>Ga0247816_10001070_pt1 | contig 13737 bp, 9 predicted proteins | sample UWRJL209509C1_FD_179930 | JGI IMG/M metagenome (GOLD analysis project Ga0247816, IMG submission 179930) | Plant litter microbial communities from Arlington Agricultural Research Station in Wisconsin, United States - UWRJ-L209-509C-1 | ecosystem: Environmental > Terrestrial > Plant litter >...
GAAATGTTGAAGCTGAAAGAAGAATTATACGAAATCATCTCAAAACATTCAGGACAATCTTTTGAAAGAGTTCACAAAGATTCAGAAAGAGATTACTGGATGAAAGCCGATGAAGCGAAAGAATACGGAATGATTGATGAAGTGTTGAGAAGAAGTTAAAAATCAGATGGAAGAAATCAGATTTCAGTGTTCAGTTGGAATCTGATTTCTAAAATCTTAGATAACTTTGTATAAAATTAAAATCAGATTAAGAATTAGAAAATGCATCGGCTGAAATCTAAAATCTAAAATCTGAAATCTAAAATGATTATGGCTAAAGAAGTATTAGAGTGTTCTTTTTGTGGAAGGAAAAAGCCAGAAACAAATCTGTTGATTGCAGGAATTGACGCGCATATTTGCGACAAATGCATTGAACAGGCGCACGGAATTGTTGTTGAAGAATTAAGACAAAACAAAAAAGGCAATCTGTCATCTGATTTGGTTTTGCAAAAGCCAAAAGAAATCAGAGCTTTCCTTGATAAATATGTAATCGGGCAAGACCAGACTAAAAAAGTAATGTCAGTTGCGGTTTACAATCACTACAAACGTTTGATGCAACAGCAATTAGACGATGAAGTGGAAATCGAGAAAAGCAACATCATCATGGTTGGACAAACCGGAACTGGAAAAACATTGGTGGCAAAAACCATCGCAAAAATGTTAGACGTTCCTTTGGCAATCGTTGATGCGACTGTTTTGACCGAAGCAGGTTACGTTGGGGAAGATGTGGAAAGTATTCTGACAAGATTGCTTCAAGCAGCCGATTATGACGTGGCAAAAGCCGAAAGAGGAATCGTTTTTATTGATGAGATTGATAAAATTGCTAGAAAAAGTGATAATCCATCGATTACAAGAGACGTTTCTGGAGAAGGTGTGCAACAAGCTTTACTAAAATTATTGGAAGGAACGGTTGTAAACGTACCGCCAAAAGGTGGAAGAAAACATCCAGACCAAAAATTTGTGGAAGTAAACACGCAGAACATTTTGTTCATCGCCGGTGGTGCTTTTGACGGAGTGGAACGAATTATTTCAAAACGTTTGAACCGTCAAGCTGTTGGATATTCCTCTTCAAAAAATGTGGACAATATCGACAAAGATAATTTGTTGCAATATATTATTCCAAAAGACATCAAAGATTTTGGATTGATTCCAGAAATTATCGGTCGTCTTCCGGTGTTGACGCACATGGATCCTTTGGATAGAGAAACATTGAGAGCCATTTTGACAGAACCTAAAAATGCTTTGATCAAACAATATCAAAAGCTTTTTGCAATGGACGATGTGGAGTTTGCTATTTCGGGTGAAGCTTTGGATTATATAGTTGACAAAGCTTTAGAATACAAATTAGGCGCTCGCGGACTTCGTTCGTTATGCGAAGCCATCTTAACTGATGCGATGTATGACTTGCCAAGTTCAGACCATAAAGAATTGACAATTGATGAAGATTATGCTAAAAATGCTTTAGACAAAAATCTATTGCAACGTCTGAAAGCAGCATCTTAATTGAAATTTATAAAAAGAAAATCCCGATGTAAGTCGGGATTTTTTTTGGCTTTTTTTGCCACAAATTATTCAAATTTACACAAATCAATTAATGAAAATTCGTGGCATAAAATTAAAGCCCTTTGCCACCTTCGTTTGCTTTTTCTACATCAATGTTGGTATTTTCAGTTTGTAATTTCAGATTCCCAAAGTTGTAAGTCAATGAAATTCTAAAAACTCTAGAATCCTGTTTTTCGTAGAAATTAGTTCTCAAATTCTTTCCTTCAATTGTTGCATTTACTTGGTTCGCATTGAAAACATCAAAACAGTGGACGCCAACTTTTAACTTCTTGTCCATAAAATTTTTATTGAACGAAATGTCAAACTGCTGAATTGGCTTTTCAATTCTGTAGATTTCCCAGTTTCCTTTTGGCAAGAAAAAGTAATTCATATTATTTGTAATTCCCCACGGAAGATTAATTTGAGATTGCATGCTGAAATTGACCATTCCTTTGTTTTCAAAGGTAAAATCATAACCTTCAATGTCCGTTTTTACATACCCAATATTCATATAAATGTAATTCATCTTCTCAATCTCATTCATGCGTTTTCCAAATTCTTCCTTGCTTTTAAAGAAATAATCCAACGGAATTGGGAACGACAAATAAGCACTAAAAGTCTTGATTTTATCGAAAGAAGCAAAAGTTCTGTTGCTTACCAATTCTCCGTCTTCAGCACTGAAAAGAAATTGTGTATCGTCTTTTGCAACCGTATAATTAGCGCCCAGATTCACATATTGAAAAGCTGAAATTTTAAATCCGTAGTTGTCAAAATATATCGGTTGTAATTCGATATTTCCTACAGAAGTATTGTATCTGTTGAAATTTGAATTGTTATTAGGATCAATTCTGTAATATCCTGGCTGTGACACTTTTTTGGAATAAGAAGAACTTATGTTGATCTGTTCTGTCGCTTGATACAAAACACTTGCATTTGGATAAAAACGCGAATTATTGAACTCAATTTTATCTGCAACAGTGCTGGCTTCACGTTTTACATCAAAGTTTTCAAAACGAAGACCTAATGTGAAATTGAATTTTTTGTATTTCTGTCTCGCTTCTGCGTAAAAAGCCAAATTATGTTCGGTGTAGTCAAAATCAATTTCAGATTCATACAATCCTGAATTAAAAATGGCATCACTTGGTTGTTCAAAATTATATCTTCCAAAGTTTTTAACGTCAGTTGTATTGTATTTCCCTCCCGTATTGATTGAAAACCCAATTTTTTCAAAGGGAATTGCAAAATCATATTTCAAATAATAATTTGTCAGTCCGAAATCAATATCTGAGTTATTAAAAGTATAATTGTTATTTTCAAGTGAAGTCGATTCACTGGTTGGCGTTCTGTCGAAAACATTGGTGTAAGCGGTAATATCGAATGTTCTTCCTAAAGTATCCAATTTTGTTTTGTACTGCAAACTCAATTCGTGATTCCCAGCTTTTGATTTTGACATTCCTTTATTTTTAAAATCAATAGTGTTGCTCAATGTGGAACTTTTTGAATCGGCCATGTCATTGTGAAGGCTCATATTGTAATTAAAAAGCAAGTTTGATTTCTCTGATAATTTGTAATTCAAACCTGTTCTCCAATAGACATTTCTAAAAGTTTGGTGGTCAAAACTTTCTTGTTCCAATTTCACTGGCGGATTGAAAAAAGTAAATTCTTGTCCGTTTTTATTCTTGTTCTCTGCTTCAATATAATTCACACCAACCATCGTCTGCCAGCTCAAATTATTTTCTTTTCCATTTAAAAGAATCTGCGGACTCGGTTTCTGGTATTTGTTGAAGTTGTAATTCATATTAAAACTTGCATTGATACCTTTCATTTTTTTGCCATTTGTCACAATATTTATGATAGAACCGCTGGCATTGGCATCATAAGAAGCGCCCGGATCATAAATCAATTCGACTTTTTCAATGGCATTTGCCGGAAGGCTGTTGAGGTAATTTTGCAAATCAGTGCCGCTTAAATTACTCGGAGCGCCGTCGATATAAACCACAACACCTTTTCCGTTTAAAGTCAAACCACCAGCTGGCGAAGTCACAACACCCGGAAGTTTTTTGATGGCGTCAAGCGTAGTTCCACTGTTCAATAAACCGTTTTCTTTGATGCTGATTGTAGTTTTATCTGATTCTACTTTCATAAATTGGCGCTGATTTCCAAAAACCGTAACTTCATTTAAGTCATTAGTTTTTTCGGTCAATTCCAAATTTTGGATAATTTTCTGTTGGTTTTCAGTAGTAACTTCAAATTCAATACTGGTCTTTTGAATCGTCAATCCCGAAACCGTGAGCGAATATTTTCCTAAATCTAGTTTTTTGTTTGTTGAAAATTTACAGCCTTTTCCTTGATACGAACCAATTTTAGTTTTGGTTTCGCCTTCAATTTTTTCCAAAAGAATTTCTCTTTCTTCAGCATCAGTTTCACAGGAAACACCAGATTTCGGGCTATTTAATTCAAGATAAGTTGGAGTTTGCTGTGCAAAAGCGAAGTTTCCCAAACACAAGGCAAGAGTTGCGATTAATGATTTCATTTTGATTGATTTGATTGATGATAGCTATCAGACTATCGAAATGAGTTTTTGTTACAAAGAATTTATTAAAATTTTAAAAAGAAAAATCCTGCTCAGCAAGCAGGATTAGTTTTATTCTCTTCTTTAATTTTAAAATTTGTTTTTTCTGTTTTGCAATATCCTCGCGGTCCGCAACCTAATCTTTTGGGTCCACAAGATGTCATCGAAAATAGCCCCAAAACAAGAATCATACAACATAGTCTTCTCATTTTTAAAAATTTAGGCGTATAACGTAAATATGGATTTAAATATTGTGTTGGAAATTTATAATTCTCGCAAAGGCGCAGAGACGCAAAGTTTTTCCAATAGACTCTTTTATGCTTTGCGTCTTAGCGCCTTTGCGAGATTTCTTAAAACTCCGAAATCTCCAAATTCATTTCCAATAATTCTTCCAAATAATTCCTTTGATTTGAAAGTCTCGGAATTTTATGCTGACCGCCTAATTTATCTTGTTCTTTCAACCAATCATAAAATAAATTGGTGCGTGCAACATTTAATAGCAACGGATTTAATGTCATATTATTCAATCGTTTTGCTTCGTAATCTGAGTTTAAAGATTGTAAAGTATCGTCTAATATTTGTCTAAAATCGGCAACATTTTCGGGCGGATTTTTAAATTCTATCATCCATTCGTGTGCGCCTTTTTCTTTTCCTTCCATAAAAACGGGCGCAACGGTATAATCGATAACTTCTGAATTGGTCATTTTACATGCTTTGGCAATCGCTTTGTCTGTGTTTTCCACAATTAATTCTTCGCCAAAAACATTGATATGGTGTTTCGTTCGTCCGCTCACGCGAATTCTATACGGATTTAAAGACGTAAATCTAACGGTGTCGCCAATCATATAGCGCCATAAACCAGCATTTGTAGTGATGACAATTGCGTAATTTTTGTTCAATTCTACTTCAGATAAACGAACGACTTTTTGATTTGGAGTTCCAAAAGTATCCATCGGAATAAATTCATAGAAAATTCCGTAGTCCAACATCAGCAATAAATCGCTGGAATTATTGAGGTCTTGAATGGCAAAAAATCCTTCGGAAGCATTGTAAATTTCATAATATTGAAACCCAGAACCCGGAAGTATTTTTTTATACTGGTCGCGATACGGTTCAAAACTCACGCCTCCGTGGAAATAAACTTCCAGATTTGGCCAAATTTCCAGCAGATTTCCTTTTCCTGTGGCTTCCAAGGTTTTGTTCATCAAAACCAACATCCACGATGGAACTCCTGCAAAGCTTGTCACATTTTCATGAATTGTTTCATTAATAATCGCCGGAATTTTGGTTTCCCATTCGCTCATCAAAGAAACTTTGTTACTTGGCGTACTGCTAAATTCTGCCCAAATTGGCATATTGTCAATCAAAATTGCGGATAAATCGCCAAAAAAAGTATTATTGTCTTCATACAATTGTTTGCTTCCGCCAAGTCTGAGGCTTTTTCCGGTAAACAATTGCGATTCTTCATTATTATTTAGGTACAAACTCAGCAAATCTTTACTTGCATTATAATGGCAATTTTGCAAAGATTCATTACTTACGGGAATAAATTTGCTTTTAGAATTTGTTGTGCCGCTCGATTTTGCAAACCATTTTATTGGTGTGTTCCAAAAAACATTTTGTTCGCCGGTTCGCGTTCTTTCGATCAAAGGTTCAATGTCTTCGTATGTAGAAACCGGAACTCTTTCAATAAATTCTTGGTATGATTTTATGGAAGAAAAGCCAAATTGTTTTCCAATTACGGTATTTTCTGCCGTTCGAATCAAGTTCAAAAGCAATTCTTCCTGAACCTCATTTGGGTATTTGAGGAACAATTCAATCTGGTGAATTCTTTTTTTTAAGAACCACGTTGCCACCGAATTGATTATTGGTAACGCCATTTTTTAGGTTTGAGTTATGGTTTGTGAGTTATGAATTTCTAACTTTACCAAAAATAGTCAAAATAGTCGAAAGTCGAAAGTCAAAAGTCATAATGAAATCCACATATTCACATTGATCTTTTGATTTTAGGACTTTAAAACTTTTGACTTACTTAAATCAAAAATAATTCACAATGCAATACGAAGGTGTTCTTTCAAAAATGGAAACAGAATTTGGTTCTCCAATTCAATATTATCTGACTTTTGAAAATAGTTTTTTGAACGTAAATCAGGCTTTGAATAAATATTTAGAAATCAGTTTTCAAGGATATCAATGCTTAAATTGTTCCAAGAAAAAAAAGATTTTCCGTCAAGGTTTTTGCTATGATTGCTTTTACAGCAGTCCTGCCGTTGGCGATTGGATTATGCGCCCAGAATTAAGCACCGCACATTTGGGAATTGCAGATCGTGATTTGGATTATGAAACGCGTGTTCAGTTAACGCCACATGTGGTTTATTTGGCATTGTCAAGCGATGTAAAAGTTGGAGTGACGCGCAAAACGCAAGTTCCCACACGTTGGATCGACCAAGGTGCGTGCGAAGCTGTTTCTGTTGTGGAAGTTCCAAATCGGTATTTGGCAGGAATTACAGAAGTCGCCTTGAAAAACCATTTTGTAGATAAAACCAATTGGAGGAAAATGCTTCAAAACGAAGTTTTGGATATGGATATGCTGACTGAAAAAGCACGTGTTTTTGATTTTTTGCCAGAAGAAGTGAAGCCATATTTCAATGCCGATTTAGATGAGCATTTTATAATGAATTATCCGGTTTTGCAACATCCGAAGAAAGTGACTGGATTAAATTTAGACAAAACGCCAAACTTCGCCGGAAAATTAGTCGGAATAAAAGGGCAATATTTAATCTTTGAAGACGGAACGGTTTTTAATGTGAGAAGTTTTGAAGGCTATGTAGTTGGGATGAATATTATTTAGACATAAGCAATAGACATGTAAAAAACTTTGCGTCTTAGCGCCTTTGCGAGAATAAAATTTTGCTCGCAAAGGCGCTAAGACGCAAAGAAAATCTAAAAAAGAAAACGCCAAGTAAATTGAAATCTACTTGGCGTTTTTGTTATTTAGAAAGGAAAAATTATTCGTTTTTCTTCTTTCCAAACAAACCTTTAATTCCTTCAGTTACTTTTGTTTTAACATCTTCTTTCGGAGTTGTTGTAGTGGTTTTTGTCGTGTCTTTCGGTTTGTTTCCGCCTAAAAGATTTCCTAACGCTGTAGTTCCTTGGTTGATTAATTTATCTTTTTGAGAAGCAACCAATTGCGTAGCTAATTTTGTAACGGCTTGCTGAACATCCGTAGAAACTTTTGGATTCTTGAAATTCCCAGAAAGAATTGCCGTTACCGGAATATTTTCTAGTTTATTTGCTTCCGCCGGAGTCAATTTTGCAATCAATTTATTAGCATCAGTTCCCAAATATTTCGCAGGAACGTCAAATTTAATATTGTAATTCATCGTTTCGTCAAAACCGTGCTGACCGCCAACATTCACTTTAATATCTTGGTATTTGATGTCAAAAGGTTTTACGTTCACTTTTCCGTCTTTGAAAGTAAGATTCGCTTTCAAATCGTTCAAATTTAATTTCTGCAGATCGATGAATTTTACGTTTTCATCCAACTTGCTTAAAACTTCAGAATTTTTAGAATTGATCGTAGTTGAAAGCAATTGCCCAAATAAATCTCCTGACAAAGTATTCAAATCTGGCGTCATTTCTTTTGCATCCAAAGTACCAGAAAGATTAATTTTCGAATTCAATTTTCCGTTAATCGCATCAGCAATCGGAGCAATTTTTTTCAACATGTCTAATTGTGTAAACGTTTGGTTGATATCCACAGAAGTCAATCCTAAATCCATGTTGAAAGTAGGTTTTGCCGTTTTTGTAGAAACATTTCCGTTTGCCGTAATCAATCCGTTGAAAATCGAAGTTTTGATGTTTTGCAAAGTCACCGCTTCGTCTTTCACGATGATTTTTCCAGAAACATCTTTCAAGTTCAAATTATCATAAACCACAGTATTTGCCGTAGCATTCAAAGTCACATTAATCAACTTCGGAATTTTTACAGCTTCTGACGTTGTCGTTTTATTATTTACCGTCGTTTCGGTTTTTGTCATAAAATCAGATACCAAAAATTGATTCGATTTCATCGTAAAGTTTCCTCGCAATTCTTGGTTTTTAAAAGCATAACCTAAGAAATTTTCTAAAGTTCCGTTGATTTTTACATCTGTTTTTCCTGTCGTAACATCCAATTGTCTCAAGTCAATTTTTTGGTTTGAAAATTGGGCATCGGCAGTATTAATTGCGTATGTTTTTTTATCGGCGTCCACATATTTGAAACCGGTAATTGTCGCATTTCCAGAAGCCTGAATTTTGTCATAATTATTAGTTTCAACCGATTTCATGTCAAATTTTGTCGCAACATCCGCTTTTAAAATTCCAGAAAGAGGCGTGTCTAATTTCACAGGATACGCTTTTGAAACATTCCCTAAATTGATCGTTCCATTCAGTTTTGCGTCAACTAGAGGATTGTCCATAATATTTCTCACGTTCGCTTTTGCATTGAAAACATCTTGATCGATTCTGAAAGATAATTTGTCTAAATTGACGTAAGTATCGTTCATATTTCCTGTTTCATTGATGATTTTAGTATCAATCACAATATTTTCAACTGATTTTGGCAAGTCAGGATATTTGAAAGAAGCATTGTTTGAAGCTATTTCCAAATTAAATTTTGGAATCGTAGTTTCGGTCAACATTCCTTTTGCAAAACCAGAAACCGTAAAGTCGCCCGTAGTTTTTACATTGGCCAAATTCCCTGCATAAGCTTCTGGAATCACGCCCAAAAAGTTCTTAAACGAAGAAGTTGGCGTTTTGAAAGTCAAGTCATAATCTTGCCCTTCTTCCTTCATTTGGATAAATCCGTTGAATTCTAAAGGCAATTGATTAATCAAGGCTTTATTGTCTTTAAAAGTATATTTGCTGTTTTCCAAATCGATTCCCAAAACTGCGGTCAAATCTAATTTTACATTTTTCATGTAATTCGTTTTGTCCATATCAAGCGAAACTTTTGCAGTCGTTTTGGTATCCAAATCTAATTTTGATTGCGCAAAATTTCCTTTTCCGGTATGATTTAAACTATCGATGACCATTTTTACTTTTGAACGCTCATCAAAATAAGTAAAACGAAGGTTTTCAATTTCATAATTCTGAATATTCAGGGCAAATGGCTTGCTTTCAGAATCACTTTTTTTATCTTTTTCATCTTTGATCGCAATATCAAAATTACCCAAACCATTTTTGTCAAAAAGAATATTCACCACCGCATTTTTAGAAGAAAACGATTCTAAATTCATAGGCTCGCCTTCGCTCTTAAACAATTCTTTAACTGACATTTTCAAGTTGACTTCACCAGAATAAAACAAAGTATCACCTTCAAATGGCGCTTTGTTGATGATGCTTAATTTACCAATAGTCACATTGGCTTTTGGAAAACTCTTGAACAAACTCAAGTCAACATCTTCAAATGCCACTTTTGCATCCACGTTTTCATTAATGGTTTTAACTACTAATTCCTTAATCTTGTCCTTAAAAAGAAAGGGCGCCGCAAACAAGGCAACGATCAGAATTAGCAAAAAAATACCTACGGCTTTTAAAATTTTCTTTAACATGATTTCTGTATAAATTATTTATTATGCGAAATTATAACAAAAATTAAACCAATGCAGTTATTTAAGATATAAATAAGTTTTTTAAATTAAAATAGTTTTGATTTGAAGCGAATCTTTCTTAAAAATCAGCAATCCATTTTCCTGCTGCAGGAACTCGCTTTTCACGTCTTGATCAGCCGTGAAAGAGCTCAAACAATTCCAGCATCAGGGCTATTTGAGAAACTATTCGCATTTTTGTTAACTTCTGGACCAATCGTTGTCGATAATCGTTGTCAAAATCATACTATCAAAAGAAATCAGCGCAAATCAGTGTTATCCGCAAAAATCCACGTTTCATAAATTATGTGATTGCTTCCTTCGTCGCAATGACTTCACTAAATCAATCTTTTTTCCTAATTTTACACCAAGCAAATCAAACAAACAATGACCTTTCAAAACAACCGCGCGTTCGCCCAAGAACTCGATTCACAAGATAAATTACACCATTACAGAAACGAATTCCTCTTCCCGCAAGTCAACGGAAGAAAAGTAATCTACTTCACAGGAAACTCACTAGGTTTACAGCCAAAAAGAACCCGCGCCTTCGTTGACGAAGTCATGGACGACTGGGCAAAACTAGCCGTTGAAGGACATTTTTATTCCGAAAAACCTTGGTGGGATTATCACGAAAGATTCGCAGAGCCGTTAAGCAAAATCGTCGGAGCTTTGCCAAGTGAAGTAACCGTGATGAATACTTTGACTGTAAACCTGCATTTGCTGATGGTGTCATTTTACCGTCCGACAGCAAAGAAATTTAAAATACTTTGCGAAGCGAAAGCCTTCCCAAGTGATCAATATATGTTCCAAAGCCAAGTCAAATTTCACTCCCGATACCTCGGGATAAATCCAGACGACGCGATTGTGGAAATCCAAAGAAGAGAAGGGGAACACAACATCAGATTGGAAGATGTTTTGGCAAAAATCGAAGAAATCGGCGACGAATTAGCTTTGGTTTTAATCGGAGGCGTAAATTATTACACAGGCCAAGTTTTCGACATCAAAACTATCACAGAAGCCGGACACAAAGTCGGAGCTTATGTAGGTTGGGATTTGGCACACGCCGCAGGAAATATCAAATTAGAATTGCACGACTGGGACGTTGATTTCGCCGCGTGGTGCAGTTATAAATACATGAATTCGGGACCCGGAAATGCGTCAGGATGTTTTATCCACGAAGACCACCACGATAATTATGAACTGAACAGATTCTCAGGCTGGTGGGGACAAAATAAAGCAAAACGCTTTTTGATGGAACCAAAATTCACTCCAGAACCAGGAGCAAACGGCTGGCAAATCAGCAATCTTCCGGTGTTGACATTGGCGCCTTATTTGGCTTCTGTAGAAATGTTCGCAGAAATTGGGATGGACGCTTTGATCGAAAAAAGAGACAAGATTACGTCGTATTTAGAATTCATTTTGCACGAAATCGACAAAGAAGTAAACAGCACATTCGAAATAATTACGCCAACAAATCCAGACGAAAGAGCAAGTCAATTGTCAGTATTTTTACACGGAGAAGGCAGAAGTTTATTCGAATACTTAATGACAAACGGCGTAATCACAGACTGGAGAGAACCGAATGTAATTCGTTTAGCACCAGTTCCATTGTATTGCTCTTTTGAAGATATGTATGAATTTGGACAGATATTGAAAGCTGGGATTCAAGCGCACAATTAGACATTTCGATTATTTGATTTTTCGATAATTCGAGATTCTTAAGATTACTATTTTTATTCAAATACAGATTCGTAACCAATTGAAATTATTTATATGCACAGATTTAAAGATTTGGAAATTTGGAAAATTAGCAGAGTTTTATGTTCTTCTATTTATGGAGCAACTAGCGGTTTTCCACAAGAAGAGAAATTCGGAATTACAAATCAAATGCGAACAGCTTCGGTTTCCATTCCGTCGAATATTGCCGAAGGCGCATCCAGAAAGTCAAATAAAGATTTCTGTAGATTTTTAGAAATTGCAATCGGTTCTTGTTATGAGCTTGAGACGCAGTTGATAATTTCAAATGATTTAGGATTTTTAGAATATGAAAAGTTGCAAAGTTTGCAGACAGAATTAAATAGAGTCACAATGATGACTTCGAAATTTATAACAACACTAAAAGCGAGAGATAATTAAAAAGAAAAGATATATCGATTACGAGCAAAGTTCCAATTCGAACAATCCAAAAATCGAACAATCTAAAAATCGAGTAAACAATGACTAAACAAGAAAAAATAAACAGCTTCGATCCATCACAACCTGGATTAGCAGACCAAAGCATTTTCGGATTGCCATTTTCAGCAGAAGAAAGTGAAATTATCATTATTCCAGTGCCTTGGGAAGTAACGGTAAGTTATGGCGCAGGCGCTTCTGAAGGGCCAGAAGCCATTTTAGAAGCTTCCTTCCAAGTAGATTTGCACCATCAAGAATTTCCAGAATTATGGAAACTCGGAATGTTTTTAGACTTAAATGAACAAACCGCAAAATGGAGCGACGACAGCGCCAAATATAAAGGTTGGGCACAGCCAATTATCGAAGCTTTGGAAGCTGGAGAAGATATTCAAGCTGATAAAGATTTAAAAGCAGATTTGGATGAAATCAACAAAGTTTGTGCGCAATTAAAAGCGGAAGTAAAAGAACGCGTTTTGTATTGGACAAAAAAAGGGAAAAAAGTAGTGCTTTTAGGAGGCGACCATTCCACGCCGCTTGGTTATTATGAAGCTTTGGCAGAGCAACATAGCGAATTCGGATTGTTGCATTTAGACGCACACATGGATTTGAGAATTGCCTACGAAGGATTCACGTATTCTCACGCCTCGATTATGTACAACGCATTACAAATTCCGCAATTGACAAAAATCGTTCAAGTTGGGATTCGTGATTTCTGTCAGCAAGAAGTGGAAACTGCTTTTGAACAAGGCGATAGAGTAATCGTTCATACTGATACGGACTTAAAAGCAGAAACTTTTGCAGGAAAAACTTGGGAACAGCAATGCGATCACATCATTTCTGCTTTGCCACAAAAAGTAGCCATCAGTTTTGACATCGACGGAATGTATCCTTGGTATTGCCCAAATACAGGAACGCCGGTTCCAGGGGGATTTTCGTTTGAACAAGCGGCTTATCTTTTGAGTAAATTAGGTGAAAGCGGCAAAGAAATAATCGGTTTTGATTTAGTAGAAGTAGCTCCAGGCGATGACGACTGGGACGGAAATGTGGGTGCCAGAATGCTTTTCCACATGTGTGGCGTTTTGGCAAAAAACAACGGACTGAAGGTTGGGGAGAAGATTAAGTTTAATCGATAATCATCAGAATAATATTTAAAAAAAGACGAGCGAAATGTTCGTCTTTTTTTATACTTTAAAAAAAAAATTAATAAGTTTTTTAGCAGTTTTGAGTAATACTATTTGGTGAAAAGGGATAAAATATGGACAATTTTGCAATCAAATTTATCGAGCATACTTTAAACAAAAAAGATGAAAATGATCTTTCGATGAACGATGCTATTCAAACTATTTATGATTATGATGAGGAAATAGAATTGACATGGGGAAATGAAAAAGTGAATTTATATGTAAAAGGCGATGTAAGTGTTTCTTGGCTTGATATTATTCGAATGATTGAAAATCTGGGTAGTCGAGAAGATTTCTATATGCATTGGCCGTCAGAATCTTTTTGGGTAACTTGGAAATTCATTGTAAATGGTGACTCATTTAAAATTGAAACTATAGGTTCTAAAAATATACCTATGATTGAAGTAAGTAAAAAACAGTTTATTTCTGAATGGGATAGTTTTATAGCAAAAATTAATAAAGATCTCATTAAGCAAGGTTATGACTTGAGTAAGTTGGATTTGTATCCTTGAAATAATAGTTTTGTTACTTATGATTAAGAGAATTTCAAACAGCTAAAAATCATAATTAATTAGCAAAAGCTACTTTGAAGACAATTCAA
>Ga0247816_10001071_pt1 | contig 13736 bp, 14 predicted proteins | sample UWRJL209509C1_FD_179930 | JGI IMG/M metagenome (GOLD analysis project Ga0247816, IMG submission 179930) | Plant litter microbial communities from Arlington Agricultural Research Station in Wisconsin, United States - UWRJ-L209-509C-1 | ecosystem: Environmental > Terrestrial > Plant litter >...
GCGGCGACGGTGAACCCATCCGCAAAGGGTGATTTCCTGACCATCCAGGGTCTCGTTCAGTTGGCCGCAATAGTGGCTGCGCATCATGATAGTGGTTTCACTTCTCGTAATTCGAAATTCGGTGGAGGTCTTGCCTGGCTCACCGCACCTTAAGTCAGGTGACGGATAATGCAAGAGCTCGCGCGTAGAGTTCAACTCAGTCTGCTTTGTCGCCGCCAGCCAGGTTCTTCTTGGAACCGGTCTTGAAGTCGGTCTCGTACCAACCGCTGCCACTCAGGCGAAAGCCCGGCATCGACAACATCTTTTTAAGCTCCGGCGCCTGGCAGGCAGGGCAATCGACCAGCGGCTCGGCGCTGATCTTTTGAATGGCTTCCAACTGATGACCACAGGAAGCACATTGATAGTCGTACATGGGCATGGAGATGTCTCGGCGATCGGATCATTACTGCGCCACGCCCTGCCCAGACTCTGACCCTTGAGAAAAAGCCCCGGCATGCGCAGCAAAGGGCGGGATTATATCTGGTAAATCGAGCCTGTGCAGCCGTAGCGGCGCGCAGCTCTTTATATAGACGACCGTACGCTGGTTTCTGCCGACGCCTGGCCCGCTGCAACGCAGGGCCCGGCGCCGCGCAGCAGGATCACACCTGAATTGGCTGGGCAGTTGGCATGGTGATCCGCCCCTTGAGGACATGAACCACGCAAACTACCCGGACAAGACCGCTGAAGTTCTTTACACCTCCGTACCGCAAGTGCACTTCCCGGTCCACGTAAGACAACAATGCACTGACCGAACACGCATTGATTCGGGCTATTTCCGTGAGGATATTCCAATAAACTTCTTCAAGCCGCAAACAGGTCGAAAAACCATTAAGACGGACCGATCTGGACAATGGCCTGGCCAACTCCATATCAAAGTCTTTTACAAAAGGGTCGACCTTTATCTTATGAAAACAGGTGGTCTCCATCACTCCGTTACCCACTCCACTTGACATACATTTGACACTCCATTGCCTAACGGCCACTTATGAGTTTTCTCATTTGCCGTTGGGGCTATAAAACATCAAGTAGACAAGTACAGCCAGAAGACGGGGATTTGATCGGCGTAGGACAAGCCAACACGCACATCAGGAAGCTGGAAAACCATGAAATGGGTGCGGGACCCCGCCCAGTGGGCAAGCGAGCAGCGCCAGGGCGGCACCACTCGCACGTAGGACTTATTTGTTTTCGAGCAACGAACGCAACATCCACGCGGTTTTCTCATGGACTTGCATACGTTGAGTCAACAAATCCGCTGTCGGCTCATCACTGACTTTATCCAGTAACGGGAAGATTCCGCGAGCCGTCCGGGTAACAGCTTCCTGCCCTTCAACCAATTGTTTGATCATGTCTTCTGCACTGGGTACACCCTCTTCCTCTTTAATGGAAGAAAGACGGGCATATACCGAATAAGCACCCGGCGCAGGGAAACCCAGGGCACGAATACGCTCGGCAATTGAGTCCACCGCCAGCGCCAGTTCGTTGTACTGTTCTTCAAACATCAAGTGCAGTGTACGAAACATCGGGCCCGTGACGTTCCAATGAAAGTTGTGGGTCTTCAGGTAAAGTACATAGGTATCGGAAAGCAGTCGTGAAAGTCCATCAACGATTGATTTACGGTCTTCTTCACTGATACCAATATCGATTGCCATGTTTATCCCCTTCAATTGATAAAAATACATTGATCAGGTGCAGGACCACTCTAGCAAGAGTGCTGGCCTTATGCAGCCCAACACCCCTTCGAGACGTGCGGCAAATCGCCCCTTGCCCGAGCGCGCATCACCGGCGCGCAAGGCGTAGCGCTACGCGTGAAAAAATCCCCGCCGCTCACAAAAAGGCCTGCACCTGTCTAGGACAAGCGTTTGCTCCACAAATGCCGTAACACATGCAACACCCTGAAAGGCTTGATTTGAGTAGGCACAGGCTTTGCTGTTAAATAGGCAGCGTGTCGCTGCCGCTATTTTTGCGCGGCCAGCGCATAGGCTGATACCCGCGCACGTGCCCAACGCCTCCCATTGTTCAGAAGCGAACCGTGCCAGTCAGCTCTTCCTTGTGATCCGTCTTAACGTGAGTTAATCAAAATGTTGAAAATCGTCCACCTGCTAACGGGCGCTGCAGCTTTGCTGCTGTCCTTTATTCCCACCCTGCGATCAGAAACCCTGCCGTACCTGCAACAACCTGACGCTCTCTACCTGACCTTCTTTGGTCTTCTTAACCTGACGCTCGCTCCAGTCATTCCTTACTGGAACAAAGGCACTCGTCATCAACTGCAAAATCTGGTCAGCGCCCTGCTGGTATTGGCCGTTGTCGTGCAAACCCTCACCCTGTTGGCCCCCATGCCTGAAGTCGGTGGCCACCCAGCCGTCCTCCTCAGCCTGGTGATCGCCCTGGTTGCCATCGTTCTTCATCTGGCAATCAGCTTCTACCGTTCCTCTCCTGCCGCGTCGTCGCAAAGCTACGACATGACCAACCGGGATACCGGTACCGTCAAGTGGTTCAACACATCCAAGGGCTTCGGATTCATTTCCCGGGATTCGGGTGACGATATCTTCGTTCACTTCCGGGCGATTCGCGGCGAAGGCCATCGTGTCCTGGTAGAAGGCCAGCGCGTGGAGTTCTCCGTAATGAACCGTGACAAGGGCCTGCAAGCTGAAGACGTGATCGCAGCTTTGCCGCGTCGCTGATTTCAAACTCCGCACCCTGAAACAACAAAACCGCGATGCAGCCAAGCTGCTCGCGGTTTTTTATTGCCCGGAATTTATCCCTGCCTATTAATAATGAGGCGGCGGCGCTTCCTCTTCGGAAGACTCGAACTGGCCACCCATTTCTTCCTGACGCTTAAGCAAAGCAGTCATCTGCAGCTGCAAGCGTTCGACCGCCCGCTGCTGGTTGACCAGAATGTCATTGAGGGTCTCAATCGTGTCGTCCTGAAAGGCCAGGCGGCTTTCCAGATCGGTAACGCGATCTTGCAAATCCATGGTTTCAGCCCTGCGCAAATACGAAATCAGTCGGCAGGATCTCGCGCAGGCGCGCCCGAATAACTGCCACTTGCTCATCACTGTAAGGCTTGGCCGGATGCTTGCCCCATACCGGCGCAGGCCAGGCGATGTCATCACGCCTGCGCACTATCACATGCACGTGCAATTGACTGACCACGTTACCCAGGGCGCCAATATTCATCTTGTCCGCCGCGAACCCTTCATTAAGCAGTTGCGCCAGGGCAGTGCTTTCCTGCCACACCCGCTGCTGGTCATCGACATCCAGCTGAAACACTTCGCTGATACCGTCAACGCGCGGCACCAGAATGAACCAAGGGTAATTTGAGTCATTGGACAGCAGTAGCCGGCACAGGGGGAAATCCCCGATAGGCAACGTGTCTTGTTGAAGACGTGGATCTAAGGCGAACACCGCAGTCACTCCCGTTCGGCTGGTCAGTTTCTCAGGCGCCCAGCATACCTGCGATTGGTGGCTGCTTCACGGCGAATGCATCCAGTGAAATGCGCGCCCATTAAGCCCACCCTCAAAAAAAACGCACCATTTCGAGACAGGCCAAAATTTCAGCTACGCTAAATGACCAGCGAGCCGGCTCAGGGTCGGTTTCAAGACCGCGAACCCTTGCCAAGGCCGCATGACAGGGCCTTCACACGGTGGAGCGCGATGATCGAGACGCGCAAAGAAGATGCACCAAAATGACCCATTTGTGCTTCACAAGGATCCGCCGATTACCCACTGATGAGGGTCAACCGGTAACATTTTCTTTCAGCTCAGGTTTTATGCACCCCCGAACAGGAGACCAGCGCCGCAGTCAAGGCCAAACCAAACGGCGTAAAAAGCCCGTGCTTATGCGGTTTTTACAAGGCAATCACATTTTTCACGAAAAAATGACATTCGGTTACCGCTTTGTGCACGCTTGTTGCATTCACACCCATATCGTCGGCAACGCACCCGACCGGAAGCAGGTGTTCGCGATAGAAAACAACAGCGGTTCAATGCATGCCAGGGAAGAATCGAAACTTTGGACGGGTTATTTTTAACCCCCTGTTCAGCGTTTTCTAACAGTATTGAAGTTGTCAGTTCGGGTACCTTAGGAACTGTAAAATTGCGACATGGACTTAGCGTTTTACGACAGGCTCGTAAAGAAGCTGAAAGGATAGATAGGCAAGTATCGCCAATATTGTCAGCGTGATATAAGTTTGCGCCGACACAAAAAGAAAGAGCCGCCCAGACAAAAATACAGGTGGGACGGCAGTACTCTTCCTAAACCAAAGGAGCAAATCACGATGCGCGTGATGAAGTGGAGCATGATCGCCCTGGCTGTTTCAGCAGGCACCTCGCAGTTCGCAATGGCGTCCTCCCAGGACGATTCCAAGGGCTTTGTTGAAGACAGCACTTTCAGCATCAACACTCGCCTCCTTAACTTTGGCCGCGACTTCCGTAACAACGACACTGGCAAAAGCCAAGTCAACGAAACCGGTCTTGGCTTCAACGGCCTGTACCAGTCGGGCTTCACCCAAGGCACCATCGGTGTGGGTATCGATGTAATCGGTCTGTTGGGCGTCAAGCTCGACAGCGGCAAGGGCCGTTCCGGCACCGGCCTGTTTCCAACAGGTTCCGACGGTCGTTCGCAAGACGATTACTCCAAAGGTGGCGGCGCAGTTAAATTCCGTATCTCCGATACGGTCTTGAAAGTCGGCGACCAGTACACCACCGCGCCTGTGTTCGCGTCCGATGACAGCCGCTTGCTGCCTGAGCTGCCACAAGGTATCTCGATCACCAGCAACGAAATCAAGGGCCTGAAACTCGAAGGCGGTCACTTCACTTCGAGCGTGGCGCAAAACCAGACCTTCCGCGACAGCCTGGGCCTGACCAAAACTGACTTCATCGGTGGCGTCTACGCCCTGACTCCAGAAGTCAGCGCCAGCCTCTACTACGCTAAAACCGAAGACTACTGGAAGAAAACCTACGCCAACCTGAACTGGACCCACGCGCTGAGCGATGAACAGTCCCTGGCAGTCGACTTCAACATCTACAGCACCAAAAGTGATGGCGCCGGCCTGCAACGCGCAGAAAAAGACGGCACCACCAAACTGGACAACCGTGCCTACAGCTTGCAGGGCGCGTACACCATCCAGGCTCACACCTTTACCCTGGCCTACCAGAAGGTTAGCGGTGACGGCGACTACGGTTACGGCGTAGACGGCGGCGGCACGATCTTCCTTGCCAACTCCATCGCTCGTTCCGACTTTAACGCTGAAGACGAGAAGTCCTTCCAGGCTCGCTACGACCTGAACATGGCGACTTTCGGCGTTCCAGGCCTGAGCTTCATGACTCGCTACGTTAAAGGTACCGGCGCCAACACTGGCGAAACCTCGAACGGCAAAGAGTGGGAATGTGACATCGAAGCCAAGTACGTGATCCAGAGCGGCCCGGCTAAAGACCTGAGCCTGCGCGTACGTCAAGCCACTTATCGCTCCAGCGATGGTGTGTACTACGGTTCTGCGTCGATCGACGAACTGCGTCTGATCGCACAGTACCCGCTGAACATCTTGTAATCGGCAGTTCGATTACAACGATGACCTAGGGCCTCGGCTCTAACTAAAAAGCCGCTCACTTGTTCGCAAGTGAGCGGCTTTTTTATGTCTGTTTTATTACACCCGCGGATTAACTAGCAAGCTAACTAACGAGTCCAGTGTTCAAACCGAACTTGACCATTCGGCCAAGTCCCGTCCGAAAATAACGTTACTGTTTTACAGGCGCTTCCTGCATAACGCGAATAACCCGCTGCGGAAATGGAATATCAATGCCCGCCGCTTTCAACCGATCACGCGCCAGTTCATTGAACATGAACATCACGTCCCAATAATCCGAAGTCTTGGTCCAGACTCGCAGTGAAACAGTGATAGAACTATCGCCCAACGTCGACACCACGGCAGCCGGTGCAGGATCAGCCAACACGCGCGGGTCCTTGGCCAGGTCCAGCAGTACCTCACGGGCTTTCTGCAAATCCGCCTCGTAGTCGACACCCACATCAAACACCACCTTGCGGGTGGGCTGACGGTTGGTATTGGTGATGATGCCGTTGGACAGAATGCCGTTAGGCACGATCACCGTCTTGTTGTCACCAGTGCGCAGCACGGTGTGAAAAATCTGGATGCTGTCGACAGTACCCGACGTGCCTTGGGCTTCGATCCAGTCACCGATGCGAAACGGACGGAACAACAGGATCAACACGCCACCGGCAAAGTTGGCCAGGCTGCCTTGCAACGCCAGGCCGATGGCCAGGGTTGCCGCGCCGATCGCCGCAACGAACGAGGTGGTTTCAACGCCGATCATCGAGGCCACGCTGACGATCAGCATCACCTTGAGGACAATGTTCGCCAGGCTGGTGACAAACCCTTGTAACGCCAGGTCGGCATTGCGCATGGCCAGCAAGCGCCCAACCTTGTGGGTCAGTTTGTTAACCAACCACCAGCCAATGGCCAGTGTGATGACTGCCAGCAAGACCCGGCTGCCGTATTCCATGATCATCGGGATCCAGGCCTGAGATGCCTGGACCAAGTGATCCACTTCAGCGTTCAAATCCATCTACGTTCTCCTGTTTACCGGATGTGCGGCTTTATCAATTCCCACATGGCAATTGAGCCCCGTAGGGCTCAATCGTTTCTGCAGGTTCTGGGGCGTGGGACGTCAAAAACGCCCGCAGGTTCCCGAATGCGCAGGTCAGTCGCGGAAGTTATTGAACTGCAGCGGCATGTCGAAGGTCTTGGCGCGCAAGGCGGCAATGGCGTCTTGCAGGTCATCACGCTTCTTGCCGGTGATGCGTACCTGCTCGCCTTGAATGGCAGCCTGGACTTTGAGCTTGGCATCCTTGACGTGAGCGACGATCTTTTTCGCCAGCTCCTTGTCGATGCCTTCCTTAAGTACAGCTTCCTGCTTCATCAGCTTGCCGGACGCATAAGCATCCTTGACTTCAAGGCACTGCACATCAATCTTGCGCTTGACCAGCGCCAGCTTGAGGATCTCGATCATCGCTTCCAGCTGGAAGTCGGCTTCAGCTGTGAGGTTGACGGTCAGGTCCTTTTCCTTGAATTCGAAGCTGCCCTTGCCCTTTAAGTCATAGCGGCGATCCAGCCCCTTGACGGCGTTCTCGACGGCGTTGGTGACTTCGTGTTTGTCCAGTTCGGATACCACGTCGAACGACGGCATGTAATTTCTCCAGTAAAAAGGGGCACGGCTCAGTAAAGATGGAGCCCGCCCGAGCTAAAATGCCCAAGCATTATAACGGTTCTTTCGCCGCGTTCACTGTGAGCGACCTTACGGAGCAAAAACTGATGTCGACCACCTGGCACGTCCTTGGCGCTGGTAGCCTCGGGACTCTATGGGCCGCACGCCTGGCGCGCGCCGAACTGCCCGTGAGCCTGATCCTGCGTGATCGTGCGCGCCTGGCAAGCTACCAGGCGGCGGAAGGCCTGACCCTGGTCGAACAGGGAATCGCGCAGACCTACAAGGTGGCCGGTGAAACACCCGACAGCCCCACCCCGATTCATCGCCTGCTGGTAGCGTGCAAGGCCTACGACGTTCAGGACGCCGTCGCACAACTGGCGCACCGGCTTGCACCCGATGCCGAACTGATCCTGCTGCAAAACGGCCTGGGCAGCCAGGACGCAGTCGCCGCCCAACTGCCCCAGGCCCGCTGCATCTTCGCCTCCAGCACTGAAGGCGCTTTTCGCGAGAGCGACTGGCGCGTGGTGTTTGCCGGCCATGGCTACACTTGGCTGGGTGACGCGGGCCATCCAACACCGCCGCTATGGCTGGATGACCTGACAATGGCCGGCATTCCCCACGAGTGGAGCACCGATATCCTCACCCGCCTCTGGCGCAAGCTGGCCCTGAACTGCGCGATCAATCCACTGACCGTGCTGTACCAATGCCGTAACGGCGAGCTGCAGGCCCATCATTGCGAAGTCGCGACCTTGTGCGCCGAACTGACCGAACTGTTGGAATACTGCGGCCAACCGGCAGCCGCTCAGGACCTGCAAAGCGAAGTGGAGCGAGTGATCCAGGCCACCGCCGCCAACTATTCCTCGATGTACCAGGACGTGGCCAATGCCCGGCGCACCGAAATCAGTTACTTGCTCGGTTACGCCTGCCAGGCCGCAGCACGCCATCAATTAGGCCTGCCTCACCTCAAGCAACTGCAAGCGCGCCTGATAAACCACCTGGCCGAACGCGGATTGCCCAGCGACTGAGGCACGCGCTACCCTGCCTGCTTGTTCCTTTGCTGTGAAAACCTCGATGCCACTGCGCCAGCGTCTCGAAAATCTACCGGTTGGGCAGAAACTGCTGGCGGCCCTGCTGGTTCTGCTGACCACCGTGTTGCTGGTGGCCAACCTGACCTTTATCAGCGCCGCCTACTGGATCTCCCAGGAAAGCATGGCGCCCCAGGCGTTGCAGGCCATCGGACGATTGGTCTCCAACCCCTCCCTGGCTGGCGAAGCGCTGGACTCGCCGCTCAAAGCGCAAACCCTGCTCGACGAATTGACCAGCTACTCACCCCTGCGGGCGGCCGCTTTATATGACGGCGAAGGCACGCGACTGGCCCAACTGCAACACGCCAATCGCCTGCACCTGCCGGACAACTACCGGCAGATCGAAGACTGGCGCGCCACCGAGTTTCGCAGCAACCAGGTGATTACCATTCCACGCCCCGGACAACCTTCCGGGCATTTGCTGCTGGTAGCCAGCAGCGAACTGCCCGTGGCCTTTTATACCGGGACCTTCACCGCCAGCCTCGGCATTCTGATTTTCAGCGTGCTGCTGTGGCTGGTGATTGCGCGGCAGATCAAACGCCTGATCACCCGGCCAATCCACGAGCTGGAAGAACTGTCACGCCAAGTCACGCGGGAAGAGAACTACGCCCTGCGTGCCGGGCGCGGCAACCACGACGAAATCGGCAGCCTCGCCGAGGCCTTCAACACCATGCTTTCGCGCATCGAAGCCCGCGAGCAGCAACTCAAGCGCGCGCGGGATGATTCCCAGGCGGCCTATGCCCAGGCCCAGGGGCTGGCCGAGGAAACCCGCCACACCAACCGCAAGCTGGAGCTGGAAGTCCAGGTGCGCAGCAAGATCGAGAAGAAGCTCACCGGCTTCCAGAATTACCTCAACAGCATCATCGACTCGATGCCTTCGGCGCTGATCGCGCTGGACGAACAACTCTACGTCACCCAGTGGAACCAGGAAGCCAGCGCCCTTTCCGGCACTCGGCTGGACGAAGCGCTGAACCAACCGATCTTCCTCGCCTTTCAACCGCTCAAGCCCTACCTGCCGCAACTCAAGGCCGCGGTAGAGCAACACACCGTGGAACGTATCGAGCGGGTCACCTGGGTCAAGGATGACGAAGCCAAGCACTACGCACTGACCTTCTACCCGCTGATGGGCGGTGCCGGGCGCGGCGTGGTGATCCGGATCGATGACATCACCCAGCGCCTGTCCCTGGAAGAAATGATGGTGCAGTCGGAGAAGATGCTCTCCGTCGGCGGACTGGCCGCCGGCATGGCTCACGAAATCAATAATCCGCTGGGGGCGATCCTGCATAACGTGCAAAACATCCGTCGCCGCTTGTCACTGGAACTGCCGAAGAACCTTGAACATGCCGAACAGGTGGGCGTTGAACTGGATACGGTCAACCGCTACCTGCAAAGCCGGGAAGTCCCGCAATTGCTCGATGGCATCCAACAGGCTGGCGCACGGGCGGCGAAGATCGTGACGCATATGCTTAGCTTCAGCCGTCTGAGCAACCGCCAACTGGTGCCTTGCGACCTGCCGGCACTGATCGACCAGGCAGTGGAAATCGCCGGAAATGACTTTGACCTGACTGTCGGCTTCGACTTCAAGGGCCAGGCGATCATTCGCCAGTTCGATCCGCAATTGGGCCCGGTGCCCGGCACTGCAAACGAGCTTGAGCAAGTGCTCCTCAACCTGCTGAAAAACGCCGCCCAGGCCATTCATCAGCGCCCCGATGACAGCGAGCCTGGGCGCATCATTCTGCGCACCCGGCTCAATCCGCCATGGGCGGAAATCCAGGTGGAAGACAACGGTATCGGCATGAGCGAGAACGTGCGCAAACGCACTTTTGAACCGTTCTTCACCACCAAGGAAATCGGCCAGGGCACCGGGTTGGGGTTGTCGGTCTCGTATTTCATCATCACCAACAATCACAAGGGGCAGATGGAAGTGCATTCCACCCTCGGTCAAGGCACCTGCTTTACGTTGCGTTTGCCCTTGGCCGGCAGTCAACTGCCCCCTCACGAATTCACTCAACTGGAGCGCTAACCATGGGCTTTCGCCTGTCGAAAATTTACACCCGTACCGGCGACAAGGGCGAAACCGGTCTCGGTGACGGGCGCCGCGTACCCAAGGACCACCCACGGGTCGAGGCGATTGGCGAAGTCGATGCGCTGAACAGTCAACTGGGGTTATTGCTGGCAGGACTGGAGGAACAGAGTGGTCAGCATCCGGCGCTGAAGGATGTGATCGAAGTGCTTATCCCTTGCCAGCATCGGCTGTTCGATCTGGGCGGTGAGCTGGCAATGCCAGTGTATAAAGCGCTGAATGCGGCAGAAGTTGACCGCCTGGAAGCCGCGATCGATCGTTGGAATGAAGAAGTAGGGCCACTGGAAAACTTCATCTTGCCCGGCGGTTCGGCGCTGATCGCCCAGGCTCATGTGTGCCGCAGCCTGGCTCGCAGTGCGGAACGTCGGTGTCAGCATTTGAATGCGGTAGAGCCGTTGGAAGGTGTGGGGCTGGCGTATATCAATCGGCTTTCGGATTTGTTGTTTGTGGCGGCGCGGGTGATAGCCAAGCGCCAGGGTGTAGCGGAGATTTTGTGGCAGGCGGCTGCGAAGCCGCATTGAATATCAGCAAGTAATTTGTTGTCTGACCCGACGCCATCGCGGGCAAGCCCGGCTCCCACATTTGACTGCATTCCAGAAATGGAACTCGATCAAATGTGGGAGCCGGGCTTGCCCGCGATGGCGTCAGTGCCCACACCTCAAACCTCAGGCCAGAACGCCCGAATCCCCGCCACACCCTGAGCCCCTGCTGCCCAAGCCCTCTTCTGCTCGGCAGGGCCAACCCCACCCAGCAGAAACACCGGCTTGCTGAACCCACTGATCAAAGCCTGCGCCTGCTCCCAACCCAATGGCTCGGCATCAGGATGAGTCTGCGTCGGCTGCACCGGCGACAGCGTGACAAAATCCACATCCATCAGCTCAGCCAACGCCAGCTCTTCAGCATTGTGGCAAGAAGCCGCCAGCCAGCGATCCTTCGGCAGAGGCCGCCCCTTGCTGGCATATTTGCGCAGTTGCGCCGAGGTCATGTGCCAGCCGGCCGAAGGGAAATCCCCCAGCCATTCAAACGGTCCCTTGAGCATCAACTGCGCCTTGCCCGCACACAATCCCACCGCGTCTACCGCAAGGTCTCGGTACTTGGGGTCGTAACCGTTAGGGGCACGCAGTTGCACCAACTTGATCCCGCCCGCAATGGCCTTTTGAAGGCCGCGCAACAGCGCCGGGGTTTCCAGCTCACCTGGGGTGATCAGGTACTGTGCAGGCAAACGTGCTGCCGCAACAATCGGCGCATTGGCTGCCGGAAACTCGTAGTTCAGCAGATCCCGCGGAGCCACCCATTCAAGCGGCTGCCCCTCGGCACCATGCGGCTCACCGGTGAACGCCGAGACTTCCCAGACATCCAGCAACACCTGCTTATCCGGGTAATCATGCTGCACCTTGATCAGCGGCCGGGCAGACACGACCTGGATGCCCAGCTCTTCCTGCAACTCACGGGACAGCGCCGTGGCGACCGACTCGTCGGCCTCCACCTTGCCACCAGGAAACTCCCAGAGACCGCCCTGATGTTGGGTGTCGGCACGGTGCGCCAGCAAAATCCTGCCGTCGGCACCACGGATGACCGCTGCTGCTACATGAACTCGTTTCACCGCTTTGTTCCTCTAAACGTAAATCCACCTGTAGGAGCGAGCTTGCTCGCGAAAGTCGGTAACGATAACGCGGGCTTCCTGGTTCAAAGGGGCGCCCTCTGGTTTTTCGCGAGCAAGCTCGCTCCTACAGTGATACCTGCCATACCTGTGGATCAGGTGCGGTATTCCGCGTTGATCTTCACGTATTCGTGGGACAGGTCTGTGGTCCAGATGGTTTCGCTGCAATCGCCGCGACCCAGTTCGATTCGGATAGTGATTTCTTCCTGCTGCATCACCGCCGAGCCTTGGGCTTCGGTGTAGGTTTGGGCACGCGCGCCACGGCTGGCGATGCACACGTCGCCGAGGAACACGTCGATCTTGCTCACATCCAGGTTCGGTATGCCGGCCCGCCCGACAGCAGCCAGGATGCGGCCCCAGTTCGGATCGGAAGCGAACAACGCCGTCTTGATCAGCGGCGAATGGGCCACGGTGTAGCCAACATCCAGGCATTCCTGGTGGTTGCCGCCGCCGTTGACTTCAACTGTCACAAACTTGGTGGCACCTTCGCCGTCGCGCACAATGGCCTGGGCCACGTCCATGCACACCTCGAACACCGCTTGTTTCAATGCAGCGAACAATGGGCCGTTGGACGAGGTTATTTCCGGCAGGTTGGCCTGGCCGGTGGCGATCAACATGCAGCAATCGTTGGTCGAGGTGTCGCCGTCGATGGTGATGCGGTTGAACGACTTGTTGGCACCGTCGAGCATCAGGTTTTGCAGCACATCACGGGAAACTTTGGCGTCGGTCGCGATGTAGCCGAGCATGGTCGCCATGTTCGGGCGAATCATGCCGGCGCCTTTGCTGATGCCGGTAACGGTGATGGTCACGCCTTCATGCACAAATTGGCGGCTCGCGCCTTTGGGCAACGTATCGGTAGTCATGATGCCGGTGGCCGCAGCGGCCCAGTTATCCACAGACAAATCATCCAGTGCGGCCTGCAGCGCGCCTTCGATTTTCTCCACCGGCAGCGGCTCACCGATTACACCGGTGGAATACGGCAGAACCTGGTTGGCATCAACGCCGGTCAGCTCCGCCAACTTGGCGCAGGTACGGGCAGCAGCAACCAGGCCAGGCTCACCGGTACCGGCGTTGGCATTGCCAGTATTGGTCAACAGGTAACGCACCGGGCCTTCGACGCGTTGTTTGGCCAGGATCACCGGTGCTGCGCAAAACGCGTTGAGAGTGAACACACCGGCGACGGTCGAGCCTTCGGCACAGCGCATCACCACGACATCCTTGCGCCCCGGGCGTTTGATGCCGGCCGAAGCGATACCGAGTTCAAAACCGGCCACCGGGTGCAACGTGGGCAAAGGACCAAGACCAACAGCCATGAATGCGCTCCTAAAATGTTTGATGTGTGCGCCGTCGTCGTCGACGGAGATAAAATGGCAAAACGCCGCGACGGCAAATGCCGGTCGCGGCGCGGGGTGTTGCAGCGTCAGGCGAAAATCTTAGTTGATTTCGCCATGGCAGTGTTTGAACTTCTTGCCCGAACCGCACCAGCACAGCTCGTTGCGACCCAGCTTCTGGTCGTTGCGCACTGGAGTTTGAGCCAGGGCCACATCGACCTCCCCGCCCAATACTTCAGGTGCTTCAAGGCCCGGTGCTTCGTCATGCTGGAACTGCATGCGCGCAGCCAGTGCCTCGGCTTCCTGACGCAGGCGAG
>Ga0247816_10001073_pt1 | contig 13721 bp, 13 predicted proteins | sample UWRJL209509C1_FD_179930 | JGI IMG/M metagenome (GOLD analysis project Ga0247816, IMG submission 179930) | Plant litter microbial communities from Arlington Agricultural Research Station in Wisconsin, United States - UWRJ-L209-509C-1 | ecosystem: Environmental > Terrestrial > Plant litter >...
AAATACAATCTTATCAATTGAGTGTATAAAAGCACTAATATCATTAACGCTTTGATTTGTATAAATATTTAGCACTAATTTAAGCAGTTCATTTAAACTAGATTGATGCTTAGTTAAATATTGTATAAAAGATTTTTTCTGCTGCAAATTTAGCTTTTTATCTACTAATATTTCAGCTAATGGAGCGTCAAATTTACCTTTTTGCTGTAGTATTTGTATGATATTATCATTATCGCAGTTATCTCTAATTAATTTTAGTAATTCTTCATGGCTACTAGGTAATAAATTAAATTGTATGTAAATTTGTTTAGCTAAATTCATACTTAATACAGGATTTGATGGTAGTGATTGTTTTAATAAATTAATAACTGTTTCATGATTCTGGTAAGCATCAGTTTTTATTAATGCTAATAATAAATTCTTAGCTATATCCTGATCTCGTGGATTATCTGAGTTTAATAATGACTTAATTAATACTTTTTGAGCCTTTATGCTACCCTTTGCGGAATATTCACCAACTAAATTTTGATATTTATTTGAATTAACGTTTAACTTAATGGATTCTTTTACAAAATCATTATCTAAATTATATAATACTTGAGTGTTATGACTAGATGTATCTGTTAAAGATTGAAATTCTATAATTTGTGCTTTTTTAAATAAACTGCTCTTTGATTGATATATTATTTTGCCACTCTGTGAAGCAATTCCATAATTAGTAGATAATGCAGGCATGCCAATCCTTTTAAATTGAATAAATAATTTGGTAATTACCCTGACGTAAGCTAGTATCAGGTGTTAAGATATTAATATTTATCGTATAAAAAATACATATTTTGGTTATTTTTTGTAATATTTATTAGTATGTTTAGCTTACTTGTTGTCAGGGGATACTTACCAATAATTTTTATATGATTTTTTATTATTATATATTAATAAAATTAATAAATTTATTAGTAATAATACTTGATTCATTACTAAAACCTAACAAGTAACTTATATTCAAGATATAATATCAAACTAGATATTATATTTAAAATTATGCATTTTCATATTCTTGGTAAAAAAAATAAAAAAAAATTAGCCATTACTATTGGTAATTTTGACGGCATACATATAGGTCATCAGTATATTTTAAATAAGCTTAATTTGATTGCAGAGAAAAAAAATATGCAAAGTGCCGTACTATCCTTTTATCCGCATCCTAAACAAATTTTAACTAATCAAAATATTAATTATATTTATACTTTAAGACAAAAAATTACAACTTTATTAAGTATAGTTGATAATTTAATTTTAGTTAAATTTAATTTAAATATATCTAAATTATCAGCAATTGAATTTATTGAAAAGTTAAATACACTTAATATTGCATATATTATAATCGGTAAAGATTTTAAATTTGGCTATAAAAGAAGTTCAGGTGCTGTAGATCTAAAAGAGATTTGCAAAAATTTTAATATTGAAGTAGAAATAATAGATTTAATTCAAGATTCAAATAGTGAAAAATATTCAAGTTCTAATATTAAAAAACTATTAAATAATGCAAATTTCTCAACCGCTAAAGAATTTTTAGGTAAAAATTTTTCTTATATTAATCGGGTGTCAAAAGGAAAACAAATTGGTAGAAAATTAGGTTTTCCTACCATAAATTTGCAGGTACCGCAAAATTTTATTATTCCTAGCGGCATCTATGCAGTGTATGCGTATATAAATAATGAAAAGCTACACGGCGTTGCAAGTCTTGGATATAGACCTAGTATTGATGATAGTTTAACACCTAGATTAATATTAGAAGTCCATATTCTAAATTGGAATAAAAAAATTTACGGTCAAACGGCTGAAATAGAATTTATACAAAAAATTCGCGATGAAAAGCATTTTGCCAATCTTGATGAACTAAAATTAGCCATTCAAGAAGATATTAAACTCACTAAAATAATTTTAAAAAAATCATGAAATATAAGTACTTAAGAAAAGAAGAAGATCCATATACTCAACCATTAAATCAACTTGAAAGTAATTATATAGATTCCAATATAAAATACTATAAGATTTTATTTCGTATTTCTAAATCTAAAAAAATTCCAAAGACCGCGCTAGTAACAGTTGGCAAAGAAATTGTACCTTTATTAATTAACATGTATCATGAAGAATTTTATAATTTGGCTTTAGGTCAGCAAGAATTATATGAGAAAAAACAACGGCTTATGGTACAAAAACAAAGTAATATTAAACATTTTAAGGTACAAAAGAAAAACAATTTTAATTTAGCACAGGATAAGCAAAAAAATAAGGAGGAAATTTTAGATAATATTAAAGAATTAGCTATAAGAAAACATATTGATTTATTGTTATCAACTAAAATAAAAGTAATTGATAGTTTAATTGACAATAAGCAAGAATAAAATGTATGATTAAGCTAAAATTAACATTATATATATGAGTATTGACAAAAATATTTTAGCAAAAAAAATTGAAGATTTGCTGCCGCAAACTCAATGTACTAAATGCGGGTTTACAGGCTGTAAACCTTATGCAGAGGCAATTGCTAATAACGAAGCTAATTATAATCAATGTCCTCCGGGAGGGATACAAGGAATTGAAAAAATAGCCTCTTTACTAAATAAACCGATTATTGCACTTAACCCTATGAATGGGAGTGAACGAAAACGTTCAGTAGCTGTTATTGATGAAAATATATGCATTGGCTGTACTCTTTGCATTCAAGCATGTCCTGTTGATGCAATTGTCGGCAGTGCTAAAAATTTACATAATGTACTTAACGACTGGTGTACAGGCTGTGATTTATGTGTATCTCCCTGCCCTGTTGACTGTATTAGTATGCAAGAAATTACACTTCAAACTGGATGGGATGCGTGGAGTCAAGAGCAAGCTGATAAAGCACGCAAGCATTTTGAAAACCGCAATTTAAGATTATCGAAGCAAAAAAAAATTATAAATGCTCCTACGGTTGATATTGATGATAAGAAAAAAGATATTATTGCTCAAGCTATTGCTAGAGCCAAACAAAGAAGTCAAAAATAATGCTTGATATTAAATATTTAAAATTAATAAAAGCTCTAGCTCAAACACAATCTATTTCTTTAGCTGCTAAACAATTACACTTAACCCAATCTGCTCTTTCACATCAAATTGCTAAATTAGAACAGTATTATAATACGCCAATTTTACAAAGAAATTCACGTCCGTTAACTTTAACTATAACCGGCAAAGAACTTTTAGGCTATGCGTTAGATATTTTACCTAAATTAGAAGCTGCCCAGCGAATGTTAAAGAGCTCACAAGATATTAAATTACTCAGAATAGCTGTTGAGTGCCATTCTTGTTTTGATTGGTTAATGCCTGCTATGCATAGCTACAAACAAGAATATCCATATATTGAATTAGATTTAATTAGCGGATTTCAGCCTAAACCTGAAGAATTATTATTAGATGCCAGCACTGATATGGTTTTAACATCTAATCCGCAATACCATGATAATTTAATTTATACACCTCTTTTTGAATATGAAATTGTAGTTATTTTACCTAGCGGGCATTGTTTAGAAAACCAAGAATATATAACAGCTCAAGATTTCAGCCAGCAAACTTTAATTACTTATCCAGTCAGTGACGATTCTTTAGATATTATAAAACAAGTTTTATTACCAAGCGGAATTAGTCCTAAACGTAGAGTAACTGAGCTTACAATAGTTATGATAATGCTGGTTGCAGCTGGTCAGGGCATTGCGGCCTTACCTAAATGGGCAGTTATAAATTACTTGCAAAAAGGCTATATTAATACTAAACCTATTAATCAAAATGGCTTGTGGGGCAAATTATATGCCTGCACATTAAAACCTATAGAAAATTACCAGCAAGAATTTATTTACACCTTACAAAAAACTGCTAAAAGTCACTTAATTGGCATCAAAGATTGTTAGAATTGAAATTCGTAGGAAATATTAACGGCAATAATTCAAAGTCACTAAAATTAGGAATTAAAGAATCATATTTGGCTATACCAATGTCTTTAATTATTGCCGCCTTATTATTATTTACTTGCATCACTCTCGCTTTATCTGTAGCAAACTTTTGAAAATAATTTCCATAGATTATACTTTGATTTGTATTATCAGTAGCTAGCGGCTGAAAATAAGGTTCTTTCTTTTGATTAAGTATTGGCACTTGTGTATCATGTTCGAAATTTGTAGATTTAGTATCTTTATGTGTTATATTACTGATTTGTGCAGTGTGTGGTTGTTCTATAGAATCCAAAGTAGCATTTAAACTTGCAAAAGAAAAGCTAGCTTTGCTATCTGATTCAATAATATTTTTATATAAACTAGAATCAATACCGCCATTAATACTAGGACTATCTATAATTGAATTTCTTAATTGTTTATTCGCTTTCCTCATTCCTTTATATAAATCTTTGAGACGATTTGAATTATTATCTTCTTTGGGTATTTCTATACTGTTATCTTCTTCATCGACTTCATCGACTTCAAAAACATTTGATAATAAGTGGGTTAAGAAATTATCATTTATTTCTCTAGTTTTTTGTTGTCTTAAAACTGCAGAGGAATTATCTATAACCTTACTAATAGGAGTAGAGTTGGTAGAATCTTTTCGGAGTTGCCATTGTACAGGTTTGTTAACGTCATTTTCTTTAACAATATTTACTTTTTGAGTTTTTTGTTGTCCTGAAACCGCAGGGTAATTATCTATAACCTTACTATCTCTCTTAACTGAATTTGAAAAAGGGAATTTAGATCCATCATCTGCTATAGTAATGGAATTAGAATTAGTAGAGTTGGTAGAGTTGGTAGAATGAATAGAAGCATTGCCATTAATACTAGCACTATCTATGCTTGAACTTGAGTTATAAAATGTTAATTCATTATCTTCTAAATATTCACTATCATTTTTTTTATCATCTTTTAACAATCCATTATCTAAACGCCTAGTTATACTTTTCCAAGATTCTATACCATTAGAATAAGGCGAATCTTTTACTAGGTTTTCTAAACTTTTTTCATGACTAGAATCGATTATATTCTCATCGTTATCACTGTCATAATTACTTACATAAGAGTTTCTGATTTCTTCAGGTTTATTTGAATCTAGTAATCTGCCTGTTTTTGGCGTTATACCAAGTATTATATTTATCTCATCTATGTTTAACTTCCTTAATGGAGACTCACCCATATTATCATCCCTAGAAGTATTAGGGTGATTTTCTATAGGAGGAGGTAACTTATTATTCAATATGCCTCTATTGAAATTCTCACATGTTCTTGTTTTAAATGCAGAACTTATGTCTGGCTGATTTTTTTTAGCTTTATATGAAAACTTTTTATCAGAATTATTTGCTATACATATTAAATGTTTATCTTCAATATTATGATTTAATATTTTTAACAATTCTTTAACTTCTGGATTAATTTCTTTTTTAATAATATGTATAAGTAAATTAGGTTCAAAATTACTACTGCTAATATAAGCTATTAATGTAGTTACTGTTTCTTTTTTTGCATCTCTATAGCCAAAAATTCCTGTAAATTCTTTTAATAATTTTTTACCATAGTTTTTATTTAAATCATTATATTGCGAATCATTATTCAATAATTTACTATTATTTAAAAAACTTTCAATCTTAACTTTTAAAGATTTTTGCGTCTGAGGATTTTTATGTTGAGTTTGATTTTCTCCTTCTACTTTAGTATATAAATTATCAATTTGATAATTTATATCTAGTTTATCTTTATAAATGGAGTCTTTTAATCCAGTTTTTTTTTCTTCGGATAAAGGAGTACTAAGTTTACTAAGTTTTGTAGTGTCAGAACCAATAGAAATACTATTATTCACAAATCTATTTAAAAAACTCCTCATAAACTACCTATTAATATTATATATATATTTATAATATAATATTAATATAAGATTTTTTAAATAGGTAATTATACTAGATTGTTTTTTTATATCTTTTTATACGCTAGTTGCTTAAAAGCTGATAATCAATGATAGGTAAAGGCTGGTAGCTGCCCAATCTAAAATTAAACTCTTATAATTTACTAGGATATTATGTAAATATTTATTTGTTAAGGTTTTTAATTCAGGTAATTATTTATTTATAAACCAAATTTTCCTTTCAAACCTTTAATTCCTCCCATAGCCTTAATCATTTTCATCATGCCGCCGCCTTTTAATTTTTTCATCATAGTTTGCATTTGTTCAAATTGATTAAGCATTTTATTAACGTCCTGCACAGCAACTCCAGCTCCAAGTGCAATTCTACGTTTTCTGGTGGCCTTAATTATACTAGGGGTTATTCTTTCTTTTGGGGTCATGCTATGAATAATCCCTTGAGTTTTTTTAATCTGCTTATCTGCCCCTAGCAATTGATCAGGATTAGTTTTTTTAGTTAATTCTGTAGGTAATTTATCCATAAAATTACTAAGACCGCCCATTTTTTGCATAGTTTGAATTTGCATTAAAAAATCATTTAAATCAAACCCGTCACCTTTTTTAATCTTGGCTGCAATTTTTTGTGCTTGACCAATATCTAAACTTTTATGTGCTTGTTCAATAATAGCTAAAACATCGCCCATGCCTAAAATACGCCCAGCAATACGCTTAGCATCAAATGCTTGTATTCCATCTATTTTTTCTGAAATACCCATAAATTTTATAGGTTTTTTAGTAATATATTGTGCAGATAATGCAGCTCCGCCGCGTGAATCCCCATCAACTTTACTTAAAACTAAACCCGTAATATTAATTTTTTCACTAAAAGCTTTAGCAGTGTTGACTGCATCTTGACCTTGCATAGCATCAATAACTAATAGTGATTCACTAGGTTGTAAAAAATCATGTAAAGCTCTTAGTTCTTCCATCATTTCTTCATCTATAGTTAAACGTCCTGCTGTATCTACTAATAGAACATCAATATAATTATTTTTTGCAAATTCTAAAGCAGCCTTAGCAATATCTAAAGGTTTTTGCTGCGAAGTTGAACTAAACCAATCAGCATTAGCCTGCTTAGTGACATACTCAAGCTGTTCAATAGCTGCTGGTCGATAAATATCACATGAAACTGTTAAAACTTTTTTATTTAAATTATCATGCAAAAATTTAGCTATTTTACCAGTTGTAGTAGTTTTACCTGAGCCTTGTAAACCTGCCATTAAAATAATAGCAGGAGGCTGAACAGCAATATTTAAATTATAAATATTTTTACTTATTTCCTTTGGACTCATGATATTAATAAGTTCTTGTTCAACAATACTTACTAAAGCCTGACCTGGATTTAAATTATCTAATACCTCAACACCTATAGACTGATGCTTAATATTTTGCATTAATTCTTTAACAACCGGCAAAGCTACATCAGCCTCTAAAAGAGCTAAGCGAATTTCTCTTATCATTTCAGCTGTGTTACTTTCAGTTAAACGAGTTTCACCTTTAATTGTCTTAACAACTTTACTTAAACGCTGACTTAAACTTTCAAACATACTTTCTGCCTTTTGCTATATTTTTAGTTATTTTAACATAAAATATATTAAATCTTGCTAAATAATCAAGGTTTTAAAATCTTGCCACGCCTGATCTAAATCTATCTTATTTTGCTTATAAAGCATATTAATTTGAGCATTTGTTTTCGTATCTAATCTTTCATGTTCTGGTATATCTTTGAACCATGCATCCCTAGAAGGATAATTTAGTCTATCTCTATATTTATCTACAGCTATTAAATTGTTTAAAACTGGATTTGTATAAGTTATAACTTTTATACCAAATTCTGGATGTTTACTCGTTAAATTTTTTACTTCTTGAAAATGATCATCCTTACATAAAACTACTCTAATATTTAACCTATCTACAGCTACCTCTCTTTTTATATCTGATACTACTGGAATATCTTTTGCATCAGAGGGCGATTTATCTCCCATGACTATTACCCCAATTTTATCCGAATTAGACGGTTTAAATTGCGATAAATTTTCTAATATTTGCTCATTATATTGAATAGTCGTGCAATTTTTATTTGCAGCTATTCTAATTTTGCTTGATTCTATCTCATGTTCTGTTGAAACATTAGCATATCTTTGGGCATCTGTTAAACTAAAAAATGGAATTTGTAATTTAACTGTAGAAACACAATTCCAATTTAAATCACTAAGCCCGAAAGATTCGCCCGTACTAACAGATACTCTGTACTCACAACTAACTTTACCTGGTACTATTTGTGCATTAGTGTTAGTTAAAGCAGAATCTACTACACTAAGATTAGTGCCATGTGCATAAATACCTTCTTCTTTTTTTGCCAAAGCATTAAGTGTGTCAAAAGAAAAAGTTGCAGGTCTGTGATTTAAAGGATCATTTAAATATGTCATATTAATTCTTAAATTTAATTATTTATATTAGTATAAATAAATCAACTTAATTCTAAAATTAGGAGTTTCATCATAAAATTAATGGATTGATTATAATTTTCTGCTTTATTTATTGTGTAGCTATTTATCAAAAATAAAAGTATACCCTCATAGCACGTAGTGCAGTCAACTGCTAAATCTTGGCAGTTAATCTATAAAAAACACCTATTTAGACATTTTTAACACATGTTTATTAAAATGTTTAAGCTTACATGCTATGAGGGTATACTTACCAAAATAAATATTATCTTAATAGTATTTAAATCTAAAATACCGTATAATAAATAAAAATATACATATAGACAAGGCATGCAAGAACAAGGGCAAACTTTTTATATAAAAGGACAAACACTCAATGGCGACATATTTAGACCTAGCGACTGGGTAGAACGTCTGTGCGGAATAATGTCCCAATTTACTCCTATAAAAAAATGTAATAAACGCTTATCTTACTCTCCATATGTGCAGCCATCTGAAATAGATGGTATAAAATCTGTTTTAGTAGATAAAAGATTAGGTGATATAGAACCCAAAGCACTAGATTTTTTATATTGTTTTGCAGAAAATAATAACTTACCAATTATCTTTATCTAGTCCGCTTCTAAAATAAATTTATAAAACTAAATTCTTAATTTTTACTCACAAAAATCTTATAGTTATTAAATAAATCAGTTAAAGTATATATATAATATTGCTGCATATTGTGTTTTTTTTTTAAAATTATGCTATAATCTCCAAATGTTATATGCAATGCATATGTCAAGTGTGAACTTGTTATACAGTAAACATCGTTTATTCTTTACCAATAAACAGAGTGTTTCTCATTCGAATTAAAATTTCAAACAAGTTTTTAATGTTTTTATTATTGGGGATATACAATGAAAAAGATTTTAGCTTTATTAGCAATTATGGCCTTAGCTGCTTGTAGTAATAAACAAGAAGACAAAAACGAAGAAGTAGCTAGTGCTACAGAAGCTGCAGTTACAAATGCTGCTGATGAGGCTGCTGCGGCTGCTTCTAATGCTGTTGAGGCTGCAAGTGCATCTATTGCAAGTGCTGCAAGTGCGGCTACTGATGCTGTTGCAAGCGCTACTGATGCTGCTAGTGCTGCGGTTGCTAGTGTTTCTCAAGAAGCTGCTTCTGCGCCTAAACAATAATCTATACATATTAAAAATTAATACTGTATAATTATTAGCTGAATGTGTTACATTCAGCTTTATTTTTTTATGAAAATAACTATTATCTCAACAAATCATAAATTACCTAATTGGATTAATGAAGGTATCAAAGATTTTACATCTAGATTAACTAACTGGCAAATACACGTAATAGAATTAAAGCCCTCTTTAAAACTTTCTGCCATAGAGCGTATGCAGATTGAGGCGAAAAATATTGAAAAAAACTTACAAAATTTAAATAAATCTATTTTAATTTGCTTAGATGAAAAAGGCAAAAGTTTAACTACTTGTGAATTCTCGCAAAAAATTGATTTATGGCAGCAGCAATTTTCTAATATTTGTTTTGTAATAGGCGGAGCAGATGGAATTTATTCTGAATTAAAACAAAAAGCAAGTTTCCTTTTGCAATTATCCCCAATGACATTACCGCATAGTTTTGCTAAATTAATTTTAACCGAACAAATTTATAGAGTTTGGTCTATCTTAAATAATCATCCATATCATAGAGTGTAGTATAGAGTATAGTAATTTTGTTAATTAATAAAATTTTACTAAAAAAAACTAGTTATACTAAAACTCAAGATAATTATAATCAGATTGTCAAATATTCATATTCTAGTTATAATCATACAATACAATGTTTAAGGCTTACAATGAAATATAAGCATATTAATACTAAATTCTCTAAAATTCTACTTACAGCTATATGTGCAGTAACTCTTAGTGCTTGTTCTACGTTTTCTGATAAATACGATAATACTTTAACATGGAGTTCTAACACTTTATATAATGAGGGTAAAGAAGCCTTAGAAAATAAAGATTATGGAAATGCGGCTAAATATTTTGAATTATTTGAAGGCAGATTTCCTTTAAATAAAGAAGCTAGACAAGCATTATTAAATACAGCTTATGCCTATCATAAAAATGATGATAAACTTTTAGCTTCTCAAGCTATAGAGCGATTTATTGAATTATACCCTAATGATGAATATATTGATTATGCTTATTATTTACGTGGAGTCATATTTTTTAATGATGATTTAGGTTTACTAGGTAGATTTGCTGAAAAATCTTATAACGAGCGTGATCCGCAAAGTATGAAAACTTCATATGCTGCTTTTAAAGCTTTAATTGAACGCTTTCCCAAAAGTAAATATACGAATGATGCTTTAGATAGAATGCGTTTTATTGTTAACTCTTTAGCAATGCATGATGTTAAAATTGCACGTTATTACTATCAACGCGGTGCATACTTAGCATCTGCAAATAGAGCTGAGCAAGCTATTAAAGACTATGAAAGAGCACCTGCTACTGAAGAAGCTTTATTTATTATGATGAAAAGTTATGAATTCTTAGGCATGAAAGATTTAGAGCAAAACTCTAAAGCAACTCTTGCTAAAAATTTTCCTAATAGCAAATTTTTAAAAAAATAAATTATAATCTTAAATCTCAGCGTTATTAGCTAACTTGCCTAAGAATATATATTACTTTTTATAATATATATAGGTAAGTATTCCCTTATACAAGTAAGCTAAAACATACTAATAAATAGTATAAAAAATACCAAATATATATTATTTATATGAACAATATCTTACTTATATAAGGGAATACTTACCTATATATAATATATTCTTAGAATAAACTAAAAACTAAAACTTTATATTGGACTGGCAATATCTACAAAAGTATGCTTTATTCCGTATTTATCTTTTAAGTGATTTCCAATAGCTTGTACGCCGTAACGTTCTGTAGCATGATGGCCGCAAACCATATATAAAACATCATATTCACGGGCAATATGCACATACTGCTCAGAAATTTCACCACTGATAAAAACATTGCAGCCAGCATGAATTGCGTCTAAAAAATAACTTTGAGCACCGCCGCTGCACCATGCAATAGTTTTTATATTGTAATCTTTTGATGTATTACCAATAACTAATATTTTATTATTTAAGTGCTGTTGAATTTTTTGCGATAGTTTTTGCCAAGTATAATCTTCTTGTTGTACATTATATAAACAACCTAAATTTTGATCACCAAAATTACTATCAACCTTAAAGTTAAACATATTAGCAAGGCACGCATTATTGCCATATATAGGATGTGCATCTAATGGTAAATGATATGCCCATAAATTTATATCATAAGCTAAAATTGATTGAATTCTTTGCTTTTTTATCTCTCTAATGCAAAAATCATCACCTTTCCAAAACATGCCGTGATGAACTAAAATTCCATCAGCCTGTATAGCTATGGCTTGATTAATTAATTCTTGGTTAATAGTAACCCCTGTGACTAAATGATTCACAGCATCTTTACCTTGAATTTGTAAGCCATTGGGGCAATAATCTTTAAAATCATTAACCTTTAAAAGATTATCTAAATACTTGCTAATAGATTGGTTTTTTATTGTATTCATATTAAAATAAGATAAATTATAAGAGGTAATATATGTTAAAACGTTTATGGTTTTTATTTACTCAAATTGTAACAGTTACTATGGCTATTATACTAGCCATTCAAGTATTTAAACCAAATTTGCTAACAAATTCTACAAATACTAGTACAACTATTGTACAATCCAGCCCGACTAGCAAGCAAAACGCTTCTAGTAGTTATAAACAAGCCGCTGTTAAGGCTATGCCGTCTGTTGTTAATATATATACTACCAGCAAAATCAGAATAAATCAAAAAGATCCAATATTAGAATTCTTTTTTAATAATATTCCAGAAAATCAATTAAGACCGCAAAGACCGAATGAAGAAAAATCTTCTAGTTTAGGTTCGGGAGTAATTGTAACGCAAGAAGGTTATATATTAACTAATAATCATGTTATTCAAGGTGCAGATTCTATTGAGGTGGCATTATATGATGGTAGAAAATCTAATGCTAAAGTTATTGGTATAGATATTGAAAGCGATTTAGCAGTTTTAAAAATTAATTTAACTAACTTACCTGCTATAACTTTTTCTAGTAATAATAGTGTAGAAATTGGAGACGTAGTTTTAGCTATAGGTAATCCGTTTGGCGTTGGTCAAACTACTACAATGGGCATAATATCAGCCCTAAAACGTGATCATTTAGGCATTAATACCTTTGAAAGCTTTATTCAAACTGATGCAGCTATTAATCCTGGTAATTCAGGCGGGGCTTTAGTTGATACTAATGGGAATTTAGTTGGTATTAATACTGCTATTTTTTCAAAAAGCGGGGGTAATCAAGGCATAGGCTTTGCTATTCCTGCTACAACCGCTAAACAAATTATGGAGCAGTTAATTACGACAGGTGAAGTAGTAAGAGGATGGATTGGCGTAATACCACGTGATATAGATATACAATTAGCTACCGCATTAAATCTAGATACAAGCAATGGCACATTTATAGCTAAAGTTATGGATAATTCGCCAGCTAGCTTAGCCGGCATAAAAAATGGAGATATTATCACTAAAATTGATAAACAAGATATAAAAGATACTAATAGTTTATTAAATACTATTGCACAGATTAAGCCTAATACTAAAGTATCTTGTCAAATTATACGTAAAGGGCAACTTATAAATGTTAGTATTACTATAGGCAAACGACCTAAAGGTGAAGCTAATCCAATTATAAATATTGAATAAAATAAAAATTATTTAGCAGAAAATATTTGATTCTCTGCTAATAAATTTAGGTAAGTATCCCCTCATAACACGTAAGCTAAAACATACTAATAAATATTACAAAAAATAACCAAAATATGTATTTTGTATAGATCAATATTAATATTTTAGCACCTGACACTAGCTTACTTGTTATGAGGGGATACTTACCTAATTTTAAATATTAAATAGCTCGTTCAATATTATATAAATAATTTCTGTTATGTTCATATTCCTTTTGAAGCCCTGAAGTTAAATAACTATAAACTGAACTATATAAATTATCTTGGTCGTCTACCTCAGAAATATTGTTTTTATACGATAATTTCTTATAATCAGCAAAGTATTGAATAATTTCTAAAGGCTGCATTTCATCAAATTTCATATTTAAGAAGTCATTTTCTTCATTTTTTATACTTGCTTTAGCTAGTAGATTTTGTAAGCTTCCTTCATA
>Ga0247816_10001074_pt1 | contig 13715 bp, 10 predicted proteins | sample UWRJL209509C1_FD_179930 | JGI IMG/M metagenome (GOLD analysis project Ga0247816, IMG submission 179930) | Plant litter microbial communities from Arlington Agricultural Research Station in Wisconsin, United States - UWRJ-L209-509C-1 | ecosystem: Environmental > Terrestrial > Plant litter >...
AAACGTCTGTACTTTTGTCCGGCGATCGGCTTTCCGAATTCATCGGCGACCTCTACGGTGGGCCCCCATACCTTATAATTGTTTTCAGAGGAACGGTAAGATCCGCTGAGCTGAAAGGTGAGGCCGTTTTGTTGTCGCCATTTACCAGAAAGCTCGATCTTATGCGTTTGAAAAGAGCCGACGCTGTAAGATATATCCAGAAAGTTAACAACATCCTTGCGGGTGATCAGGTTAATTGAGCCACCTAACGCATCGCCGCTGAGCTCAATCGGGGTAACACCTTTATATACTTCAATACGATCCAGCGAGTTGACAGGGAAATTCTGGATGCTATATCCTGTTCCATAAGCCTCCATAGGTACACCGTCTACGAAAAAACGGACTGATTTGCCGGAAAGGCCATGAATAGCATAATTAAATTCAGAACCCATTCCACCTGTTTCTCTTACTCTGATGCCGGGCATTGCATCCAGCAGGCGGTTAATTTCCAGATTTCGTCCTGCGAACGATTTCAGATCCAGTACATCCACTGCGAAAACCCGCTCTTTCACCTGTGCAGCCTCCGTTTTGCCCGTTACAACTACTTCCCCAAGGTCTCTCTGGTCAGGAGGCAAGGTGAATATTTGCTTTGTATCAGCTTGCAGGGTAAGCTCAGCACGATGTGTTTTGAAACCCATACTGCTGATCACCAGCGAATGTTTTCCCGGTAGTACCGAAAAGGAAAAGACGCCGCTTTTGTTTGTAACCGTGTTTTGATTTGTTGTGGTAAGAAGAACAGAAGCACCAGGTACCGGGCTTTGGGATTCATCCAGTACGACGCCCGAAAAAACGATAGACCGCTGGCCAAGAGCCTGCCCGCAAACAGGTGGGCATAAGCCGAGAATGAAAATAATATATTTTAAAAATTTCTTCACAAAACCGAGCGGAGTAGAATTTGAAATAAAAACAGAAGGGCCAGACAGGAAATCTTTGGTACGACGCGGGTAAGCTTCACTTTGCCAGGAACCGGATTTCTGGACTTTTTTCGGCCAAAACCTTTTCTGTTCCACCAGATAATGAAGCCGCTCACCGGCAGTGAAGCACCGATCAGCGAACAAAGTCCGGCCAGCACTTTGCCGGGAAGCCCGAATATGGTCCCGATATGGATATCATAGTTCATCCTTCGGATTTTGGCACCGAGCGAAGATTTTTGGTAACTATGATCAAAAACCTCATAAAATTTCAGTCTCTGCAAACTATGCCGGTCGTAGGTATGCCTGGCTACGTCATAGAATTTGCCCGGAGAAGGGTAGGTGCGAATGTTGATGGTCGACTTTGCCTGCGTGGAATCGGGAAACGGATAAAAGAAGCCACCCGCAGATTGATTTTCCACCAGCATTTTTTCCCAGACCATATCCAGGGACTGCGCATAGGTATAGCGTTTCTGGTGATGCGAAGTATCAGAACTGACACGCTTCCATTCAGGTTCCGAATTGCCACCGGAAGTTATCCAGTACAGACCGCGGCTATACCAGGTAAGTCCGAAAACAACACCTGAGAGCGCAAGTGCAAGAAGAACCAGAAAAGCATAGAAACCCAGCACGTTGTGCAGATCAAGATTTATTCTTTTCCATCCCGCCTGCCATTTGATTCTGAAACTTCTTTTGCGGGCGTTTGCGGTCCATTTCGCAGGATACCACCAGATTAATCCTGTAATCAGCAGCACTACAAAAACCAGTGTCCCGTAATTGACGATCGGCCTTCCGATTGACTGTGGAAGCCACAAGTAGCGATGTCCCAGCAAGATCCAGTCAAAAAAAGCTGTTTCGCTCTTTTCGTATGTTTTACTCCCCTGAATCTGGCCGGTATAAGGGTTTAGAAACAGAATGTGCCTCTTAGGATCATGTTCTTCACCGATACCTACCCGGATGGCCGTTCCCTGTTGGTAGTAAGCGTACGAGATGTGACTTTTCGGAAATTTCTGATTAGAAATCGTTAATACTGCCGAGGGTTTTAGTACGGGCTGGTTACGTTTTTCGGCCCTGATTGCTGGCTCGAGCAGATAGGTAATCTCCTCATTAAAAACCCAGACAAAACCGGTCAGGCATACCACAAGAACGATTACACCCGACGTAAGTCCGAGCCATAGGTGAAGCCACTCATTCAGCTTGTGTAAAAATGATTTTCTAACCCGTCTTTTCGACGCGTTTTCTATGGATTCAGGCTCGGCGCTCATGATTCAATAAAATTTCGTTTCTATTTTTTTTCGTGCGTAGAATTTCTAAAAAGCCATTAAACCGCTCAAATATTCTGTATTCGTATAAATCAGCCCTTTTTTGACAGCTCCACTTTTTGCATCATAGATATAAAAAGCATTTTCTCCGTTTTCGGCATTCACAGCTATGGCGACTTTGCCATTGCTTAGGCTTTGGATCGCGCGGCGCGGATATTTGCTCAGCGGGATATCGAGCTTTTTAGCAGACTGTGAGCTTAGATTCACTTCATAATAACTGATCACAAATCCGTGCTGGTAATCACGGTATGCTTTGATTCGGCTGCTCTCGAAAATCTGAACGATCACTTTATCGCCACCGGCGAAAATCATCCCGCCGGAGTGGTTACCACTGAGTTTGGAAGTCAGGTTCAGGAAATAGCTTTTATCAAAGTCGGTCTCGCCTTTTTTAATCCGGACAATCCCCGACGGAAGCGATTCGTTTCCACCCCAGTAATTTGTATTCGAGGAAATCAGATACAGATCACCATTTTCGGTGAAGGCGTGTGATGAGACGACGCTGTAACCCAGGCAAGCGGTTTTGTCCGTAGAAATGCTCTTTTCAAACGCCATATTTTCAGCATTGAAAATGGCGACATGAGCCCTTCCCAAGGCATGGTTTTGCTCGTCTGCCTGGATATAAGGAACCAGTACTTTGCCTTCTTTGACGATATACATACTGGGCGAGGCCATGCTTCCCGGCGTGATGGGAAGACGGATTTTCCCACGTTGCTCTTCTTTCATATCCTCCGTGTTGATGATCTGATAAGCAAAAAGACTGTCGTTCACTTGGCGCGGTGCCGTGCTTACCAAGAGCCTTTTTTTGTCCAGAAATGCCGATATCGGGCCGCCCAACAGGCCCGTGTTTGCCACTGAGCCTTCTTCTTTCAGAGCGTTATGTTTACTGAGTGAATATTTGGTTAGTTTGTCTTTTGAATTAAGAAAAACAAATCCCGGCATTGTCGTAACAAAAACGCTGTTGGGTAAATCAGGTATTTCGTGTGCATCCTTGCTGTCTGCCGTTCCCGACTCCAAATCAGAAACCACCTGGAACGGATAAGTACTCTGTGAAGGCATACTTAAGGACAGGATGTAATGTTTCTGTAAATCAGCCGATGAGGTTTCATTTTGACGCGGGCCGCATGACAAAATAAAAAGGAAGGGCAGTGCCCAGAGGAATTCAATCTTTCGCCGCATAATACCCATCAGATTTCCAGTACTTTAAGAGCCTTTTGCTGCAAGGGTAGTGGCAAATCAAAAATCCGGTCTTCTTCAACTACTACGATTTCATCTGATTTGAAATAATATTGGAAGGCAAGGTATTTTTTGTCTTTGCGTACTTTTAGTGTGGTAATGTGATCAGGTTCTTCATTGGTACAGTTCAGGTTCAATTTTATGTCCACATCATTAGACGAGTTATTTTGAATACGGACATCTCCGCAAAATACAAGATCTGCGCTGCTTGAAACTATGCCCGTATTGATATGGGCAGCCGCCTGTGGAGGTAACTGGAATTGCAGTCCTTTGGTATCAAAGGCTTCATAGTGCCGGGAGGTATTGCGTATGACAAAATCCTGGGAAGAAAGCTTCCAGGCGATACCCAGAACTGTAAGCAAAACGGCCGAAGCAGCAGCAAAATATCCAGGCCACGCATTCAGCGGACGAATCCTGCCGGACAGCATGTGTGCCCGTATGTGAAGCCACGACTTTTCAACAAGCCGACTTTCACCGGAAACAGGCTGAGCAAGCCAGTATCTGACCAGGGATTCTTCTTCGGGAGTGCACTTTCCGGCAAAATATTTATCAAGTAATTCCTGCTCCATAAGTGGGTTGGTTTACTAATAAGTAACCCCGGGATGGATTTGGTCCCAATGAAAAATAAAAAAATTATTCGGCCAGTAAAAAAAGTGCGAGCAGAGCCTCCATATTTCTTCGTAAAAAACCCAGCGCCCGGGTAAGATGATTTTTTACTGTTTTTTCGGAAAGCAGAAGTCGTTTGGAAATTTCAGTCGTTTTCAATCCTTCTTTTCGGCTCATCTTGTAGACTTTCCTGCATTGATCCGGAAGCTGTTCTACCAGGCCGTTGATATTCTTTTCCAGGTCCCGGTAGTCAATACAATGATTTGTGCTATCATCCCACGTATCACTTTCAGCCAAAACATCTTCCTGCACGCGGCGAAGCCGGGTAAGGCTGCGCTGATGGTTATAATACTGATACTTGGCACTTCTGTACAGATAATTTTCCCATGATCCTTTAACAGAAAGCGTCATCCGGCGGTCCCATATCGCGCAGAAAATTTCCTGCATCATGTCCGCTGCAAGTGTTTCATCTTTACAAAGCGAATGGCAAATCCGTAACACAAAAGGCGCATACTGCCGGTAGAGCGACTCGAAGTCTTCCTTGCATCTGATCGTCGCATGTGGTTCGGGCATGTTTTCTGGGATGGAATGCGGGTCAGTCATTATCAGGGATGAAACGATCAGTACGATGAGCTGCAAAGTAACTAATTTTAAATAGAATAATTACAAACAGTAACAGGTAGTTTTTCGGCTCGGAAAGATTGTTTGCTACTAACCTGTTTTAAAGCGGGAGTTTTTAAGGCTTGCGGCTAAAGGGGCAAGTCCGGAAAATTTTGCAATGAATTGTTAATAAAACGATTACAAATTCAAACATTACCTTTTTAAGATAACGATTCGTTAATATCTGGGTAATAATGCCTTTTTGTCGGGCTATTACCTTTGGTGGCTTATAACAAATAGCGAGCAGCAGCCACCCAAAGCTGTAAATCGCGGATAACCACTAACAATAGATGAAAAGACAATTACTGCCGGCATTTTTTGCCTTGCTGTTGGGCATCTGCTTGCCTTTTACCTCGACAGCCCAATCTTTGAACCTCTCCGGTAAGGTAACCGCTCAGAGCGGAGACCCACTCCCCGGGGTTAATGTTTTGTTAAAAGGAACCAGCTCGGGGACAACCACAAATGGACAAGGCGAGTACGTTCTCACAACTTCTTCCGGTGGATCGACTGTCATATTTTCGGCAATCGGGTTCATTTCCCAGGAGAAACCCGTGGGAAATCAAAGTGTAATAGACGTAGTTTTGCTTGAAGATACCAAGATTCTCAACGAGGTCGTAGTTACCGCTCTGGGTATCAAAAGAGAAGAGAAATCGCTCGGTTTTGCTGCGCAGACGATAAATGAAAATGCAGTTAAGGATGCAAAATCCAATAACTGGGTGAACACGCTTTCCGGTAAAGTGGCAGGGCTGAATATCCAGGGAGCAGGTGCGGGGCCAATGGGGTCTGCACGTATCACGCTTCGTGGGGAATCTTCTCTTAATCTTGATAACAATCAGGCTCTGATCGTTGTCGATGGCGTGCCTGTGAGCAGCAGAATCACAGGGACGGGATTTAATTCCCATCTGTCGGCGGATAGTCCGGTTGATTACGGGTCCAGTTTGTCGGATATTAATCCGGATGATATTGAGAAAGTTACCGTTTTGAAAGGCCCAGGCGCTACTGCGCTTTATGGCAGCCGGGCGGCAGGCGGCGCGATTATCATCACAACAAAATCCGGTGTTCGGAAAGATAAGGGAATCGGTGTGACATTCAATTCAAATTTTAGTTTCGAACAGATCAATCGCTATCCCGATTATCAGTTCGAATATGGTGAAGGGCGTACGAGCAATTATTATTCTTACCTCGATAGTGAAGATGGCCCTAATACCGCAACGACGGTAGGGGCCGGAAGAGCCTGGGGACCAAAATTTGACGGACAGTCTTATTTTCAGTATAACCCTGATGCACCTGACGGCAGACCGACCGTCAGAACCCCATGGGTTGCCAACAAAGATTATATTTCCGGTTTTTTTCAGACAGGAACCACTTTTTCAAACAGCATTTCCCTGGAAGGAGGCAGCGAAAAAGGCTCTGCCAGATTATCACTGACGCATTTGAAAAACAAATGGATTATTCCCAATACCGGATTTGAAAGGCTGAACGTGGCACTTTCTGTCAGTCAGAAAGTTTCCGACCGCTTGAAAATCAATGGAAAGGTCAACTATTCAAACAAGAAAAGTGACAACCTTCCGATGGCAGGGTATAACAATCAGTCGCTGATGTATTTTTTAATCCTGGGCACTGCGCCCAATCTGAAACCTGAATGGTTCAAGCCATACTGGGTTCCGGGAAAAGAGAATGTGCAGCAAAGAAATCCTTTCAATCCAACGCCTGATAATCCATATCTGGGAATGTACGAAATGCTCAACAAAATGAACAAGCATGGCGTGATCGGCAACATTTCTGCGACGTATGAAATATCGGACAAATTTGATTTTCTGGTGCGTACCGGGCTTGATATGGCTTACGAATTCCGGTCTCAGCAGCGGCCTTTCAGCATGACCCGTTATCCAAGAGGCATGTACCGTGAACAGAACGTATTTAATTACGAGTCAAATACAGATTTCCTGATCAACTATAAGGATAAAATTGCCGGTATCATTGACGTGACCGCTTCGGCCGGTGCGAACGCGATGCGTCAGTCTTACGATTTTGCAGGATTATATGCCGACCAGCTTGCCCAGCCAGGCATCTATCAGATATCAAACAGTCTGGATCAGGCAGTGGCAGATCCGTTGAAAACTAAAAAAGCAATTAACAGTATTTATGCGGCTACACAGTTCTCATTTGATGAAAAAATATTTCTGGACGTGACAGGCCGTAACGACTGGTCGAGCACGCTGCCCTATGGAAACAATTCATTCTTTTATCCATCGGTTAGTTCCAGTTTTTTATTGAATGAGCTATTTAAACTGCCAAGCGCTGTGTCCTTTGCAAAGGTACGTGCTTCCTGGGCACAGGTAGGAAATGACACACGTCCTTATCAGACAGCCCGTTACTACGACAGAGTTTATGGTAACAGTTTTACAAATTCCTCTACGCTTTTTAACGCAGACCTGAAGCCGGAAATAACCGCCAGTTACGAATTTGGTCTTGATCTTCGGCTTTTAAAAAATCTGCTAGGACTGGACGTTGCTTATTATAACAACAACAGTCGTAATCAGATTCTTGCCATTCCGCTGGATCCGGTTTCGGGATATGCCAATGCGTTGATTAATGCCGGACTGATCAACAGCCGCGGTGTTGAAGTAAAACTGACCGGAAAGCCGGTTACCAAAAAGAATTTCAGCTGGAACACCACGCTGCTCTGGTCCAGAAACAGAAGTTATGTACGGGAACTTGCCTCGGGGATCACCAATCAGGTAATTTATGCGCACGATGCCAACGTTTCGGTGGAAGCCAGAGTTGGTGGGTTAATGGGTGATATGTATGGCCGGGGTTTCCAACGGGCACCAGACGGGCAGATCATTTACTCTTCAGTGGGGCTTCCGGCCGCGCTGGATCCGGTTACAAAAAAATGGGGAAATGCTTTTGCAGACTGGAAGGCGAGTTTATCCAATGAATTCACCATCAAAAATGTGCGTGTAAGCATTCTTTTAGACGGACAAAAAGGAGGAAGCATGTTTTCACAAACGAACCATAAAAATAATACGCTGGGAAAAACCAAGGTTACTTTGCCAGGCCGTGACGGAGGAATTGTGGGGCAAGGTGTTGTAAAACAGCCTGATGGTAGCTTTATTGCGAACACTGTAAAAGTGGCGGCCAGTTCTTACTACGATAATTACTACCAGATCGCCAATGCTGAAACCAATATTTTTGACGCCTCGTTTTTGAAAATCAGGGAAGCACGCGTAGAATTCAACCTGCCTGCTGCCCTGTTAAACCGGATTGGCGTTCGTCAGACCAGTCTTGCCTTTTTTGGAAGAGACCTTTTCAACTTTACCAAATTCCCCGGTTTTGATCCGGAAGGTGGAAACCTGAACAATGGAACACTTACGCCTGGCGTGGAGCTGGCGCAATTCCCATCCACCCGCACGATGGGTATGAATCTTACGCTCAAATTTTAATGATCAGAAAATGTTAAGAAAAATATATATACCTCTCTTGTTTTTAGCCGGCATGTTGTTCTCCTGCAACGACGGTTTTGAAGAACTTAATACGGATCCAAACCGCCCGAAAGAAATTACTCCAGGTGTGATGCTCGGCCAGCTTCAGTATAAAATTATCAACAGTACCGTGAATGCCAGCCGGAATTTCACACATGAACTGATGCAGGTCGACGCGCCAAGGGCAAGTGCAGGAGGTGGTGGTTTACACCGGTATCTTGTCAATCCCGGCACAGGAGTATGGACTAATTTTTATACCTATCTGAATGATATTCAGGATATTTATGTCATTGCAGACAAATTGAATGAAAATAATTATAAGGCAATTTCATTGATTTACAAGAGCTGGAGTTATTCCATTCTGACAGATCTTTACGGTGATGTGCCTTTCTCTCAGGCGACAAAAGCACTGGAGGGAAATTTCCAGCCTGCTTTTGACAGACAAAAGGATATCTATATTCAGATTTTAAAAGATCTCCAGACTGCCAACAGTTTGCTGGATGATACGAAGGCACTGACCTATGGAGGGGATATGTTGTACAATGCAAATGCACTTTCGGGAGCAAAAAACCCAGGCATCGTGAAATGGAAAAAGTTCTGTAACTCGCTTCGTTTACGACTGCTGCTTCGTCTTTCAAAGAGAGAGGGTGAAATTAATGTGAAAGAACAGATAGCAGGTATTTTGGCAGATCCTGTCAACAATCCGGTTTTTACAGCAAACAGCGACGAAGCTATTTTTCGATATCCGGGCACTTTTCCATTTTTCAATCCCTTTTATAACGCCAGACAGGTTGACTGGCGGGATGGTAATTATTTTACCAAGTTTTTCATGGATAAAATGAATCAGGTTAACGATCCAAGAAGAGCTGTCTGGAGCACGCAGATTAAATCGGGTACAGAAAATGTTTATCAGGGAATCGAAAGTGGCTATCCTACAACACTGGAATATCCGGTAGGAAGCAATTCAAGTTACGCGGACGGATTAAAAACACTGCCTCAGCTTGGAGTTATGATCACCCTGGCGGAGGTTGAATTTATCAAAGCTGAACTTGCCATAAAAGGTTACAGTACGGGTTCCCTTCCTGCGCAGCACTACGAAGCAGGCATTGCTGCATCGATGACTCAGTGGGGAGCAGGCATGCCTGCCGGATTCACAAAACAGCCAGGCGTTCTTTATGATGGTAATGCAGCGCCCGAAAAGCAGCTCGAACAGGTAATGCTTCAAAAGTACTATGCCTATTTCTTTGTTGATTACCAGTCGTGGTTTGAAAAAAGAAGGACCGGATTTCCGGTGCTGCCGCGCGGTTCAGGAATTCCTGCGGAAAATATTTTCCCGTCAAGAGTACCTTATCCTACTTATTTACAGTCGCTTAATCCGGAAGCTTTACGAAGTGCTGTGGCTGCGATGGGAGGAGACAATAGCGATATTAAGGTGTGGTGGGACAAATAATTCATTCCAAAAGAAACAAAATGAGAAGTAACACATCAGCCAGATGGTTTGCAACATGCCTGATTCTTTCGATTATTCTTATGAACCAGGCTTTTGCACAGAAACCGAAAATAAAAATGCCTCAGCGCGGCCTGTGTGCGCACAGAGGAAGCATGGACACGCATCCTGAAAATACGCTGCCTGCGCTTGTAGAAGCCGCTAGGCTGGGAGCACAGATGATCGAGTTTGATATTCAGCTTACCAAAGACAGTGTCATGGTGCTTATGCATGATGAAACTGTCGACCGCACAACAAACGGTAAAGGAATTGTCTCCGATTTGACGTATAAAGATATTCGTTCACTTGATGCAGGTTTTAAAAAATCAGAAAAATTTAAAGGAACGCTGGTGCCAACCTTCGAAGAGGCACTGGCGGTGCTCCCTGAAAATGTGTGGCTAAACTGTCATTTGAAAGGAGATCGGGCTGTGGGACGCGCTGCTGCTGCGTTGCTTGAAAAATCCGGGCGGTTGCATCAGGCTTTTCTGACCTGTTCGGAAAAGGCATCCGTGGCAGCCAGGGAAAAGGTTCCTTCAATTCTGATTTGCAACGGAGAAAACAGTTACCGACGGAATACACCTAAATATGTTGCGGAGACCATCCGGCTGAAAGCCGAATTCATACAACTTTTGCGGCCGGAAGCAAATGAAGACCGAAAACCTTTAATAGCATCGTTGAAAGCGAATAAAATCAAGATTAACTTTTTCTATGCGGAAACAGCTCAGGAACTTGTAGATTTGTTTAATCAAGGAATTGATTTCGTACTTGTAAACAATGTTGGTGAGCTTTTGCCGGAAACCGGGAAACTTGGCATCGAAACATGGAAACCTGTTTATAAAAAGTAAAATCTTTAATACAGAAGATAAAGTAAGAATGAAACAATATTATTTTAAACCGGTAGTAAGCTTTTGCTCGATACTGATTGCGGGCATGTTATGTCTTCCCGTGCATGGTCAGTCTGCCAGGCAGGCCAGAAACAAGACGCTAATATTCTTTTTTGATGGTCTCAGGCCTGATTATATCACCCAGGAGCTAATGCCAAACCTATTTGCTTTTAAACAAAAAGCTTCGGTAGGGACACAACATCACAGCGTTTTTCCGACCGTAACGCGTGTGAATTCAGCATCGTATGCAACGGGTTCATATCCGGGCACACACGGATTGCTTGGCAATGCGGTATATTTCCCAAATGTGGATAAAAATAAAGCAATTGGAACGACCTATGAGGATTTGATGAAAGTGCAAAAGACAGAATCCAATCAATTGCTTACTTCCGTATCACTGGGAGAGGTAATTGAATCTGCCGGTGAGCGGATGATGGTTTTCAGCTCAGGAACCACTGGACAGGCATTTTTACAGAATCATAAAGTAGGAAACGGAGCCATTATCAATCCTGATCTGATACTTCCGGAATCATTGAAATCCCAGGTTCTGGCAGAAATTGGTGAGGTACCGCAAAAAGGTTCGGACGTTTATGCCAAACACAAGTGGGTGACCGATGCGCTGATAAAATACGGCTTGCAAGACCAGGGTCCTTTAGTAAGTGCCGTCTGGCTTTCTGACCCGGATGGTTCTGCTCACCGCTACGGTATCGGTTCCACGCAAGCTGTCTCTGCATTGGCTTTTGTAGACCAGCAGTTTGGGCGGACACTGGATTCTTTAAAATCCAGAGGTCTGAGCGGTAAATTTAATATCATTATCTCGACCGATCATGGTTTTGTTACCCATAAAGGCAAGCAAAATCTGACAGATCTTTTAATTGAGCAGGGTTTAAAAAAGGATAAGGAATCAGACGACGTGGTTATTGCCGAGGGAGCCGTTTATGTAAAAGATCACAACGAAACCGTTATTAAAAAAACCGTTTCTGTGCTTCACAAGCAGGATTGGATAGGGGCTGTTTTTACAAAACCAAAGACAAAGGGCAGTATGTACGGGGCGGTTGATGGAACGCTTTCATTTGAAGTGATCCACTATAATCATCCCAAGCGTTCGGGAGACATTCTGGTTGCACCGGATTGGAATGACGAGATTAACGATAAAGGCTATAAAGGGACTGATTTTTCAACAGGCGTGGCAGGACACGGAGGATCAAGCCCATATGAGGTAAGCATCGCGCTGATGGTGTCCGGACCTGATTTTAAGAGCGGTTACCAAAATGCGCTGCCGACTTCAAACGTTGATATAACACCAACGGTTCTTGGTATTTATCAGCTGGCTGTCCCTTCAAAAATGGATGGCAGAATAATGACAGAGTTTTTCAAAAAATCGACAGAGCCTGCTCGCGCTGCGAAACAGGAGACTATTCAGACAGAAGCCAAATACCCATGGGGTGTTTACAAATTGTCTGCCGAACTGTCGATTCTGGATCAGTACCGCTATTTTAATTTTAGCAAAACAGAGCGGTTGAAATAAAAGTGTGCAAAAAAATGGAGCTGCCTGACGTTTTCACGTCCTGGCAACTCCATTTTTTTGTTTTCAGTCTAATCCGGATTTTTCAAATAAGAAGATGTGACATCTCCGTTACTTCAAACCCAAGGTTGTTTTATAGTACTTAACAGTTTGAATGACCGATGGCAAGTTGCTTGGTTTTTCCTGCCGGTCACGCTCAATAATAATGTGTCCGTTAAAATTCTGACTTTCCAGTTCTTTGAAAACGGCCGGAAAATCGATTACGCCAGTTCCAACAACGACATCAACCAGTTTCGGATCATTGTAAGCGGCAATATCCTTTAAGTGAATGGCAATGATATGCCCTTTCAGTTTTTTTAAAGCATCGACGGGATTGATCCCGCTTTTAGGCATATGGCCAAGATCTGCGCAGACGCCAAAATTCGGGTGATTTTTCAGAGCTGCCAGCACTGAATCCGGATGCCAGTAAGCGCTTGTCCCTTTCCAATGGTTGTGGATCGCCACCTTAACTCCGTACTTACCAGCCAGGCTGTCAATGCTGTCCCACATATGAACGGGTGGTTCTGCCGTAACATATTTGACATTGAAATTCTTTGCAACTTCAAATTCTTTTTTCCAGTCATTGACCGTTTTTCCCCCAACCAGATAAATAGACTCCATTTTAAGACCCTTTTTTTCCACGAGCGCCTTCAGTTTTTTAACACCGGACGCTGAAAGATTCATGATGGCCGTGTCTTTCAGTTCGGGTATGGATTTTCCAAACGTAAAACCCTCCACGTATTTTAGTCCTGCACTATCTGCCTTAGCCAGCTGTCCCTCAAAAGTGGACGGATTAAAAGTGTACAGGGCAACTCCCAGCTTCCAGGTACGCGGATTGTTTAAAGTTAACGCCAGCAGTGTTCCGCATAGCAGCAGGATCGTGAACAAAGAAATGGATCTAAAAAAAAGTAAGCGGCCGGATTTTTCGAATCTTGGTTGTGTCATGTTTTAATTTAGTAAATCAGTATTTTCTTATCAGCTTCTTTTCACTAAAATAGGTAAGGATTATTAATAATCTGCCAAACAGTTGGAAATTATTGATAGTATATCAATAATCTGAATTTGATTTATAGCGAATTTAGGATATTATGCTGCCATGGATTCTCGATCGTGTGAATGACCTCTGTATCTATCGGTCTGGCCATGGGTTTTCCCATCAGTTTAAAATCAGTAGATAGCGTTGTGATTCCTCCTGCCAGCACCTCTCTCAGCGGCGTGTCGTTGTACGAAATTATACCAAAATTGACTCCGGGGGATAAGTTTTGTATGGCGGCCTGTTTGATAAGCTCTGCCGGATCTTCGTCTTTCACAACAATAAAAAGTTCACCTTTCCGAATCGTCCGTCCGGCAGTTTCTACCATGTAACCATACTCAATGTTTCTTTCCCGGCAGAAAGTTTTCAGCCCGTCATACCGCTCTTCGGATTCTTTGGATTGTGATTTTTTGGCAAGTTCGCGATGTAACCATAATATACATTAAAGCTTACCATTGCAGCCTGTTTTGCTGACCATAACATTACCTGTTT
>Ga0247816_10001075_pt1 | contig 13714 bp, 11 predicted proteins | sample UWRJL209509C1_FD_179930 | JGI IMG/M metagenome (GOLD analysis project Ga0247816, IMG submission 179930) | Plant litter microbial communities from Arlington Agricultural Research Station in Wisconsin, United States - UWRJ-L209-509C-1 | ecosystem: Environmental > Terrestrial > Plant litter >...
TATACCTATCGGCAGCAGACACTAATGTGGTCTCTTTAGGGATCGTGTGAACGGCACCAGTATGAATATATTGAGTTGTTGCTTGATACAGTCCAATTGCGGGTACGTCGTTTAGCCACTGCTTTGTGAACGTAATATATTTTGCACTACGCAGGTCTGGCTCAATGCGAGAACGCGAACTTACAAGTGCCTCATCAGCAATAGGGCTTTTGTAATTCGAAAGATTAAAACCACCGCTCGACTGCGAGCTGTGCCAATACGCGTACACGTCGGGGTCACCACCAATAGTTAGTTGATACAGAAGCACATCATACCGTCGTGGCTGAAGAATGTCTTGAGCAACGTTTTGCGACGGGTCCGCAGAGTCGACAATGCTCGTTGTAATTGTGACGCCTAGCTTTCGCCATTGCTGAGATAATGACTCAAGTGCTTTTTCAAAATCGGTGTTCTTCGTCGTAACCACTGATAATGTTAGCGGCTGTCCGTCTTTTTTACGCACCGAACCATCGAGTTTCCAACCTGCTTCGTCGAGAAGCTCTCCAGCTTGCTTTTCATTATGTGTAGGTGCCGCCGGAAGTTGACCACTAATTTGACCGTCAATTATAGGCAGATGAAGTGCCGGTAGGGCGCTCGAGACAGCCTTGCGCACGGCAGCTGTATCGGTACCGACCTGTAGAGCATGTCGCACTTTTTGATCCTGGAGTGTTGGGCTTGCCGTGTTAAGAATTGCGTAGACGCCGCTGTTGATAGGCTTGTTTTCTACAGCATACCGGCGAGTATCAACTTCTGAAGCGGTTACAACAGACAGGTCGCTCGCAGCATTAACCTCGGACGTGGCAAGTGCGCGTTTAATTGCGTCGGTGGTCTTGTACACGTGCAGCTGAATACGACTTAGCTTCGCCTGTCCCTTAAAATAATTTTCATTGCGCGCTAGGTGGATTACCTTTCGGCCGTTAGCTGGGTCAACATCTTGAGTGAGGCGCAGCACAAAAGGACCGCTTCCTACGGGTGTAGAACTGAAGCTATTTTCACGAAGTTGGCTCGGCTCTGTATCCCGTAAGACATGTTCGGGAAGAATTGGAAGGAAGCGTAAGGCATGAGGAAAGGCGGCATAAATTGCCGGCAGTTCAAACGCAACCGTTCGGTCGTCAACTGTTTTTACTTTTACGTCTGTCCAGCCAGTGAGGCTTGAGCGCGTTGCGGCGTTTTGCAGGAGTCCAACCGTATAGGTAACGTCTTTAGCCTTTACATACGTGCCGTCACTCCAACGAGCGTCAGGGCGTATTGTGAACGTATAGGTTTTTTGGTCGGCACTGAGCTTCATATCATTAGCGAGGTCATAGCTAAGCGTACCGGTTGAGTCGTAGGTTAAGAGTCGAGAAAACAAGAGCTCGCCAACAGACTCTTCGGCGCTTGTTTTAGCAAAAATAGGATTAAGCGTATCTACAGGCCCCAATACCGCCTCTGCGTAGCTTCCACCCTTTGCGTTAGCGGTGGTCCTAAAACCATCTTGATACCACCACATTTGTAATCCAGTGGCACCAATAATAATGCCGATTGTCAGCACCCAGAGGGCAATATGACGACGAGCTTCACGGAAATTTTCCCAGCGCTTAAACACAAAGCGTCGAGCGTGTTTTACGGTTGCACCCTCGGCTTTTTTCATGCGACGAGACAGCTCCTTGGAGCTAAAGCTCATCTTGGGAGTGCGTCGCCATTTAGTTGGTTCGTTTTTTTTAACCACGGGTGATGTTCCTAGCTAGGAATAAGAAGTCCAACCAAAATTGAAACAACGAAGATAACAGCAAAAACGATAGTAACTTCAAACAAGTTTTTATCAACACCGCGGCGAGCAGTATAAAGCTCACCAGAGCTTCCGAAGCCGGCACCAAGCGTTGCACCGCGTTGCTGCAAGAGAATCGAAAGAATCATCAGCACGGCCGATGCGATCATGACAATCTGTAAAATGGTATCTATTGACATACTAACTCCTACTTCTTTCGGTGCGAATTTCAATCGCTACACTTACTATATAGTTTATCAGACTTAAGATGATTCCGGTAATTATAGAGTTACCGAATGACATAGATATACCAGGCGAAACAGCCAGCGAAACATACACAAGCACACCGTTAACAACAACCGTAAAGAGACCAAGTGTCACAAGAATTGCAGGGAGAGAGACAATCATCAACACTGGCTTAAATAAGCTATTTGCAATCGAGAAGATGAGTCCGGCTAAAACAAACCCCCAAAACCCAGCGGTTACGTCGACATCGGCATATCCACTACCAAGTAATCGGACAGCCATCCATAGCCCTAGGGCATTAAGCGCCCAGCGAATTAAAAACAAAGCAAGTTGTCGTTTCATTATTACTGATAAGTATAGCACAGGCGGCAACGATATTTATAGCGCCGTCGAGAGCTTTCCGCTTAAATTTTCATGGCCTGTTTCGGTAATCAAAATATCGTCCTCGATACGAACACCGATTCCCTCTTCTGGAATATAGATGCCAGGTTCAACAGTAAGGACCATACCTGGCTGAAGCGTTACGGGACCACCTAGCGAATCGTGCACGTCGATACCTAGGCCATGGCTGATCGCATGCGGAAAATATTTCCTATAGTCATCTGGCGTATGTAGCAGCCCTAGGCTACTTAACGCACGTTTCATAATTTCATCAACGCTATCGTGATACGCCACAACACGTAGCCCCGGCGCAAGCAATGCGATAATTTCGTGGTGCGCACGTTCAACCGCCGCATGCACATCAATTTCTCTTTGAGACGGCGTACCGATTGCATATGTACGTGTAATATCGGCGCAATACCCGCCTATACGAGCACCGACGTCCATCAATACGAGGCCGTTTTGCGGCAGCTTCGCCGAATTCTTCTGATAGTGAAGTGTGCACGCATTTTTGCCGGCAGCAACGATAGGTTCGTAGGCATGTGTTGCGCCATGATTTCGAAAAGCATACGTAAACTCAGCATCAAGATTGTACTCGTGCTTCAGATTGTGTACTTTTTCTTTTACAGTCTCGAAGGCATCGATAGTAAGATTGATAGCTCGACGCATTGCTTCAACTTCTTCAGTCGTTTTTACTGCGCGCATATTCGCAAGCACCTGACGAATATCGAACACCTCATTTGTATTTTTTACAATATGAGCATATAGCCTCTTAGGCGCTTCGTTCATCGCAAAGGAATGGTACTTTTCGTGTGGATCATCGGCGATGACACCAATGGCCTCTTCAGATTTCAGCAGATCATCGAGTAACACGTCACCTTCTTTTTTACTTACCACAAGATCAACGCCACTCACCTCTTGCGCCGCTTCATTTGACAAGCCACCGTCAAAAATCCGATGAACTTCCGAAATGTCAGGTGCAATAAGTGTTGCTATTGCGTCTTTACTAACAATAAGCGTCCAACCCGGCTCCTCGATACCCGTGAGGTACCAAAAATTAGCTTCTTGTATAAACGGCGCAGCGGCGTCATTTGTTTGCTGCACGGCGTTAAACGACGTTGCCACATAGTGACTATAACCAACACACTTACTAAGCTTTGCGCGTCGCGTTTTATAAGTAGAACCATTCATTGAGCTTAGTATATCATTGGCCGGAGTGGCCCACTTGTGCACTTACGTCCAGATAGGTTTCGGGAGAGTCCATGCGGGAGTATTCGTATTAAACGATGCCGGCGGTTTCGTCGTCACACTACTAACGTTCCACGCTGACAGATTCTGGTTAAATGAAGTGGCGCCACTAAACATAGCCGTCATAGTGGTCACCTTAGCTGTATTCCACGAGCCGATCGGTTGATTGAATGCGGCGGCATTGTTAAACATATACCCCATGCTCGTTACGTTGGCAGTATCCCACGCTGCGATAGGCTGGTCAAACGCAGTAGCACCTCGAAACATTTGCGTTGTAGACGTAAGTTTACTCGTGTCCCACACTCCAATAGGCTGGTTGAATGCAGTATTACCTTCGAACATAGAAATCATGGCCGTGACGTTACCGGTATTCCAGGAGGAGATTGGATAGTTGAAAGGGCTATTGAAAAACATATACGTCATATTAGTGACCTTCGCCGTATCCCAAGAGCCTAGGGGCTGATTGAACGCGGTGCCGCGAAACATTCCGTATAGAGAGGTTACGGCAGAGGTGTTCCACGAACCGATCGGTTGATTGAATGCAGTGGCCCCGCTAAACATTGACGTCATACTTGTTACCTTAGATGTATTCCAGGCTGCAAGAGATTGATTGAAGGATGTGGCATTAGTAAACATAGTAATCATTGAGGTAACGTTTGCCGTATTCCACGAGCCGATAGGTTGATTGAAAGACGTTGCACCATCAAACATTCCGTACATATTTGTTACGTTACTCGTATTCCAAGAACTAATATTTTGATTAAAACCAGCTATTCCATAGAACATATACATCATATTAGTAACAGAGTTTGGAGGGGCTGCAACGCGCTGAAGATTTGATGAACCCTGGAATCGGAGAGAAGATGGCGTCACCCCTTCAGCCCACTGTCGCGCCTCCTTCAGACAGGGTTGACTACCAACTGCAACTAAAGATGTATTGACAGCCGCAATCGGCCCTTGGTATTTCACTATTTTTTCGCCAGCTGTCGCATATGTATGGGACTGTACTGAAGCACTAAGCGTTTCGGTACTACCATCCCCCCAGTCAATAACGCTACCTGCAGCGCTCGCTGGTGATGAGATTGGAAGTTGTATCGTCAGGTTTGTACAGCCAGGCAGTGTCGTATCATAAGCGAAGATTGTCCATTCTGGCGTTGCGCCTTCACCTCCGGCACACGTACCCTGAAGTGGCGTCTTTCCCTTGCTAGAGTCGACAAAATAATAAATATTACTTAAAACAGTGCTTCGAGCCTCAATGCAGTAATTCTTTGCGTCGCCAGAAACGTAATACACCGACACGCTTTCACGAACAGTAAAACTTGAAGGTATGTCGAGCGGGTATCCACTGTCGAAATTTCTGGCGTTATCCATAGCGGTGGCAGCGGCGTTAAGGTCGCTCTTTACTTCGCTAACCGTTAGGTTGTTACGCCATTGCCCATGCCCCACAATAACGATTCCTGCGAGGATAGCTATCACCGCAATAACGACGACAAGCTCAACAATCGTAAAGCCTTTTTTTGAATAATTTTTATTTCGATAAAAGACCATGTTGATACACCCTTTTGTTATGCTTGAATCTTACCATAAGCGCTAAGCGCCGTGCAAACTCCTGTAAATCATATCCGCTTTCTTTTCACCAACAATAGTCGCAAGGTCAGTTTTTTCGGCGGCAACCACACCGCGCAAGCTGCCAAACTTACGAATGAGCGTTCGTCGAGTTGCAGGGCCGATACCCGGAATTTCCTCAAGGCTACTCGCCGTCTGCTTCGCCCGTTTAAGTACGGTGTGGTAACTAACGGCAAAACGGTGGGATTCGTCACGGATGCGCTGAAATAACTTAGTGACGTGACTATATTTTGCCAATACCGTTGTGCTTCCGCCCCTAAGGTTTTTAGAGTGACCCGATGCATTCGTTTGCCCGGCGTGTAAGTTAACGGCAAGATACTCGCCTGTTCGCTCAACACTCAAGCCCGCCGCTTGCAGTTCACCGCGGCGATACTGCTCAATGACACGTACGTCAATATTCGACTTAGTAGAATGAATAATCAGCTCTTCTTCACGCTTTGCAATACTTACAATAGGAATCGCAAGCCCGTGCGTTTCAAGCGCTTTGATACCTGCCTCAAGCTGTCCCTTACCCCCATCAATTAATAGTAGGTCGGGCTTACCCCAGCTCTTAAGGTTCTTCTCGCTTAGTCGTCGAGTGAGCACCTCTTCCATATTCGCGTAGTCATCATTTCGCTCAATGCGAGTTTTAAACTTACGGTAGCTTGCGCGATCGCTCACCCCGTTCGTAAACACAACCATGCTCGCAACAACATTCGTTCCACCCATGTGGCTAATATCATACCCTTCGATACGGGTTGGTGCTTTTGGTAACGCGAGAAGTTCGACTAAATCGCCAAGCGCTTTGTCTTTGCTAATATCAAGGAATTCTCGATCACCAAACATAATACGCTGCTGTAGTGCGCGCAAGTCATTAAGCTTATTTCGATAGCGTGCTGCATTTTCAAAGTCATGAAGCTTCGCCGAGAGCTGCATCTGTTTTTCAATATCTTTAATAATAGCCTTCCGACCACCCTCAAAGTATCGAATAAGCTGGCGTAGTGATGCCTTGTATTCTTCAGAGCTCACACCTGGGCGAGGGCTAAGGCCAATGTGGGCATCGAGGTCTGGACGCATGCCGTCTTTTGGTGGTTTTGTATAGTAAGGAAAGACCTTGCGTAAATAACGGAGTGCTTTTTTAATCGCAAAAGCGTTGTAATACGGGCCGAAATAATCGGCGCCATCGTCGATCGGGTTTCGCGTAAACGCAACGATCGGCCATTCACTTTTCATGTCGATACGAACAAATGTTTGTGACTTATCATCTCGCAGCAAAATATTGTACCGTGGCATGTAACGCTTGACCATTTCTGACTCAAGAAAGAGCGCATCAAGCTCACTTTCCGTTTCAAGCCAGTCCGTGTCTTCGATTTCCTCAACCAGCGCACGTGTCTTGATATCCATGTCGCGCGTACTTTGAAAATACTGACGAACACGATTCTTTAATACCGCCGCCTTACCAACATAAATAATTTCACCAGTTTTTGATTTATGAAAATAAACACCCGCAGAACGTGGGAGTGTTTTCAGTTTGGCTTCGAGGGCTGCATTCATGTAGTTTTATTATACTATGCGTTGCACTACAAACACCGCCCTATCACTAGAGCGGTGTTTATTGCGTTAAGTAACGTACTTACTTAAGGTTTTTCTGAGCACGAATTGCGAAGGCAATAACAACCGCACCGTACAGCACAGCGTAAAGACCGACAACCCATACAACCGCAACGCCAGCAGATACCGGGTGAAGCAGCGTAATGATACCAGCTACGATGCCGATAAGTCCGGAGATAAGCGCGAACGCCCGTGAATCGCCGGTACGATTACCGTCAAATAGCCCTTCGAGAACATCAACGAGACCACGAATAAGGAACGTGAATCCGATGAAGAATACGAATACAGCTGCGGTCGCAACCGGGTTTCGCAACATGTAGACAGCAAGCCCTACTGCGAGGAGGCTGAACACAAGCTCAAGCCACCAAAACTTATTACTACCGATAGAGGACAAACCGACGATAACACCGACAACACCCCATACCAGCAGGAATACGCTAAAGAATACAATTAATAGTGCGACCGTTAAGCCTGGCCAAAATAGCGCCACGATACCAAATAGTATTGCGAGGACACCCTGCGAAATTGCCAGCCCCCAAAGCTGCTTTTCAAGTGAACTTACTTCATTTCTTGCCATTTCTACACTCCTGTTAGATTTGTAGCTAGAGTATAGTCCTTTGCGGACGGTTTGTACATTCTAAACGAGTGCTGGGCTTTTACCCATCTGTCGGCACGCATCGGTGTGGTAAAGCAAATCAGGATTTTCTTTACAGGTTTCACAAATAAGAACAAGGTCGTTACAGTTAGCAAAGGCACAGTTTTCAAAGTTACTTGTTTTACCTTTACAATGCGTACATTCACCAATCGTTTCCGCGTGGTCAGAGAATTCAACGGTCATACGGTTATCGAATACACGGAGTGCGCCCTCCCACAATCCATCGTCACCATAGGCTTCGCCGTACTTAACGATACCGCCATCGATTTGGTATACATCTTTAAAGCCGCGCTTTTTCATCATCGCCGAGATAACCTCGCAACGAACGCCGCCAGTACAATAGGTTACTACTTTTTTGCCTTTGATATCGTTATACTTGTCGCTTTCAAGTTCTTCAATAAAGTCACGTGATGTATTTGTGTTAGGAACGATAGCATTTTTGAATTTACCAATCTTCGCTTCGTGCTCGTTACGACCGTCAAAAAATACGACATCGTCACCATATTTTTCAATAAGTTCGTGGACCTGCTTAGGCTTGAGGTGTTGACCACCACCAACGACACCAGCTTCATCAACGTCAAACTCGTCGTCACTATTTTTGAATCCAACGAGTTCGCGGCGATGCTTTACGCTCATACGGGGGAAGTCTTCACGGCTTCCATCGCTCCATTTGAAAACAATATCTTTAAAGCCAGGAAGCTGCTTCGTTGTTTTGACGTACGTCTTTAGATCATCAATATCGCCACCAACAGTACCGTTGATACCTTGGCTACTAATTAAAATACGCCCCTTCAAATTAAGCGATTGAGTCAGCGCTTTTTGCCACAGAGTAACCGCTGCTGGGTCACTAAGGGGGGTAAATTTATAGTAAAGAAGAATTTTTTGCATAGGAAATCATTATATCACTCTTTACCTCTGTTTTCCAGTGGGTGTATACTAGGTGTATGACCTATCAATCAAGTCCACTTGTTGATGAATATATCGCTCGTTTCAGCGGTGAAACAAAAGAGCGCCTTACCTTACTGCGCGAAGCTATCCAGGCGACCTTCCCTACGACTATTGAAGACGTAAGCTACGGTATGCCGACCTATCGCCCAGCTCCAAAAAAACGAGGGCTCGTCCACTTCGCAGCTTCAAAAGATCACATTGGTATTTACGCAATCTTTGAACCCAAAAGTGACGCACCGATGCATAAAAAAATGCAACCGTTTCGTACCGGCAAGGGCACCCTCCAGTTTAAGCACAGCGACACATTTCCTATAGCGACCATTCGGCAGCTACTCGCCTACCACGCTACCAAAGTCAACGCGCAGTAACCTTTACTTTGTAACCATTTGCTTTTATACTATATATCACTATGACTCGTAGTGAGTCCTCTGCTCGTCGACGTTCGGACGTGCCGAACCGCTCGCGAATCTCTTCAACCACAAGCCTAAGAACTGAGTTGTTCAAGATAGTACACCGTGCCACAAAATAATAGATAGAGGAAGTATGTCAAAAGAAAAGCAGCAATCAGAAATTAAACAAACACTAAAGATTTTTTGGAATACGGTTCGCAACTACAAGCGTTTCTTTATTCCTGTCATGATACTGCAGCCAATGGCTATTTTTCTTGGCGGCTACGCCGGGACGCTTATTATTTCACTCGTCGTTAATAAGCTCACCACCGAAACTATCCCAAGCGACCAGCTTATTACTGTTTTCTGGCCGTACATTGCTGCATTCGTAGGCGCAATGGCGGTGAGTGAAATTATTCTGTGGCGCCTTGTCATGTTCCTTCAGTGGACCATGAGTGACCGCGTTGTTTACGAACTAAATCGCATGGTATTTAATACCCTTTCTGAGCAATCTATGGAGTTTCACACTAGTCGCTTCGGTGGGTCACTTGTGTCGCAGGCAAATAAGTTTACAAGCGCCTTTGCTCGCCTCTCCGATTTAATTCTGTTTAACATCGCACCGCTTATTTATGCGTTCGTATTTACATTCGTCATTCTCGTGCCACTGCTTCCATGGTTTGCTTTTGCACTTGCCATATTTGCGGTGCTCTTCTTGACCGTTGCGTGGTTCAGCTTTAGCTCTATTAGAAACCTCAACGTCAAAGAAGCCGAGGCTCAAAATAAAGTAAGTGGCCAAATCGCTGACAGCATTACAAACATCATGGCCGTTAAGAGCTTTAGTCGAGAACGTCTTGAGCGGCAGCGTTTTGAAGAATTCGCCGGTGAATCACGTAAGGCCGGCTTTGCAATTCGCGACGCCGTCACAAAACGCGACTTTATGTTTGGGGCGATTATTACGGCAATTATGTCGACCGCCTTTATTACATTGGTCTTCGGTAACGTCTGGTTTGGCGTGGCTATTGGTACACTTTTACTTGCCGTTAACTACAGCATGCAGATCCTCGGCAACCTTTGGGGCTTCAACGGTATGCTTCGCCAGCTTAACCGCATCTTTGGTGATGCACGTGACATGAGCACCATCCTCACAACTACCCAGTCGGTTGTCGACCTTCCTAATGCGAAAGATATTGTTGCGGATAGCGGGGAAATCGCATTTGACGAGGTGACCTTCCGCCACGCTGATGCCAAAGACGATGATGCAATCTTTAAAGACTTCACGCTCACAATCAAACCTGGGCAACGCGTCGGTCTCGTGGGTCGTTCCGGATCAGGGAAAACAACCCTGACAAAACTACTCCTCCGTTTTGCAGATATTCAAAAAGGTTCGATTAGTATCGATGGCCAATCTATAGCCGAAATAACGCAGACAAGCCTTCGCGAAGCAATCGCATACGTGCCACAAGAACCGATGCTCTTTCACCGCTCACTACGCGAAAACATCATGTACGGCAAACCGGACGCAACGCAAGAAGAAGTTGAAGCCGCAGCAAGTCGTGCAAACGCCCTTGAGTTTATCCATAAACTTCCCGAAGGCTTCGATACACTTGTGGGTGAGCGCGGCGTTAAGTTATCTGGTGGTCAACGTCAGCGTATCGCGATTGCTCGCGCTATCCTAAAAGACGCACCAATACTGGTTCTCGACGAAGCGACAAGCGCGCTCGATAGCGAAAGCGAGAAGCTCATTCAAGACGCCCTCGAAGAGCTAATGAAGAATCGCACAAGCATCGTTATTGCTCACCGTCTTTCTACTATTTCAAAGCTGGACCGAATCATCGTCATGGAAGATGGCGCAATCATTGAAGATGGCACCCACGATGAACTACTCACCGTAAAAGGTCAGTACGCTCGCCTCTGGATGCATCAATCCGGCGGCTTCATTGAAGAATAAACCGCAGGCAATAAAAAACGACCCTTGTGCAGGGTCGTTTTTTATTGGTATCAGCTCACGTTACAGCGAGTCAGATCTGACTACTTAGACTCAGCCTGGCCTTTACCGCCTGGGTTTGCCTCAGCATCTTGAGCATCTTGCGGCGTATCGCTTCCGTGCTCTGCTTCAACTTGAGAAGCATCGTCGTCGACGGCGTCACCAGCAGTAGCTTCGTTGGCCGCTTCAAGTGCAGCTGGTTCGTAAACGTTTGCGACAACCAATTCAAGGTCTTGCTCAACGTCTGCGTATTCAACGCCAGATGGAAGTGTAATGTCCTTAAGAAGGATTTTATCTTCATCGGTTGCGAGTCCAGCAATGGAAATTTCAAGCGCTTCAGGCAAGTCTGCCGGCTTTGCTTTAATTTCAACAGTCTCGATCGCCTGAAGAACGATGAGTCCAGCCTTCTCGGCAGCACTTTCACCTTCACCGACAAGGTGAATTGGCACTTCAGCCTGCACGACGTCACCAGCCTTAACGGCGTGGAACGAAATGTGGCGGATACGAGCCTTTACAGGGTCGCGGTCGATGTCTTTAATGAGGGCAATTTTTTTCTTGCCATCAAGCGTCACCTGTACTGGCGTGTGCTTTCCAGCTTCACGCACTACTTTTTCGATTAAGCTATATTCAGCTTGCACGAGTGTTGCTTCGAGTCCTTGGCCATAAATGACACCCGGTACAATACCAGCTTGGCGCAAAAGCGTCACTTTCTTGCCCTGTTGCTCACGAATATCGAGCGTTAAGTTAATCTTCTCTCCCATGTCTCTCCTCCTAACGGGTGGATACCTTTACGGAAATTTGATATTACCCTCTTATTATACAGGGTTTTCTGTAATTAACCTGAAAAGCCCCGGACCGCGTATCGTGCTACAATAAAGAACATGTTTGAATCACTTATACACACACTCCCAGTATTGGGTGCTATCCCAGGGATGGACCTCGTCGATATCATTATTGGGTTCGGTATCTTTGCCGTTCTCCTCGTCATTTTTGCCGAGTCAGGCCTCCTTATTGGATTCTTCCTTCCGGGAGACAGCCTTCTCTTCACGGCAGGTGCACTGTACGCAACAGGTATACTTCCAGGCAACGTACCCGTAAACATTCACCTCTTTGTCGCACTACTATTCCTCGCTGCAGTCCTCGGTGATACCGTCGGCTACTGGTTTGGTCGCAAAGCCGGGCCACGCATCTTTAAGAAACCCGATGCTAAAATCTTTAAGCAGGCACATATTCGCAACGCACAAGGTTTTTACGAAAAGCACGGCGGTAAGACAATTATCATGGCTCGCTTCATTCCTATCGTTCGTACATTTGCGCCAATCGTTGCAGGTGTCGGTAAAATGGACTACCGTAAGTTCCTTAGCTTCAACCTCATTGGTGGATTTGCCTGGACATTCGGTATTACATATCTTGGCTACTTTGCAGGGAAGGCAATTATCGCTGCCGGTATTGATATTGACACCGTCATCCTTCCTATCGTCTTGCTCATCGTTATCATCTCGGTCCTACCCCCTGTTATTCACATCCTTAAAGAAAAAAAGAACCGTGACGCACTTATAGGTGCTATCAAGCGCCAATGGAAAGCCATTCCACTATTGTTCAAGCGCAACTCTAAATAATCTCAACGCAACTCGTTGCTAAATGCCGCTTATGGCTTCATACTGAACGCCAGTATGAACCGTCATATACATAAGCACCTTGGGGCTACCGCTCACGACAATGGCACAGATTTTGCCGTATGGGCCCCGTTTGCAAAGCAGGTTTCACTGCTCTTGACGATCGAATTTGATGCAAAAGAAATTCCTATGACCGAAGATGGGAAGGGCTATTGGCACGTTGAAGACGTTGAAGCCGAACCTGGACAATCGTATAAATACCGCATAACCACGGCCGACGGTACGCAACTCGACAGAAATGACCCGTACGCGCGTCAACTTACTGATTCCGACAATGGTGCTTCAGTTATTGTTACGCGTGACTTTGAATGGGAGGATGCGAAGCATTTCACCCCACCGTCAAAAGAACATGCCATTATTTACGAACTCCACGTTGGCACGTTCAATAAGCCAGACCCCTCAACAACGGGTACCTTCCATAACGTTATCGAAAAACTCGACTATCTGCGCGAACTCGGCGTTACCTATATTGAACTCATGCCTGTTACATCCATGGCAGCTAGCCATGGATGGGGCTATGCACCAAACTATATATTCTCTGTTGAAAATGCATACGGTGGTCGACACGGCCTCCTTAACTTTGTAAAAGCCTGTCACGAAAAAGGAATCGGGGTCATTCTTGATGTCGTCTATAACCATTTTTACGGCAACACCGACTTATGGCAGTACGACGGCTGGAGCGAGCAAGACCGTGGTGGAATCTACTTCTATAATGATGAGCGAGGTGACACCCCGTGGGGTGGACGGCCTGACTATGGGCGCCCAGAGGTTAGACAATTCCTTTTGGACAACGTTGCAATGTGGTTGACTGAGTATAAAGTTGATGGGTTACGCGTTGACTCAACAATCTACATGCGCACCACTAACGGTGACAATGACGACAGCGACCAAGCAATCCCAGACGCATGGAGCTTACTGGGTGAAATGACCGACCTTGCACATAAAATTAATCCCCACGCCCTCATGATTGCGGAAGACAACTCAACCAATAGCGGTCTTGTCGCATCTCGTAAGCAGGAAGGCGCCGGATTTGACGCACAGTGGGAGGTAGGATTTCCCCACGTTATTCGTGATAGCCTCGGCATTACACAGAACGGCACGCAGCCGCGACTTGAAGGTGTCGGATATGAATTAAGCCATTCATACACAGGAGACGCGTTTGACAAGGTCATTTTTAGCGACTCGCAC
>Ga0247816_10001078_pt1 | contig 13698 bp, 12 predicted proteins | sample UWRJL209509C1_FD_179930 | JGI IMG/M metagenome (GOLD analysis project Ga0247816, IMG submission 179930) | Plant litter microbial communities from Arlington Agricultural Research Station in Wisconsin, United States - UWRJ-L209-509C-1 | ecosystem: Environmental > Terrestrial > Plant litter >...
CGAGGGCTACACCCGCACCAAGGCCGGCAATATCGGCGTGTGCATCGGTACTTCCGGCCCGGCGGGTACCGACATGGTCACCGGCTTGTACAGCGCCTCGGCCGACTCGATCCCGATCCTGTGCATCACCGGCCAGGCGCCACGGGCACGGATGCACAAGGAAGACTTCCAGGCCGTCGACATCACCAGCATCGTCAAGCCGGTGACCAAATGGGCGACCACTGTCCTCGAACCCGGGCAGGTGCCGTACGCCTTCCAGAAAGCCTTCTATGAAATGCGCTCCGGCCGCCCAGGCCCGGTACTGATCGACCTGCCGTTCGACGTGCAAATGGCCGAGATCGAATTCGATATCGACGCCTACCAGCCGCTGCCCCTGGCCAAGCCATTGGCGACCCGCATCCAGGTGGAAAAAGCCCTGGCCATGCTGGACCAGGCCGAGCGCCCGCTGCTGGTCAGCGGTGGCGGCGTGATCAACGCCGACGCCAGCGAACTGCTGGTGGAGTTCGCCGAACTGACCGGCATCCCGGTTATCCCGACCTTGATGGGCTGGGGCACCATCCCGGACGATCACCCGCTGATGGTGGGCATGGTCGGCCTGCAAACGTCGCACCGTTACGGCAACGCAACGATGCTCAAGTCGGACGTAGTACTGGGCATCGGCAACCGCTGGGCCAACCGTCATACCGGTTCGGTGGAGGTGTACACCGAAGGCCGTAAATTCATTCACGTCGACATCGAGCCGACGCAAATCGGCCGCGTGTTTACGCCAGACCTGGGCATCGTTTCCGACGCCGGTTCGGCCCTGACGATGTTCATTGAAGTGGCCCGCGAGTGGAAAGCCGCAGGCAAGCTCAAAAACCGCAGCGCCTGGCTCCACGACTGCCAGCAACGCAAAGCCACGCTGCACCGCAAGACCCACTTCGACAACGTGCCGGTCAAGCCGCAACGGGTCTACGAAGAGATGAACCAGGTGTTCGGCAAAGACACCTGCTACGTCAGCACCATCGGCCTGTCGCAGATTGCCGGCGCGCAGTTCCTGCATGTCTATAAACCCCGCCACTGGATCAACTGCGGCCAGGCCGGGCCGTTGGGCTGGACCATTCCGGCCGCACTCGGCGTGGTCAAGGCGGACCCGAGCCGCAAGGTGGTCGCGCTGTCCGGCGACTACGACTTCCAGTTCATGATCGAAGAGCTGGCGGTGGGCGCGCAGTTCAAGCTGCCGTACATCCATGTGGTGGTGAACAACTCCTATCTGGGCTTGATCCGCCAGGCCCAGCGCGGTTTCGAGATGGATTACTGCGTGCAACTGTCCTTCGACAACCTCAACGCGCCGGAACTCAACGGTTACGGCGTCGACCATGTGGCTGTCGCCGAAGGCCTGGGTTGCAAGGCCCTGCGCGTGTTCGAGCCGGGGCAGATCCAACCCGCCCTGCGCAAGGCCCAGGAGATGATCGAAGAGTTCAAGGTGCCGGTGATCGTTGAAATCATCCTGGAGCGGGTGACCAACATTTCCATGGGCACCGAGATCAACGCGGTCAACGAATTTGAAGATTTGGCTCTGGTGGGCAACGACGCGCCGACTGCCATTTCACTGCTCGATTAAGGAGAACCCCATGCCGCGCTTTGCTGCCAACCTGTCCATGCTGTTCACCGAGCAGGACTTCCTTGCCCGTTTCAAAGCCGCCGCCGACGCGGGCTTCAGTGGTGTGGAATACCTGTTCCCCTACGAATTCAGCTCTGCCGAGATCAAGGCGCAACTGGATGCCAATGGCCTGACCCAAGTGCTGTTCAACCTGCCCGCCGGTGACTGGGCCAAAGGTGAGCGCGGGCTGGCCTGTCACCCGGACCGGGTCGAGGAATTCCGCGCCGGGGTCAACCTGGCCATCGCCTACGCCCAGGTGCTGGGCAATACCCAGATCAACTGCCTGGCGGGGATTCGCCCCCAAGGCGTAGATGACGCCACCCTGGAAAAAACCTTTGTCGCCAACCTCAAATACGCCGCCGACAAGCTGCAAGCGGTGGGCATCAAGTTGGTGATGGAAGCCATCAACACCCGCGACATTCCGGGTTTCTACCTCAACAACACGGCGCAGGCCCTGTCGATTCGCGAGCAAGTGGGCAGCGCCAACCTGTACCTGCAATACGACATCTATCACATGCAAATCATGGAGGGTGATTTGGCCCGCACCATGGCCGCGCACCTGGGCGAGATCAACCACATCCAGCTGGCCGACAACCCTGGGCGCAACGAGCCGGGTACCGGCGAAATTAATTACCGGTTCCTGTTCGAACACTTGGAGCGCATTGGTTATCAGGGTTGGGTCGGCTGTGAGTACAAGCCGTTGACCACCACCGAGGCGGGCCTGGGTTGGTTGAAAACCCACAACGCCATCTAACTGAACAACACAAAACCTAATGTGAAAACAGGGCTGCTCTTTGTGGGAGCTGGCTTGCCTGCGATGGCATCACCTCGGTTTAACTGAAATACCGAGTTGCCTGCATCGCAGGCAAGCCAGCTCCCACAAAGAGCAGCCCCCACAGAGAGCAGCCCCCACATAGATCTCCCGTGCCAGGTCTGCACATCGAATAAAAAGAGGATTTTCGTCATGGCTAAAATCGGATTTATCGGCACCGGCATCATGGGCCAACCCATGGCCGCCAACCTGCAAAAAGCAGGTCACCAACTGTTCCTGTCCGAGCACCACGGCCATGCGCCAGAAGCGCTGATCGCCGCCGGCGCGGTCGCATTGGCCAACCCGCAACAGGTCGCCCAGGAAGCCGAATTCATCATCGTCATGGTGCCCGACACCCCGCAGGTCGACGATGTATTGTTCCGTGCCGACGGTGTTGCCGCAGGCCTGGGGCCGAACAAAGTGGTGATCGACATGAGCTCGATCTCGCCGACCGCCACCAAAGCCTTCGCCGCGAAGATCAACGAGACCGGCGCACGCTACCTCGACGCCCCGGTGTCCGGTGGCGAAGTCGGTGCCAAGGCCGGCACCCTGAGCATCATGATCGGCGGCGACCCGCACACCTTCGAACGCGCCCTGGCGTTGTTCCAGGCCATGGGCAAGAACATCACGCTGGTCGGCGGTAACGGCGACGGCCAGACCGCCAAGGTAGCGAACCAAATCATCGTCGCGCTGAACATCCAGGCCGTGGCCGAAGCGCTGCTGTTCGCCTCGAAAAACGGCGCCGACCCGGCCAAGGTGCGTGAAGCGCTGATGGGCGGTTTTGCCTCCTCGAAGATTCTGGAAGTGCATGGCGAGCGGATGATCAAAGGCACCTTTGATCCGGGGTTCCGCATCAACCTGCACCAGAAGGATTTGAACCTGGCGCTGGCCGGTGCCAGGGAACTGGGGATCAACCTGCCGAACACGGCTGGGACTCAGCAGGTGTTCAGCACTTGCACCGCGATTGGTGGTGGTAACTGGGACCACTCGGCGCTGATCAAGGGGTTGGAGCACATGGCGAATTTTTCGATTCGCGATAAATAAACAACGCCGCTCCTGCCTTGGAATGCAATCAAGTGTGGGAGCTGGCTTGCCTGCGATAGCGGTCTTTCAGACACCTACTCATCGCTGACACACCGCCATCGCAGGCAAGCCAGCTCCCACATTTTTGACCGCATTCCACATCGAATCTGATGCATCCCTAATAACAAGAATCCCCCGGGAGCCCGCTTATGTCGGTCGATCCGCAACACCTGCTTCGCGAGCTGTTTGCCACAGCCATCGACGCCGCCCACCCCCGGCAAGTCCTGGAACCCTACCTGCCCGCCGACCGCACCGGCCGGGTGATCGTGATCGGCGCCGGTAAAGCGGCCGCCGCCATGGCGCTGGTGGTGGAAAACTGCTGGCAAGGCGACGTCTCGGGCCTGGTGGTGACCCGCTACGGCCACGGTGCCCCCTGCAAGAAAATCGAAGTGGTCGAAGCCGCGCACCCGGTGCCGGATGCCGCAGGCGAAGCCGTGGCCAAGCGCGTGCTGGAACTGATCAGCAACCTGGGCGAAGACGACCGCGTGATCTTCCTGCTCTCCGGCGGCGGCTCCGCGCTACTCGCACTACCGGCCAAAGGCATCACCCTCGCCGACAAACAAGCCATCAACAAAGCCCTGCTTAAATCCGGCGCGACCATCGGTGAGATGAATTGCGTGCGCAAGCATCTTTCCGCGATCAAGGGCGGCCGCCTAGCCCGCGCAAGCTGGCCGGCCACGGTCTACACCTACGCGATTTCCGATGTGCCGGGTGACCAGGCCACCGTCATCGCCTCTGGCCCCACCGTTGGCGACCCCAGCACTTCGCAACAAGCCCTGGCGATTCTCAAGCGCTACCAGATTGAAGTCCCCGCGTCTGTGCGCAGCTGGCTGCAAAGCCGCGACTCGGAAACCGTCAAACCCGGCGACCCGTGCCTGGCCCGCAGCCATTTCCAGTTGATCGCGCGCCCGCAGCAATCCCTGGAAGCAGTCGCGGTAAAAGTCCGCCAGGCCGGGTTCAGCCCGCTGATCCTCGGCGACCTGGAAGGCGAAGCACGGGACGTGGCCAAGGTGCACGCCGGCATCGCACGGCAAATTATCCAGCACGGCCAGCCTCTGGCGGCGCCCTGCGTGATCCTTTCCGGAGGCGAAACCACCGTCACCGTGCGCGGCACCGGGCGTGGCGGGCGCAACGCCGAATTCCTCCTGAGCCTGACCGACAGCCTCAAGGGCCTGCCCGGCGTCTACGCCCTGGCCGGTGACACCGACGGCATCGACGGCTCCGAAGACAATGCCGGCGCGATCATGACCCCAGGCAGTTACGCACGCGCCGAAGCCCTGGGTTTGAGTGCCAGCGATGAGTTGGACAACAACAATGGCTACGGTTATTTCGCAGCCCTCGACGGCTTGATCGTCACAGAACCCACGCGCACGAACGTCAACGATTTCCGCGCCATTCTCATTCTTGGGAACCCAGAACATGACGCCTGACAAGAAAGTCAAAATCCTCGCCACCCTCGGCCCCGCCACCCACGGTATCGATGACATCCGCGAGTTGGTGGAAGCCGGGGTGAACATCTTTCGCCTGAACTTCAGCCACGGTGATCACGCTGACCATGCCCAGCGCTTTCAGTGGATTCGCCAGGTGGAGCGGCAACTGAACTATCCCCTCGGCATTCTCATGGACCTGCAAGGGCCAAAGCTGCGGGTCGGCCGGTTTGCCGCAGGCAAGGTGCAATTGATCCGTGGCCAGGCCTTGCGCCTGGACCTGGACCCAACTCCCGGCGACCAGCGCCGGGTCAACCTGCCCCACCCGGAAATCCTCAAAGCCCTTGAGCCCGGCATGGACTTGCTGCTCGACGACGGCAAATTGCGCCTGCGGGTCATCACCAAATACGCCGACGCGATCGACACCACCGTGCTCAATGGCGGCGAGCTGTCGGACCGCAAAGGGGTGAACGTCCCGCAGGCGTTGCTGGAGTTGAGCCCGCTGACCGCCAAGGACCGCCGTGACCTGAGCTTCGGCCTGGAACTGGGGGTGGACTGGGTGGCGCTGTCGTTTGTGCAGCGCCCGGAAGACATCCGCGAAGCCCGCGAGCTGATCGGCGACAAAGCCTTCCTGATGGCCAAGATCGAGAAGCCGTCGGCGGTGCAGCGCTTGCAGGAAATCGCCGAATTGAGCGATGCAATCATGGTCGCCAGAGGGGACCTTGGCGTGGAGGTTCCGGCCGAAAGCGTGCCGCAGATCCAGAAGGACATCATTGGCATTTGTCGCCAGTTGGGTAAACCGGTGGTGGTAGCGACGCAGATGCTTGAGTCCATGCGCTTCTCGCCGGCACCCACCCGCGCCGAAGTCACTGATGTAGCGAATGCCGTGGCCGAAGGCGCGGATGCGGTGATGCTGTCAGCGGAAACCGCCTCCGGGGAATACCCACTGGAAGCGGTGCAGATGATGAGCAAGATCATCCGCCAGGTGGAAAATGGCCCGGACTACCAGACCCAACTGGACGTCAGCCGGCCCAAGGCGGATGCCACGGTGTCGGACGCCATCAGCTGTGCGATTCGCCGCATCAGCAGCATCCTGCCGGTGGCGGTGCTGGTGAACTACAGCGAGTCGGGCACCTCCAGCCTGCGGGCAGCGCGGGAACGGCCGGCAGTGCCAATTCTCAACCTGACGCCGAACCTGTCGACGGCCAGGCGCTTGAGCGTGGCGTGGGGGGTGCATTCGGTGGTCAATGACCGGCTGCGACAGGTGGATGAGGTGTGCTCCACGGCGCTGGAGATTGCCCAGGCGCAAGGGATGGCGCGGCGCGGGGACACGTTGGTGATTACTGCGGGAGTGCCGTTTGGGCAGCCGGGGTCTACTAACTCGCTGCGCATAGAGACGTTGATTTAACGCCTGTAAGGGCCTCATCGCAGGCAAGCCAGCTCCCACATTTTGATCACCGTTCGACATGACAACTCAATCAAATGTGGGAGCTGGCTTGCCTGCGATTGGGCACACCCCAGTCCAACTGAAACACCCAACCATGCCCAACCAACCCTGCCCCGACTGGGCCGAAGCGCTGCTCAACGGCTTCAGCCAAATCTTCCTCCAGCGCCACCCGCTGTGTGGCCTGCTCTGCCTGCTGGCAATCCTGAGCTGCGCCCCAACGCTGCTCGGCGGCGCCCTGCTCGGCGGTGTCGCCGGGTTGCTCACGGCGCAGCGCCGGGGTTATCCCAAGGCCGAACGCCAGGCCGGTCTCTACAGCTACAACGGTGTGCTGCTGGGCCTGTTGATCAGCCAACATTTCCCCTGGTCGGCGCTGTTGCCGCCGCTGATTCTTGCCTGTGGAGGCCTGAGCGCCATCCTCACCCGGCAGTGGCTCAAGCGCGCCGCCCATCCCGATGACCTGCCCGCCTACACCGCGCCTTTTGTGGTGCTGGGCTGGTTGCTGCTCGGCAGCACGCCGGCCACTGCGTTTGCCTTGAGTGAACCCACGCCATGGGCATTGCTCAGCGCGCCGTTCACCGGGCTTGCGCAAGTCATCCTGATAAACCAGCCGCTGGCTGGCCTGATGATCGCGTTCGGGCTGTTGATCGCCAACCGCCGCGCCGCCCTCTGGGCACTGATCGGCGCCAGCCTGGGTCTGGTAATCGCGCTATTGCAGGGCGAAACGACCAGCGCCCTGCTCGGCCTGCACAGCTACAACCCGGCCTTGGCGGCGTTGGCGTTCAGCCAGCAACGCCGCCAGCCCTGGCTTCCGCTGATCGGTATTGTCCTGTCAATCATCCTGGCCCCAGGCTTTGCCGGCCTGAATCTGCCCGCCCTGACTGCGCCGTTTATCCTGGCCTGCTGGCTGGTTCGGGCCAGTCGCCGAGTGTTGCAGAAAGGTCGCGTGGACAGCCCGTTCGAATCCCCCTAGGCTTCGCTGATATTCGATTCAGGCGATATCCATGAACAGCAACAACGATTGGCGTCAGCGGCTCTACGTCATGGTTTTTCAAAGTGACACCACCGCCGGCCGGCGGTTTGACAGCACCCTGCTGCTGATCATCCTCGCCAGCCTGGTGATCGTGATCCTCGACAGCATCCAGGAAATCCACGACAACTACGCCAACGTGCTGGCCTACATCGAGTGGGGCTTCACCATCATCTTCGCCATCGAATACGGCCTGCGGCTGTATTGCTCGCCCAAACCGTTGCGCTACGCCTTCAGTTTTTATGGGCTGGTGGATTTGCTGGCCATCGTTCCCGGCATCCTCGCGCTGTATTACAGCGACGCGCAGTACCTGCTGATCATTCGGATTATCCGGATGCTGCGCATATTCCGCGTGCTGAAACTCAGCCCGTACCTCAAGCAAGCCAATTACCTGATGTCGGCGCTGCGGGGCAGCAAGCAGAAGATCGTGGTGTTTTTGCTCAGCGTCTGCACCCTGGTCACGGTGTTCGGCACCTTGATGTACGTGATCGAAGGCCCGGAGCACGGGTTTACCAGTATTCCCAAGGGTATCTACTGGGCAATCGTCACCCTGACCACTGTGGGCTTTGGCGATATCGTGCCGAAGACGCCGCTGGGCCAGGTGATTTCGTCACTGGTGATGATCACCGGCTACTCGATCATCGCCGTGCCCACCGGGATTTTTACCGCCGAACTGGCCAACGCCATGCGCGGCGAACAGTTGCAAACGGATTGCCCGGTGTGCAAGAAAAACACCCATGAGCCAAGCGCGGCGTTTTGTGCGCGGTGCGGCAATGCGCTTTTTAAGAAAGTGGAATAAGCAAAGTTCGTTTTAATCTTTAAACGAATATTCATGCGCGGCTATAGTCGCTGGCATATTGCCCCTATTAATTGACAACCTTCTCGAACAACAAGGAATGAGCAGTGAAAAAACTCGTTAGCGCCTCTCTTCTGGCCGCCGGCCTCACATTGGCTGGTGTCGTCCAGGCCGCACCGATCACCCTGCTCAACGTCTCTTACGACGTGATGCGCGATTTCTACAAAGACTACAACGCCGCTTTCCAGAAGCACTGGGCGGCTGAGCACCCGGACGACAAGCTCACCTTGCAAATGTCCTTCGGCGGCTCCAGCAAACAGGCGCGCTCGGTGATCGACGGCCTGCCGGCTGACGTGATCACCATGAACATGGCCACCGACATCAACGCCCTGGCAGACAACGGCAAACTGGTGCCGGACAACTGGGTGACCCGCCTGCCGAACAACAGTGCACCGTTCACCTCGGCCACCGTGTTCATCGTGCGCAAGGGCAACCCAAAAGCCCTGAAAGACTGGCCGGACCTGATCAAGGATGGCGTGCAAGTCATCGTGCCTAACCCGAAAACTTCCGGTAATGGTCGCTACACCTACCTGTCGGCCTGGGGCTACGTGCTGAAAAACGGCGGCGACGAGGAAAAGGCCAAGAAGTTTGTCGGCGACCTGTTCAAGCACGCTCCAGTACTGGACACCGGCGGCCGCGCAGCCACCACTACGTTCATGACCAACCAGATTGGCGACGTGCTGGTGACGTTTGAGAACGAAGCAGAAATGATCGCCCGCGAGTTCGGCCGTGATCAGTTCGAAGTGATCTACCCAAGCGTCTCCGCCGAAGCCGAGCCGCCAGTGTCGGTAGTCGACAAAGTGGTCGACAAGAAAGGCACCCGCGCTGCAGCCGACGAGTACCTGAAGTACCTGTGGTCGCCAGAAGGCCAGGAAATTGCTGCCAACAACTACCTGCGTCCACGTGATCCGAAAGTGTTGGCCAAGTACACCGACCGTTTCCCGAAAGTCGACTTCCTGTCGGTTGAGAAGACCTTTGGCGACTGGGGCACCGTGCAGAAGACCCACTTCAATGATGGCGGGGTTTTTGACCAGATCTACTCCGGTCAGTAAGCAGCTCTAACTGAAGAAATGCAGTCCAGTGTGGGAGCTGGCTTGCCTGCGATGCGGGCACCTCGGTGGATGCGGTAGACCGAGGTGATGCTATCGCAGGCAAGCCAGCTCCCACAAAAGCCCCACATTGAGTCCCAGTTCAGCCAATTACATCGGCGGTGTCACGCCATCCTTGCCGGCTGAAATGGCCTGCGCGGTGATAGTCCCATCAGCCGCCTGCGCCGCAAACATCACCACCTTCACACCCGGTTTCAACAAACTGCGGTCCCCTGGCTCCAGATTGACGATCGGCACGTCATCCGGCACCACGATTTTCTGTTCGCCGCCTTTGTACTTCACGGTCAGGGTCCGGCCATTGCTGACCACCAGATCACCCACGGTGCCGTTGGTCATGCTGCTGCCTTCTTTCAAGTCAAAGGCCCGATGCCCGTCGCCCGTTCCGGCCATGGCCGGTGGAAATACGTGCACTTCCAGCGCGGTCAGGCTGCCATCCGCGTTGGGCATGGCGGCCGATCCGATGTAACTGCCAGGCTTGATGTCTTCGATCTTCGCCAGGGTGACAGCGCGCACCAGCGTGTCCTTGGTCAGGTGCACCGTGACGTCTTCGCCGCTGTTGACCTTGACGTGCATAGCGTCAGCGTCGATTGCCGTAATGGCACCGCGCACGCCAACCCGCGGGGCGTCCTGGGCGTGGGCCACGCCGAGGCTCATCAGCGCCGCCAGACTTGAGGCCAAGAGCATTTTGTTGAACGTATTCTTCATGGCAGTCAATTTCCTGTTTGTGCAGTTGTGACTAAATGTATCATCGACCTTTGGCGCTAAAGTTAACGTTTCAGTCATTAATACCCGGCATGAGTGTTATCACCGTAACCGGCCTACTCCGTCTCAGGCCTTGTCTTTATGCTCGCTTGCCACTTTCCTTCGCTTTTATGAGAACACCATGAACGCTACGCCCCACGCTACAAACACCATGACCCGAGGCATGGTGATGCTGTTTGCGTTCTGTTGCGGCGCCATCGTCGCCAACATCTACTACGCGCAACCGATCATCGAACTGATCGCGCCAGACATCGGCCTCACGCCCGCCCTGGCCAGCCTGATCGTGTCCCTGACCCAGATCGGTTATGCCCTGGGCCTGTTCTTCCTGGTGCCATTGGGCGACTTGCTGGAAAACCGCCGGCTGATGATCACCACCACCGTGGTAGCCATCGCCAGCCTGCTGGGCGCCGCGTTCACCGAACAGCCGAACCTGTTCCTGCTGGTGTCGCTGCTGATCGGCTTCAGCTCGGTGTCGGTGCAAATCCTGATCCCGCTGGCGGCGCACCTGGCACCGGCAGAAACCCGTGGCCGGGTGGTCGGCAGCATCATGGGCGGCCTGCTGTTGGGCATCCTGCTGGCGCGCCCGGTGTCCAGCGTAGTGGCCGACCACTTCGGCTGGCGTGCGATGTTCATGGCGGCCGCCGCGCTGATGGCGTTTATCAGCGTGGTGCTGTTGCTGACCGTACCCAAGCGCCAGCCGGATCACTCCGCCAGCTACGGCCAGTTGCTGCGGTCGCTGGGGACCCTGCTGCGTAAACAACCGGTGTTGCGTCAACGGGCGTTCTACCAGGGCTGCATGTTCGCAACCTTCAGCCTGTTCTGGACCGCCGCGCCGCTGGAGCTGGCGCGTAACCACGGCCTGAGCCAGAGCCAGATTGCCCTCTTCGCCCTGGTGGGCGCACTCGGCGCCATCGCAGCGCCGATAAGCGGACGCCTGGCGGATGCCGGCCATACCCACAAAGCGTCGTTGCTGGCGATGCTGTTTGCCGCGTTGAGTTTCCTGCCGGCCTTCATCCACCCGCTTTACAGCGTCATCGGCCTGGCCGTGACCGGCGTAGTCCTGGATTTTTGCGTGCAGATGAACATGGTCCTCGGCCAACGCGCGATCTACGCCCTCGATGCCAACAGCCGCAGCCGCTTGAACGCGCTGTACATGACCAGCATCTTCATCGGCGGTGCCTTCGGCTCCGCGATCGCCAGCAGCGTCTACGAGCACGGCGGCTGGCTGGGGGTGATGCTGGTAGGCAGCGCATTCCCGCTGGTGGCGTTGTTGCGGTTCTTGAGTGCATCGCGGCAGGTGGCGGTGGCAACCGCGTAACGAATCAAACCGTGGGAGCTGTCGAGCCCCGGCGAGGCTGCGATGGGATCACCCCGGAGTGACTGCCAGACCGCGGCGCCTGCATCGCTGCCTCGCTAAAGCTCGAGAGCTCCCAAATTACAAACGAACCAACTTCTCCAAAGCCGCATCTGCCAGAAATGACGAGCGGCTTTTCACTTTGTGCTCACGCACATAACGGTCAATGCGCTGGATCACATAGCCAGGGAGCGTCACGTTGACCTTCTCGGTCTTCCCCAGATAAGGCGTGATGTCGAGTTCCAACATCCCCCAGCCCATGCCGGCGTATTCCTCATTGCCGTGGTGAGTGGCGGATGTTTTACGGAATATGGAAATTCCATGCTTTTATTCCCCAAGGGAATAAATCCTATGCTCTGCACCTTACTTCTTCCCCTGTCCCACGCTCGCCATGATTCCCTCCAGCCAACCGGCTAGCCTCTTATGGGAATAACTCCATGACACTGCAAGCAACACTCGACGCATTCCGCGCGGACTTCAAAGCCGGCAAACCACCCTACAACGCCCCCGCGCATATCCACCCAATCATGGAACGCGCCACTGCTGAGCTGATCGCCTCGGGCGCGGCGCAGCAGGCCCTCAAGGTGGGTGACAAGGCGCCGCTATTCAGCCTCAAGGATGCCCACGGCGAGCAAGTATCCTCTGCACAGTTATTGGCCCAGGGCCCGCTGGTGCTGACGTTCTACCGTGGCGTGTGGTGCCCGTACTGCAATATGGAATTGCAGGCATTACAGGCGTTTTTACCCACGCTGAAAGCTGCCGGTGCCAGCCTGTTGGCCGTGTCTCCGCAAACCGCCGCCAACAGCCGCAAATCCACGCGAATTACCGGGTTGGATTTCCCGATTCTGAGCGACACCCATAACGACGTCGCCGAGGCTTTCGGCCTGCGTTTCAAACTGCCGGACTACCTGATCGAACTCTACAAAGCCCTGGGCAACGACCTGCCTAGCATCAACGACGACCCCGCGTGGACCCTGCCCATGCCCGCCCGCTACGTGATTGGCCAGGACGGTGTGATTCGTTACGCCGAGGTGAACCCGGATTACACTCAACGCCCAGAACCTTCGGCGATGCTAGACGCCTTGAACCTAACCTAAAAGGACACCCGATGGACCGCCTGAGCGCCATGGAAACCTTCGTCCACGTCGTCGAAACCGGCTCCTTTTCCGCTGCTGCAAAACGCCTGGGGATTGGCCAACCCGCCGTCTCCAAGGGCATTGCGCAACTGGAGGCGCGGCTGGCGGTCAGGTTGGTGATGCGCTCCACCCGAGGCCTGACCCCTACCGAGGCCGGCCTCGCGTTTTTTGAAAAGGCCAAGCGCGCAGTCGACGAAGCCAACGACGCCGATGACGCTGCCCGAGGCGCCAGCAACGGCCTGTCGGGCAACCTGCGCATCAGCGCCGGCGTGACCTTGTGCCGTTTGCACATCATTCCAAACCTGGGCCCGTTTCTTGAGCAGCACCCCGGCCTGAACGTCGACGTGGTGCTCGACGACCATCTGCTCAACCTGGTGGAAGAAGGCATCGACGTCGCGCTACGCATCGGCAACCTGAGTGACTCCAACCTCACAGCGCGCAAAATTGCCGCAAGCCCCAGCCGGATTTTCGGCACCCCGGCGTACTTCGAGCGCTTCGGCGAACCGCAAACCCCATCGGACCTCCTGCATCATCAGGCAGTGATCTACAGCCTGAGTGAAAGCACGCGCTGGACCTTCACTCAAGGTGAACACCAGCACCCCATCGTCGCCAGCGGGCGCCTGCGGGTTACGTCTTCCGAAGGGATTCGTGCGGGCGTCCTGGCTCACCATGGCGTGGCCATGACCGCCGAGTGGATGTTTGCGCCAGAGATAGCCAGTGGCGAGGTCAAGGCGGTACTCACCGACTGGGAACTGCCGCCCCGGGATTTATGGGCGGTATTGCCGACAGGCCGGATGGCGAGTGCCAAGGCCCGGGCGTTTATTGAATATGTGGAAGCGCTGTTGAGCCGGGCGCCACTACCAAAAGCAATGGAAATCTAATATGGGAGCTGGCTTGCTTGCGATGGCCATGGGTATCTACACATCTTGAGTTGCTGATGCCTATTGAGTACATATCCGTTGCTGCGGTCGGGGCTGATATGGGTTCCGCCCTTACGGCGGCTCACTTTTGATAGAGCGCAAAAGTAAGCAAAACGCTCTTGCC
>Ga0247816_10001079_pt1 | contig 13696 bp, 12 predicted proteins | sample UWRJL209509C1_FD_179930 | JGI IMG/M metagenome (GOLD analysis project Ga0247816, IMG submission 179930) | Plant litter microbial communities from Arlington Agricultural Research Station in Wisconsin, United States - UWRJ-L209-509C-1 | ecosystem: Environmental > Terrestrial > Plant litter >...
GCCGAGCGGATACTGGTGGCTTGGTGTGACGAGGACCGCGTGCGGCGCCGGGTTGAGCGCGGCGAGGTCGGCCAGGTCGATGCCGGACTCATCGGCGCGCACCGGGAGCAGGTGCGCCCCCACCCGGGTGAGTACCCGGCGTGCGGTGGGGTAGCCGGGGTCTTCGACCGCGATCCGCGGGGTGTGCTGGGGCGCGCCGGCCGTGCCGGTCAGAGCGGTCAGGGCGAGGCCGATGGTGGCCAGGGCGTCGCTGGTGCCGGCGGTGACGATCACGTCGTCGGGCCGGCAGGCCACCCCGCGCGCTCGCCGCACGTGCTCGGCGATCGCGCTGCGTAGTTCGAGGGTGCCGATGGTCGGCGGGGAGTCGCTGCGGCCGGAGGCGGCGACGGCCGCACGCCAGGCCGCGGTCCAGGCCGGGTCGACGAGGCTGCGGGTCGACGGATGCCCGGGCGCCAGGTCGATCACCGGCGGGGGAGTCGCGGCCGGCGACGCGGTGGTTGCCCGACCAGCGCCGGACGCCCGGCTGCCGGTCGGGCCGGGGCCGCCGTCGGACGGGTCGGTAGTCGCCTCGGGGCGTTCCACCATCACTCGCGTGGCCCCGCCGGGCCGGGCCAACAGGTAGCCCTCGCCGGCGAGCTGGTCGTACGCGGCGACGACGGTGCCGCGGGATACCCGCACCGAGCCGGCGAGCGCGCGGGACGATGGGAGAGCCTCGTCGTGGCGCAGAATCCCGTCCAGGATCGCGCGTCGCAGAGCCGTGGCCAGCTGCGCGGCGAGGGGCAGCTCCGACCCGCGGTCGAGCACGATCGGCAGGTCGTGGGCGTTCATCGCGGATCCTCTCTCGGTGGCCACCGGGCCTCAGCTCGCCCGGGCGTCCGGCGACCGGTCCAGCCAAAATGGCCAGAAGTGGCCTTGTGGCCGGTCCAGTATGGGCTCGATCCTAGTAGCATGCCCTCCACCACGCAGCCCTCCTCCGCCAGCCTCCCCGTCACCGCCCGCACCCGAATCACCCGGATGCCCGAGCGCCAGCGCACCGACCGGGCCGAGCTGTACGGCATCCTGGACGACGCCCTCGTCGCCCACGTCGCGATCGTGCGGGACGGCCTGCCGCTGGTGCTGCCGATGGGTTTCGGTCGCGACGGCGACAGCCTCTACCTGCACGGTTCCACCGGCAGCGGCATCTTTCGGGCGATGGCCTCCGGCACTCCGATCTCGGTGACGGTGACCCACCTCGACGGTCTCGTCTACGCCCGCTCACTGTTCGACAGCTCGATGAACTATCGCAGTGCTGTCGTCTTCGGGGTGCCGACCGTGGTCGCGGACGCCGACAAGTGGGACGCGCTGCGCGTGGTGTCGGAGCACCTGATGCCCGGTCGCTTCGCTGAGGTGCGCGACATGACCAAGCGCGAGCTCGCCGCGACCCTCGTGCTGCGGTTGCCGCTGGATGAGGCCAGCGTGAAGGTGCGGGCGCACGGCGCCTCCGAGGCAGCGGATGACGGCGAAGACCGGTCGGTCTGGGCCGGGGTACTGCCGCTGCGACTGACGGCCCTGGCGGCGGAGACCTCGGAGCTCACCGCACCGGGCACCCCGGTGTCGGCCGCCGCGCTGGCCTACGCGGCTCGCACCACCCGGTAACCAGCCCACCGGGGACACCGAGTTGCGGACTTCGCACGGTTCCCGGGCCGCCCAACCGTGCGAAGTGCGCAACTCACGTACAGACGGGCGCCCGGGCTCAGCGGGTGAGGAGCTCCAGCGGGGCGTCGGGCCGGTAGATGTAGACATCCACCTGCATGTCGGCGGCCGCGGCGCTCGGCCAGGAGGCCGGGGTGAAGAAGCGCGCCAGTGGTTCGCTGATGCAGATCACCAGACGCGGCCGGGTGGGGAGCACGCCGCGCAGCCAGACCAGCTTGAGCATGTCGGCGATGGCCTTGTTGCGGTGCGAGGACTTGGGGGTGCCGGTGTTGGCGACGAGTTGCACCAGCACGCTCGCGGCGGCGTCGATCCCCTCGACCTCCACCCGCAGCCCGCCGGGCACCGTGAGGGTGCGCGAGCTGAGCTGCACGCCGAGGCGCTCGCCGAGGGCGTGCAACATGGCGTGTTCGATCGACTCGGGCTGGATGCGCCCGGTCGCCTCGACGTTGGTCATGCAGTTGTCCTCTCGCCGCGGTGTTCTCGGCCCAGTGTATGGCCAGCCCGGGAGCTGACGGACACAGGCGGACTCTTAGCCCTTCACCGCTCCGCCGAGTCCGGCACCGCGCAGGAACATGCGCTGGAAGACCAGGAACAGGAGGATTGGGACAACGCTCGAGATGGCGAGAGCCGCAAGGTACACACCGAGCTCAATGCTCTGCTGCAGCGCGGGCAATCGCACGGACAGCGGCTGCACCATGGGGTCGATGAGCACCAGTGATGGCCACAAGAAGTCTTTCCAGGCCGCAATGATCGCGAACACCGACACGACGCCGACGATGGGCTTGGACAGCGGAAGCACGATCGACCAGAACAGCCGGAACGAACTGGCCCCGTCCGTGCGTGCGGCTTCGAAGATCTCGTGCGGCAGATTGTCAAAGAACCGCTTGACGAGAAGCACGTTGAAGGCGCTCGCGCCGGCGGGGAGCCACACCGCCCAGAAGGTGTTGATCAGGGAAATACCCACGAACGGAACGTCGAGCACCGTGAGGTAGAGCGGCACGAGTAGCACGACGCTCGGTACGAAAAGAGTGCCGAGGACCAGGGCGTTCAAAACGCCGGCATATTTCGGGCGAAGGATGGACAGCGCGAAACCAGCCGTCGTGGCGACAACGATCTGGATGGCCCACGAACCGGCGGCCACCCACAGGGTGTTGGCGAACTGAACATCGAGGTGGATGGTCGACCAAGCCGTGACAACGTTCTGCCATTCGATTCCGTTCGGAAAGATCGCCAGAGGCGTGCGCAGGGTGTCCTGCGTGGGCGTGATGGCCGCCTTCCCGAGCCAGAGCAGCGGGCCCAGCCCGGAGACGGCGAGCACAACCAAGAGCACGGCGTGGCTGGTACGTAACGTTCGACGCGTGCGCGGCTTTGCCCATTCGGCCACGGACACGATCCCGCGGTCCGGGGACTCCGCAAGTTTTGTCTTTCTCAATTCTGGCTCCAGGATTTGGTCAGGCGGAAGTACACGACGGACAGGACGGCGAGAAAAAGCGCGAGCATCAGGCTGAGAGCCGTGGCGGCACCGTAATCGCCGCCGAGACTGTTCTGGAAGGCGTAGCGGTAGATCAGCAGCAGGATGGTGATGGTTGAGTTCGCTGGCCCGCCCCCGGTGAAGAGGAAGGGTTCGAGGAACACTTGGGCGGTGCCGATGATCTGCAGAATGAGGGTGATGAGCAGAATCCCCCGCAGCTGAGGCAGGGTGATGTGCCAAATTTTCCGCCAGATCGACGCCCCGTCCATCTCGGCTGCGTCGTACAGCTCGGGCGAAACTCCGGTGAGAGCGGCGAGGTAGATGATGATGGTGCCGCCGGCGCCGGCCCAGGTGGCGGCGAGAACCAGTGAGGGCATCGAGGCCGTCATGCTCTGGATCCACGGCTGCGGACCCACACCGACCAAGCCCAGGATGCTGTTGAAGACTCCGGTCGGGCTGGCATCGTAGAAGAACTTCCAGAGGAGCACGGCCACGACTGGGGGGACCACGACCGGCAGGTAGGCCAGCGCGCTGAACAGGCCCTTGGCGCGGCGCACCTCACTCATCATCACCGCGGCGATGAGCGGGAGCGGGTAGCCGAAAAGTAGTGCCAGCACCGCGAACCACACGGTGTTCTGGACGGCGGTGAAGAAGAGCGGATCCTGCAGCACTCTGACGAAGTTGTCGAGCCCGACAAAACTGGGCGCGGTGACGAGGTTGGTCTTCTGAAAACTCATCACGAAGGACTGCACGATCGGATACCAGGAGAAGATCCCGAAGATCAGCAACATCGGCACCAGGAACAAGAGGTTGCTGAGGCCGCCCCCGCGCAGCCAGGTGCGGGGGTTGGCCGGCCGCCGGCGCTGGCGAGCGGGCGAAACGGGGTGGGGTGGTTCCACGACAGCGGGGCGGTCATCCAGTGTGGTCATTATCGTCTTTCACGAGCGGGTTGAGCCGCGTCAGGGAGTGGGAACGCTCGGTGGAACAGGTGGGGGCCGAGCCGACCGGCGGGAAGGGAGATCCCCGCCGGTCGATCCCGGCTGCCGGTCCGATCAGTCGGCGTCGACGAGGGGCTGGATGGTCTCGTTGACCGTGTCCAGCAGGGCATCGATGTCGGCGTTCTTGTCGGTGAGAACGGACTGCACGGCGGTGTCGAGAGCGCCGTAGAGCTCCTGAGTGTGAGCGGAAGGCTCGCCGACGATGGTGCGACCCACGTTGCCCTCGGCGAAGTACTTGATCTGGTCCTGGGGGACGTTGATGTAGTCCTTCACCCACTCACGGGACTGGTCGAGGGTCGCCTGATCGAACACGGGCAACGCGGGAGTGCCAACGGCTTGGTCGGTCTCGGCAAGGGTCTGGGCGTCCTGGAGGGCGGCATCCTTGTCGACAAGCCGTTTCAGGTCGTAGAAGGCGATCCACTTCATGGCTGCGTCTTTCACGGCTTCGTCAGCCTTCACGTTCACGACATTGAGTGTCCCGCCGCCGAGCACTCCGGCGTCCTTTGCGTCGGTCAAAGGGATTGCGGCGAGTCCGTAGTCATCCGCATTCATGTTGCTCTCGCGGGTGAGTGAGGTGAACAGGTCGGATCCGCCGGTGTACATCCCGATCTGGCCGGCGGCGAAGGCCTGGTTGATGGTGCCCCAGTCGAAGAGGAAGTTGCTGCCCATGGAGTTGTCCGTCCATCGCAGCTCCTGGAGGTACTCGAGGGCCTCCTTGGTGGCGGGGTTGTCGGCGGTCACGGTGACGGTACCGTCGGAGGCCACCTCCTCCATGGAGCCGCCACGGGCAACCGTTGCCGCGGTGAGCTGCCACCCGCCGGTGTTGCTCTGGGTCATCTGCATGTATCCGGCCTGGCCAGTTTTGTCGGCGATGATTTTGGCGTATTCGCGCACTTCGTCCCAGGTCGTGGGCGGGACGTCGGGGTCAAGTCCGGCCTCCTCGAAGAGCGCTCGGTTGTACTGCAGGCCCATTCCATAGGCTTCGCGAGGAACTCCGAAAATATTGCCGTCGGAATCCTGGGCGTTGCTGAGCACGCTCGGGTTGAAGGTGTCGAAGTACGGCAGTGCCTCCACCTGATCGGTCAGGTCGGCGAGCTGACCGTTGGCAATCAGGGTCTTGGCGTCGGTGAGCGGGATGCGGAACACGTCGGGGAGCGTTCCGCCGGCGAGCTGGGAGGCGAAGGTCGGTGCGCTCCACTCGTATTCGACACCCTCAACTGTGATGTCGGGGTTGGCCTTCTCGAACTGGGCGACCTGCGCATCGAAGGCGTCGAATGCGGCCTGCTCGGTGCCGGGAATCAGGCTGACCACACGGATGGTGGTCGTTCCGTCGTCGGCAGCCGGAGCCGAGCAGCCGGCGAGTAGCCCGACTCCCGCGAGTGTGGCCGCCACGAGGGTGACGATCTGTGCTGGTGACTTCATTGTCTGTGCCTTTCGTTATGTGATTGAGCTGGGGTGGGAGTCAGGCCGGGAAACGGGCCCGGTCAGAATCGGCCGGGGCCCCGGGCGAGACCTGGAGCCAGATGGCGGAGTCCGAGGGGAGCAACCCGTCGACGAGGTTGTGGCTGGAGAGCAGGACGTGCTGGTGCGCCGGCAGAACGATGGCTTCTCGGGAGAGATTCGCCACCAGAAGGAACTGGTCGCCGCGGGTGAAGGCGAGCACGTCGCGCCCGGTGGGGAGCCAGGAGAACGTGCCGTCGCCCAGGTCAGGGCTGTCGGCCCGGATGCGCAAAGCGCTTTGGTACAGGCGCAACATCGACAACGGGTCCGCCCGCTGGGCCTCGACGGTGAGATCGTTCCACTCGGCGGGCTGCGGCAGCCAGGGGAGACTATCCGCGCCGTCGGGGCTGAAGCCGAAGGGTGGGTGGGTTCCCGACCAGGGCAGGGGAACGCGGCAGCCGTCTCGACCCGGGTCGACACCGAGGGACCGGAAATGCATCGGGTCCTGGAGGAGCTCGTTGGGGATGTCCTCTACCTCGGGTAGTCCCAGTTCGTCGCCCTGGTAGATGTACAGCGAACCAGGCAACGCGGCGGTGATCAGCGCGGCGGCGCGGGCCCGGCGGTAGCCGAGTTGCAGATCGGTGGGCGTGTGGAATCGCTTCTGGGCGAAGGCGAATGTGCTGTCTTTCCTCCCGTACCGAGTGACGGGGCGGGTGACGTCGTGGTTGGAAAGCACCCACGTGCTTGGCGCACCGACCGGGGCGTGCGCGTTAAGAGTGGTGTCGATTGATTCGCGCAGCTCGCCGGCGTCCCAGGCGCGCGCCAAGAAGTCGAAATTGAACGCGGTGTGCAGTTCATCGGCACGTAGGTACCGGGCGAAACGCTCAACGTCCGGCAGCCAGATTTCGCCGACGAGCACCCGGGTACCCGCGTAAGAATCCGCCACGGCACGCCAACTGCGGTAGATGTCGTGGAGCTCGTCGCGGTCGGTATTGGGGTGCTCGCCCGGAGCCGGAGCCGACGGCACCTCTGGCAGATTGTCATCCTTCACGAGCAGCGCGGCCGAATCGATTCGTACCCCCGCCACGCCCCGATCGAACCAGAATTCAAGGATCTCTTCGTGTTCCCGGTGCACGTCCGGATGGGTCCAGTTGAGGTCGGGCTGTTCTGGGGTGAAGAGGTGCAGGTACCACTCGCCCGGGCTGCCGTCCGGGTTCACCGTCCGTGTCCAGGTGTCGCCGGCGAAGTTCGACGGCCAACGTGTCGGCGGTTCGTTGCCGTCAACACCGCGGCCGGGTCGGAACCAGAAGCGTGCCCGCTCCGGTGACCCCGGTTCGGCCCGGAGCGCGGCCTGGAACCAGGGATGTTGATCGGAGACGTGATTGGGAACGACGTCGATGATGGTTCGGATGCCGAGCGAGAGGGCATCCTGGATGAGTTCTTCGGCCTCAGTCAACGTGCCGAACGACGGGTGGATGTCGCGATAGTCCGAGACGTCGTAGCCGCCGTCAGCCAGGGGCGAGGGATACCAGGGGTTGAACCAGAGGGCATCGACGCCGAGGTCCTTGAGGTAGCCGAGGCGGCTGCGCACACCCGCGAGGTCGCCGGTACCGTCACCGTTCGCGTCGCTAAAGCTGCGCACGTAGACCTGATAGATGACGGCACTACGCCACCACAGGTCATCGGGGGCGACGGGGGCGCGGTCGGTGGATGCGGCGGAAAGCGTCACTGCTAGTACTCGTCTCAATCGGCCGGCTGTGCGGCAACCTAGGTCACCAACACTGGCGACAACTGAAACGTAGCTTTATTGACAAGATGGTGCAAAATTTCTACAAACTGCAAGCAGCTTGCGCGAAATTACGCAATCACGTTCGGCGGAACGCTAGACCTGCGGCCGTGGGCGGCTCGTCGACGCTCTGACTACGAGCTCGGGCTCGAAGAAGAACTCTTCAGTGGATGCCGAGTCGCCCTTGATCTGCCGGATCAGCAGTTCCATGATCATGCGGCCCATGTGCTCGATCGGTTGGCGAATCGTGGTGAGCGGTGGCTCAACGCACGACATCAGAGCGGAGTCGTCGAAGCCGATGATCGACACATCGCCCGGGACGTTCTGACCCGCTCGGCGTACGGCCCGGATCGCGCCCAGAGCCATCGGGTCGCTAGCGCAGACGATCGCCGTGACGCCGGCCTGCAGCAGCCGAGTGGCGCCCGCCTGCCCGGCCTCGAGTGAGTACAGCGAGTGCGCGACGTGGTCGCCGGCGAGTTCTCGCCCCATCCTCCGGCTCGCGCCCTGTGCCGCCGCGAGTTTTCGCTGCGAGGGCACATGGTCGCGGGGGCCGAGTAGTAGGCCGATTCTGGTGTGCCCGAGCTCGGTCAGGTGAGCGAAGGCCTGATCGATCGCGGTGGTGTCGTCGCAGGAGACAGTGGCGAACCCGAAGTCGTCGATCGGCGCGTTGATCAGAACGGTCGGCAGATTGAGGTCTCTCAGCCGACGGTAGTGCTCGTGCGACCCATCCTGTTGCATGTAGGCGCCCCCGACGAAGATGACCCCGGACACCTGCTGCTGTAGGAGGAGCTCGATGTAATCGGCCTCGGTGATGCCGCCGGCGGTCTGGGTGCAGAGGACCGGCGTATAGCCGTTCTGGGCGAGGGCGCCGCCGATGATCTCGGCAAAGGCCGGGAAGATCGGGTTTTGCAACTCCGGCAAGACGAGGCCGACGAGACGGGCGCGCTCGCCTCGAAGCTTGGTGGGGCGCTCATAGCCGAGCACGTCGAGCGCGGACAGCACGGCCTGCCGGGTCGCGATGGAGACCCCGGGTTTCCCGTTGAGGACCCGACTGACGGTGGCCTCGCTCACGCCAACCTTGCGAGCTACTTCAGCGAGTCGTCTGGACATGCGCTAGAGCTTACGCAAAAAACCGCAAAATTGCCGCATGTTTCTGACAGTGCTGGAGGCGGCGCCCGTGCGAACCAGCTCAGTCGGAGCCGGGCAGCCCCAGGAACTCGATCGCGGCCAACCGGAACGCCCGGGAGGTGGGCGCGTTGAAGTGGTTGCGGCCGGGGATCTCGAAGAACGCCGCGCGCGGTGTCGCCTCGGCCAGCGCGCGGGAGGCGTCGAGGATGCGGTCCTCGCTGCCGGTGGCGAACAGCACCCGCTGGGTGGGCGCGTTCGCCGCGTGCGGTTGCGGCCCGCCGCGCATGCCCTCGACCAGGTTGATCAGCGCCTCGAGGTCGTTGTCGGGGATGGCGCCGGCCATTTTCAGGTAGGCGCCGGTGAGCGCATCCGTCACCGGTACGCCGTCGTGCACGAACGCCAGGCCCTGATCGACCCGGAACCGGGTGAGCGGGTCGCCGTCGGGGATGCCGCCGAAGACCGCCCGGTTGATGCGGGTGGGCATGAACCGGGCAGCGTGCCAGCCCACCCGGGCGCCGAGCGAATAACCCACGTAGTCGACCTCGTCGAGCATGAAGGTGTCGAGCACGGTGAGCACGTCGGTGACCAGCAGGTCCATCGTGTAGGAGGCGGGGGAGTGCGGCTTGTCACTCTGCCCGTGACCGCGCTGGTCGATCGCGATGACGTGGTACCCCTCGCGCACCAGGTCACGCACCCAGCCGGTGGCGTGAAAGTTCGCCAACGCGCTGGACGCGAAGCCGTGCACGGCGAGCACCGTGGGCGCGTCGGGGTCACCGAACTCGTAGGTGGCGATCTGCGTATTGTCCGGCGAAATGACAGTGCGCGCGGGTGGGGCTGGGGGCGTTTGCATCACCCACCATTGCACCACATTCCGCGGCCACCGCGCCGCCGGTTCTAGAGCGCGTCGACCAACATCTGACCGGCCAGCGGCACGTATGACTCGGCGGTGGCCGGGTCCCAGCCGACCAAGGCGACGACGTTGCCGCCGACCCGGGCGGTGATGCCCACCAGCGCGAACGGCGAGCCGCCCACATCACCGGTGACGCGCCAGCCGAGGGCCTCGTCGGTGCCGGTCAGGTCGGTCTCGAACTGCTCTACCGAGGTCTGCACCTCCATGCCCTGCATCTTGAACAGGCCGGTGCCGTCGCCGCACCGTTCGAGGGTGTCGGCCGAATCGGCGACCAGGCCGGTGGCGACATCCGCCGCGCCGACACTGCTGACCACCGCGGTCATCGACCGGTCGTTGCTGGTGCCGAATTCCACCGTGGCGTCGGCCAGGTCGGCGTCCTCGTCCCAGCCCAACCCGAACGGGGTGAGGCAGGTGGGGTCGGAGGTGCTCAGCCCCGGGTAGATCGAGCCGATCAGCTCACCGGTGGTGGCGAACTGGTCAGGGATGAACTGCAGGTCGGTGAAGATGCCCGCCAGATCGGCATCGCTGAGCTGTGCGACAGCCTCGGGTGTCGCGGTCGGCGCGACCGTCGCCGACGCCGACGGTGCGGGTGTGGCCGTGGCAGCGGATGTCCCGGCCGGCTCGGCCGTGTCGCCGCCGGAACATCCGGTGAGGCCGAGCAACAGCACTCCCACAATTCCGGCCCCGAAAGTCTTTCGCATCATGTCACGTCCCCCGTGTCGTGCCCGCCGTTCTGACGGGCGCTGAGGGGTCGAGGTTAGCAGATGTGCCCTCTCCGGCTCCGGAGCCGGTGGGTCAGGCGACCTCCGCCTGGCCGTGAAAGTGCGGCAGCACCTGGTCGCCGAAGGCGTCGAGAAACTCCTGCTGTCGCACGCCGACGTGGTGCAGATAGATGTCGTCGAAGCCGAGCTCGACCAGCTCAGCGATCCGGGCGGCGTGCCAGCCCAGGTCACTGGAGATGAGCACCGACCCGTGCGGTTCTCCGGCCACAGCGTCGCCCCACTGGTCCCGGGCGATGGCGAGGGCCTCCTCGTCGGTGCTTGCCCAGCTCAGGTGCACCCGCACCGACCGGCGGCCCATCCCGCCGCCCGCGTCGTAGGCATCCAGTACCCGGCGCAGGGTGTCGGCCGGTTGAGCGACCGTGACCAGGCCGTCGGCCCAGCCCGCCGCCCACCCGGCGGTGTCCGCTGTCATGGCCGTGGCCAGAAGTGGTGGCGGCGTGTCTGGCCGGCTCCACACCCGGGCTCGCTCCATGGTGTTCGGTCCGGTGGTGCTCACTTCCTCGCCGGCCAGCAGGGCGCGCATCACCCGCACGCTCTCCTCCAGCCGGTCGGGCTGCGCCGGCTCACTCGGCGGTCGCTGACCGGTGCCGTTCGCGCCCGGGCCGAGCGTCGCCCAGAACCGGCCCGGATACATCTGGCCGAGGGTCCCGATCGCCTGAGCCAGGACCGCCGGGTGGTAGCGCGGGCCGGGCGCGGTGAGCACACCGAACGAGACCCGGGTGGCTTCCAGGGCGGCGCCCAGCCACGACCAGGCGAAGCCGGCCTCTCCCCGGTCAATGTTCCACGGTGCGAACGGGTCGGAGCACATCATGGCGGTGAAGCCCACCTCCTCGGCCCGTTTCACCGCGGTGAGCAGAGCGCTCGGATCGATCTGTTCGTGCGACGCATGGAATCCGATCACGGGATGCCTCTCTGCCGGGAGCCGCGCAGGGCCACCGCCCCCCGGCTGATGGTGACCATGCAACCCGATTCGGCCGCAGACCTCAAGCAATTCGTCTGATCAGGGCAGAATCTGCTCGATCAGGTCGACGGCCCGCGGGGCACCGCCGAGCGCCGCCAGGTCGGTCGCGACCCGGCCGGCGGTGCTGCGAAACGACGCTTCGCCGGCCACCCGCGAGTAGGCGTCGGCCACGGCTCGCGCCGACGGCCGGCCGGTGTGCAGGTTCAGCCCGGCCCCGCTGTGCGCCATCCGCGCGGCGACCTCGGGTTTGTCACGGTCGCCGCCGGCGATCACCATCGGCACCCCCTGCGCCAGCGACTCGACCATGCCGCCCCAACCGCCGTTGCTGATCACCACGCCGGCCACGGCCAGCGCCCGGTCGAACGGTACGAAGTCCGCCACCCGGGCGTTCGGCGGGGCCCGGAACGGCAGCGGCACCCCGCCGGTGGTGGCGATCACGGTCACGCCCGCGTCGGCCAACGCGGTCAGGGCCGGCCGCAGCAGCTGCCGAGCGTCGATGTTCAGGGTGCCCTGCGTCACCAACACCACCGGCCGGTCGCCCAGCTCGCCCCACCAGTCGGGCAGCGGATGCGCACCGCCGACCGTCGGCAGCCGGCCCACGAACCGCACGGTGTCGGGCAGGTCGGTGCGGTCGTAGTCGAGGGCGGGGCATCCGCTGGCCAGGTTCAGCAGCGGGGAGTAGGGCGTCAGGGCAATGTTGGTGCTGTATAGCGGCAGGCCGAGCCCGGCCCGTTGGGTGGTCGTCGCCCGTTTCAGCGGCCGGGAGAGCACGGCGAACATGGCGCCGAGGGCCGCGTCGCGCAGCCGGCCGGTGCGGCCGTGCGCGGGCGCGAACCCCATGCCCGGCAGCGGTAGCGAGGGCGTCGGGTAGCTCAGCGGCACGAACGACACCGTCACCCAGGGCAGGTCGAGCAGTTCGGCGGCCGGACCGGTGCCGAGTGCCATCACATCGCCGAGCAGCAGGTCGACCGGATGCTCGCGGTGCAGCCGGCGCAGGTCGCGGGCCTGACCGTTCACGGTGCCGATGAAGATCTGTTCCAGGTCGGCGCGCACGGCGAGGCGGCCGGGCTTGTCGGTGCCCGGGAACGTGGCGGACAGGTTGTGCTCGTCGAAATCGGGCGCGGCCTGCCAGGTGCACACCGTGGCGCCGAGGGCCTCGAACCGGCCCCGGTAACGCGACCCGGTGTACACGGTGAGGTGGTGGCCGCGCGCCAGGAGCTCGGCGGTCAGGCCGCTGGCCGGGGCCACGTGACCGGCGAACGGCATGACCGAGAGCACGATGTGCGCCATCCGCTCATCGTCGCGCCGGTCGTGGGCCGGCGCAAGGGGCGGTTCGGCCGCGGACCAGGCCGGTCACCGGGTGGCGAAACACAGTTGTAATGGCCGGGACACGCCGCGGCAACGCGTCGCGCACACACTAGAGAAGCGACGTAAGCCGTTGCTCACCATCTGAGACACCAATCCTCAGTGGCTCACTCATCGAGTTCGATGACGAAGCTATGCAGTTCGTGCCACCGGGCGTGCCGTTCCACGCACCCGCCGCGGCACCCGATTGGTAGCCCCGGCATCGACCTCGTGACCTGATCCAGTGGTTCGATGGAGGAACACGATGCTGAAAATTACCATTCTGGTGGGCAACCCCAAGCCCCAGAGCCGCACCCTCAAGCTGGCGGAAACGCTGGTCGACGAGCTGCTCGTCGCCGGCACCTATGACCTGCGGGTCATCGACCTGGCCGAGCACTCCAGTCACATCTTCGAGTGGCCGTCCCCGCTGATGGCCGAGCTCAACCAGGCCGTCGCCGACAGCGATCTGCTCGTCGTCGCCAGCCCCACCTACAAGGCCACCTACACCGGCCTGCTCAAGGGGTTCCTCGACCGGTACGCCGCCAACGGCCTGCGCGGCGTGACCGCGATCCCGGTGATGACCGGCGCCGACCTCAGCCACTCGATGGGCGTGGACGTGAACCTGCGTCCGCTGCTGGTCGAGCTCGGCGCGAGCGTGCCGACCAAGGGCCTCTACTTCGTCACCGGCCAGATGGAGAAGCTGGACGAGATCGTGGCCGCCTGGGCCGCCGAGAACCTCGCCGTGCTGCGATTGTTGCAACCGCTGGTGCTGGGCATGTTGGGCAAGAACCCCCAGGTGGATGTTCCCGCTGGCGCCGACGCATCCGTCACCGTGTCGAACGGAGCGGGAGCATGAGCCCCCGGGATCTGAACGGCGCGGCCATCGACCTCGATCTGGACGCTCCCGTTGACGTGCCGGTCGTGCCGGGCGCCGTCCCGAATATGGACCTGGACCTGGACATCGTCACCGCCCTCGAGCCGGCCGACACGCACGGTCTGGAGACCATCAGCAGCGACCCGAGCGAGATTCGGGGGGCGTTCGGCAAGTTCCCGTCTGGGGTGGCCGCGCTCTGCGCCGTGATCGACGGCGAGCCGACCGGTCTGGTGGCGTCATCGTTCTCGGTGGGAGTGTCGTACGAGCCGCCGCTGGTGCTGTTCTCGGTGCAGAACAGTTCCACCACCTG
>Ga0247816_10001081_pt1 | contig 13678 bp, 16 predicted proteins | sample UWRJL209509C1_FD_179930 | JGI IMG/M metagenome (GOLD analysis project Ga0247816, IMG submission 179930) | Plant litter microbial communities from Arlington Agricultural Research Station in Wisconsin, United States - UWRJ-L209-509C-1 | ecosystem: Environmental > Terrestrial > Plant litter >...
TGTATAAAATATAATAAAGGGGGAAAAAAAAAAGGCAGCGCATGACAGCTAAAAAAGATTTTTTGGAAGTATTATTATTTGATTAAAAATAGTTGTTTTTTTTTTGAAAAAAGTAGATAATAAGCCTATCGCCGTTTATAAAAAGAATTAGTCATTTTATAAACATTAACTTAACCTAACCCACATTAACAACTTAGGAAGTAAAAATGATGATAGGCTCACAAGACAATTATAGCATAAACAAAACAAGATTTGCGATAGTATCAAGCAATAACCTTACTATATTACAACAAAGATTCTTTAACCATATTCTTTATGAACAAGAAGAACAAAAATGGACTACGGAAATATTAAAAATAGAAAGTAGATATTTTCATCATCTTATCGGAAATAATGGTAAATATCGTCAAGCAAACAATAAAATCAAAAAAATTCTAAAGCAGTTATTAACAAAAGAGCTAAAAATCCTTAATAGCAAGTATGAAGGATACGAAGCTTGTACATATATCTCTTATTTTAAAATTCATGAAACATATATAGAAATAAAATTAGAAAATGAATTAAAGAAACATCTAAATATCAATTATGTTAACGAAAAAGGTATAAAAAATATTTTTAAAGGCTATTCTAGACTTAATTTAAATATTGTAAATAAATTATGTAGTACCTATTCAATAGCTTTATATGAATACTCTTTCTCTAAACTAAAAGAAGGTGAAGAAAGCTGCACATTTAATGTTAAGTTAGATGAATTAACAGAAGTAGCTAGCTTTAGAGCGTTTTATAAGGAATTTAAATATTTTAAAAGAGATGTATTAGTACCATCTATTAAAGAAATAAATTCTTCTACAGATATTGAAGTAGAATATGAGTTAGTTAAAAAATACAATAAAATACATAGTGTAAATATTACAGTTACTAGAAAAAATATAATACCTATATTAAAAGAAGAAGCTAATATTAATAAAGCTAATTCTTTTCAAAACAAAGAAAAACAAGAAAAAATACAATCTTTTTTAAATAATGATGAAATTCCTTTATTAAAAAAACAATTAGTAGAACTAGGTATAACAATTAATGTAACTAATAAAATGTATGAAAAAGATAGTGATAGATTAAGAAAAATTTATGCTGAAGTTAGTAATAAATATAAAGTTAAAACTATAAAAGAAAAGCAGGCTTTAATTGTAGCTATGTTTAAAAATAATGCTTTAGTTGAAAGTGAACAAGAGAAAAAAGAAAGAATTAACAAAGAACAACAAATATTAGCCAATCAAAAGATTTTACAAAAGCAAGATCAAGATATTGAAAATAAAAAATCAGAGCTAGCTACTAAATATAAAAATTTAATAGATAAATTCTATCAATTACCGCAAGATAAAATAGAGGAATTAACTAAAGATTTTCATCTTTATTTAAAAGGTTTTTATATTCTTAAAAAAGATAATAGCTTTGAAGATAATAAAAACTCAAAACCATATCAAGCTTTTCTAGGTAGGTATCTAGAAAGTCATGAAGTATTTTAGATTTTATTTTTGCATGAGTTTTTTCATAATATCACTACCATCAGTATTGGTATATTCATCAGATACTTCTTGAGGTTTTTTAAAATCAGCTTTAGCATTTTTTAATTCTTTTATAAGTCTATAAACAAAAGCAACAGCTTTTAAAGAGCCTCTTGGTATGCCTCTATTAACTGTACTATCTGCATACAAAGTTCTAGCCAGCCAGATATATCTTATAACTGGTATGTCATTATCATAGGCTGCTTGAATAATATCTTGAGCTTCATCATCAAAACCTCTAGCTAAAACTATTGGAATTGGATATTGTTCCGGCTTATAGCTTAAAGCTACTGCATAATGAGTTGGATTAACTACCACAGCATCTGCTTTTTTAGTTTGTGATTTAGGTGCATCTCCAAAAACAATTTCATGAGCAAATTGTTTTCTTTCACCTTTTATATGCGGATCGCCTTCCATTTCTTTAAATTCATCATGTAATTCTTTATCACTCATACGAAGTTGTTTTTTATAGAAATATCTTTGAATAGCAAAATCAAATAATGCTAAAGGAATAAATAACATTATAGTTCTGCGTTCAATGGTTTTAAATATTTCTAATGATGATAGATAAATACCCTCAATAGTACCAGTAGGTAATAAAACAATAACATAGATTACACCATGTATAGTAATATAAATTATATATAAAACTACAAGTGCTTTAAATAAATTAGTTAGTAAATTAAATACGCTTCTAAAAGAAAATAATTGTTTAATATTATTTACTGGGTTAAATTTGCCAAAATTGGGCGTTAGAACCTCAGGAGTGAAAATAATACCTATTTGTACCCAAGTACCCATTAAATTGCATAGCATGGCCATACCGCACGTTATAAGGCTGCTAATGGCAAAGAATATTATTACTTCCCATAGTAATGAACCAAATGCCATTTTGAAAGTAGAATCAGAGGTAATATATGCTAGACAACTATTCATTATTGCACCAAAAGCATTTCTCCAATAGCCTTCGAAAAAATAAATAACTTCAAACACTATAAAAGTTTCTAGTAAATGCGGTATATCTTTACTAACACTTACTTGACCTTTTTTCTTAGCATCTTTTAAACGCTTATCAGTGGGAGCATGTTTTTTATCTTCACTCATATTTATTTATGCTTTATTAGTTATTTAATAGTATAAAAATATCTATTTAATATCTTGTTATACTATTAATTTTTATAATTTATTACTTTCATTATATCTTTTATTAAATTGAATTCATTACCCATAACATATAATAAAGTATTTGCTCCAAGCATTAACATAAGCATAGCAAACAAACTTTTTAGAGCAGGAGCTGCTGTATTTACGTGAATTTGCGGTGCATATATACTTAAAAGTCCAAAACCAAACTCAATTAGTAATAAAACTAAAATAATAGGAGATGCATATAAAACGGTTGAGATCATCATATGATTAAATCTATCGATAATTAAATCTAATCGAATTGTATCAATTGGAGGGATTGGATTAAGAGCTGGCCATATTACATAACTGTCCATTAAACTAGAAAAAATATTAGCTAATATTCCCATTTCCATAAAAATTAATACACCAAATCTTTTAATGAATTCTCCTGTAGGTAAAGAATCAGGATCACTTCCAGGGCTGTTAGGAAACATACTATTACCACGCTGGTTATCAATTAGTACACCAATGTTTTGTAATATCCAAAATGGTAAACTAACTAAAAATCCAATTATCATGCCTATTAAAACTTCTTTTATAACAATCCAGACTATTTCAATAACTGCTAATGGTCTTTGACCTAATTGATCATAGATTAAAACAGCTACAGGCAAAGACATGGCAATAGCAATAGCAACCCTAATACGCATAGGATTAGTATTTACAAAAAACATAGGTAATTGGCGTAAACTCATAATGGTTCTAGGCAATGCTATACCTAAAGCTAATAAGGCTGAAAATAATACATCGATTAGCTGAGCATTAGATGCAATATTAGATGTACTCATAACTAGCGCCCGACATTGGGAATAGCTTCTAAAATATTTTTTGCAAATAAAACTAGCTGCCCTGCCACCCAGCCTCCAGTTAAAGCTATAGTAATACTAACTGAAACTAATTTTACGAAAAATGGTAATGTTTGATCTTGTAATTGCATTAAAGCTTGGACTAAAGAGACTATAATTCCCACAACAGTAGCTACAATTAAAGCTGGTGCTGACCATAATGTTATATACCACAATACTTGTTGAAAGTAGCCTAGTGTTGTATCCATATTAACCTTTATATATCTATTTATTAGTATTTTTTTATATAAATTATAACAAATTATAAGTATGAAGCTACTAAACTTTGCAACAATTTACCCCAGCCGTCAATAGCTACAAATAATAATATTTTCAAGGGTAAAGAAACAGTATTTGGTGAAACCTGCTGCATACCTAAAGCCATTAAAATATTCGACATAATTAAATCAATAATAACAAAAGGCAAAAAGATTAAAAATCCTATTTCAAAAGCTCTTTGTAATTCTGAAACAACAAAAGATGGGATCAATATTACAAAATCTTCTGCTTTAGCTTGTTTGGCTATTTCTGCCGGCCAAATCCTTTTAGCTGAGTCTAAAAAATAGGTTCTTTGATCAGGGTGACTATATTTGAGCATAAAATCTCTAAGCGGTTCTAAATAATAAACCACTTTTTTAAATTGTTCCCCGATAGGAGTATTATTACTAACTCTAGGTAATAAGCTAGGAGGAGGTGCCGTTGTTGTATTATCTACAGAGGCAATAGAAGATACCTCAACAGCATCTTTATTGTTAATTCTATCTCCAATTTTTTGTATAGTAGGCGACATTACAAAAACTGTCATAGCTAATGCAATAGATTGGAGAACCATAGTCGGCGGAACTTGCTGTATACCCATTGCATTGCGTGTAATAGTTAAGACCACTACAAATTTTAAAAAACAAGTTGTAATCATTACTCCAAGAGGAACTAAAGATAATGCTCCTAAAAAAAGCATCATGCTTACGGGATCCATTGAACTCAAAGGGTTCATGTTATACCTTTCAAAAAAATACTTATATACTTTAGATAATATATTGATATTAATATGCTAATAATTGTTTAATATATTGTATTAATCAGGATTTAAATTAGTTATTTGTACGCCTATTTTTCCATCTATATCGATTACTTCGCCGGAACCTATTTTTTTACTATTAGCATAAATTATTACTTGGGCTGGCAAAGATTTATCTAAAGGTAAAATAGCCCCTTGCTGTAACTGCATAATTTCTTCAACAGAAATTTTTAACTGACCTAAACTAAAATGTAGATTAATTGGTATATTAGCAAAAGGATGTTTAGTGTCATTATTGTTATCTTCTACTATTTGCTGCTGTTCTTGATTTTGTTCTAGTTCTATATTTGAAGAATGATCTTCTTGTTCTATAACCTCTTCTTCTAAATTTTCAATACCATATTCTTCTAAATTCCAATCGTTATTATCATTATTTTCATCATTCATATTTGTATTCCATTCTTGAAAAATTAGATGGTCATTTTCATATACTACCTGCATAGCAAAGCTGCCGATATTAAATAATCCTATGCCATCTAAATTAAAATTACAATTATTTATTAAAATAATATTACCAGTTGTTAATTTTCTATATTGACTAAGACTTAAAACTTGGTTACCTAAATTAATATTACGATTTAAAATTAATTTTTCAATTGCAAAGCAATTTTTTTTAACAAAGTTTAATTGTTTAAACATCGCTAGCCAATCCCTATCACTAGCATAAATATTATTACTAGAAATTCCTTGTATAATTAGTCTGGATAATGATTGTTCAATAGAATTGTGAACGCTAAGACCAGTTATATCTATTGGCCAAACATTATAATTACCCGCAAGTTTTTCAATAGCACACTGCAGCAGCCAGTCTTGCGTTTCAACTTCCGCATGTTCAACAAAAATATCCGTTAAATCCTGCAACCATGTAATACCATTTTGCATATAAAATACGCCATATGCTGTATGTATAGCTAAGTAAGGATATAAGCTTTCTTGGCGGTAACCTTGTAAAATATGAATGTTTTTTTCATGCCAAATAAAATCACTATTTTTTAGGTAGTTATTCAATTCAACTTGAGCAGATTTAAATTTTTTTAGAAGAATTGGTTTTATATTAGAATCAGTTTTTTTTTTAAACAACATGTTGAATACCTAGGCTAACATCCATTTTTAGATCTTGCCCTACATTTTTTTCAATAGTAGATTGATGGGTTGTCAGCCAATCACACGCAAGTTTTTCTTTAGAAGATACACTAAAATGCATTTTATTCCCAGCTTTTTCCGTGCCTATATTAAATTTACCAATTTTAGGTAGATTAACTTCAAAGTTATGTTTCTCATGATTATCTTGCAAAGCTTGACAAAATTCTGCAGTATAGGTTTTATCAGCTTGTTGTATATTCTCTATGCTTTTAGCTTGTTCTTGAGAAATTGATTTAATTTTTTCATCATCTTTTTTAGTTTCTTCTTCCTTTAAAAATAGTTGATTTTGTGAATTATGCGTTTCTTGCATAAGTTTACTATTTTCAATTTGCTTATTATCTTGTAATAAAGAATTAAATAATAATCCATCTTCTTCATCACTAGAGCTTGGTTTACCTAGTTTATTTTTTCTTTGAGCAGAGTATACAGAAGTACTGCTGCTGGATGCTGAAGATGTATTAGTTGTAGCAGGCTTATTGTTGACAGGAGTGCTAGACATATTATATACCGCCATTTTCATTATAAAGTGTTTCTAATAATGCTAATTTTTCAGTTTGAATTAACATTGCTTGGCATTCTTTTTTTGTTTGTTCTAATTGCTGCTTTTGTGCAGTCCAATCATTTATATGTGTTTGATGACTAGAATAAGTTTGCTCAATTTTTTGTTTAATCTCTTTAACATCATCAACCCATCTATTTAAGCCTGGAACATTTGCATCTATAAATAAAAATTTTTGTTCTATAATTGGCTCAATTAAAGAATAATATAAAGCTTCTTGAATAATATTTCTTCTACTGTTATTAAGAGTTTTAGAGCTTTCATCTAGATTATTCTCAGCTATTTTTTTAGCTTTTTCCAATTGTAATAATCGATTTTTTCTAATAGCCTCAATTTGTTTAATCCGTTTATCAAAAGGCTCTTTATCTTCTTCATAATCCTCTAAAAGATATTTTTTTTTATTAAAAGCATTTAACATTATAACCTTTTTATAATAAAAAAATTACTAATAAATATCTAATTAATAATATTATATTAGCAGTTTAATATATATTTAATTATCTTTCATTAAGATATTTATCCTGCACAGCAATTCTAGTTGAACCTTTAGCAGGAATATTACTTAATTGGCTGGTTAATTGTAAACCATTTACATTAGTATTTAGCTTGGTAGACACAGAAGTATTATTTAAATAAGTAACATTTTTAATCGGTTGGTTAACTGCAATCTTTTGCTTGCTGTTAGTAGATAATTTAGTAGAAATATTATTAACTTGATTATTGATACTTAATATAGGTATTGCCTTATTAGAGTTAAGACGGTTAATTGAATTTACTATGTTTTGTTTTGTTGGTGCTGGCGGAGGTACTGCTCCGTTTTGATTAAATGGATTAGCTATTGCTTTATTACTTGATTGAGGCGGTATTGCAATTACAGGGACAGGAGCAATAGTATTTTGCTGGTTATTATTATAGAATACTTGTCCTCTACCATTAGAACTGGTTGGCAGCGGTGTAAAAGGAGTTACGGCTGGAGGTAATGGAGTACCTTCAACGTTATTTCCATAAGTACGTTTATATTGTTTAGTCATTGCACGCGGTACGATTACAAAAATGCGTTCTTTAGTTGAAGTAGTTTTTTGATTATTTCTAAATAAACCGCCAATCAAAGGAATATCACCTAAAACAGGGATTTTATATTTAGTATTATTATCAGTTTGACTCTGGTATCCTCCAATAACTAAAGCTTGATTTTCTTCAATAATTGCTTGTGTACTAATAGTACTTCTTTGAACTGACGGAGTAGAACTGCCTTCTCTTTCTTGTAATTCACCATCTTCAATATCAACTACTAAATGAATTCTTTGACTAGTCCCCTCCATAATTACCCTAGGCGTTACCTTTAACATTGTTCCTGCAGTTACAGGCATAACATCAGCCACTCTTTCACCTACTAAACTTATATAAGCAGTTCTATTAAGATCTAAGACAGCACCTAAATTATCTACCGTTATAACTGAAGGTTTAGCTAAAATATAAGCTTCGCCATCTTGTTCTAAAGCTCTTATATTTCCATAAAAGTTATTTAGATTATTAATTAAAATACTTGATCCTCCGCTTAAAGCATTAGCTGCTGTGCTTAAACTTGGCGTATTAACTGCACTAAATCCAGCTGTTGTTTTACCAACTTTAGCTGTCCAATCGATACCTAATTCTTTCATTTTACTGCGGTTAATATCAATAATCATGGCTTCTATTTCAACCATTTTGGGCTGCTGATCAAATTCATTAATTAAAGCTTGATAATATTCTTTTTTACTTGGATCATCGCGGATAATTACAGCATTCATTCTAGCATCAGCTTCTACTAACGGAACTCTATATTTAGCATTTTTCTGTGAGGAATGCCCCGTACTATTAAAACCAGATAAATAATTTTGATTAGTCGGATTTGCTAATCCTTCATCTAATGATGCCCCGGCTTCTGCGCCGTTACCGCCGCTTAAAAATGAAAATGGGCTTTGAGGAACATTATTATTACCGCCGTTATTTGCACGGCTAGTGGCTGTATTTCCTAACATAGGATTAGGTGATAAGCCGCCGGTAGACATAGCATTACCTCCAAAGCCAGCATAAGTATTTCTTGAAGTTTCAGCTAAATCTGTATTAGAACCTTTAGCTCTTTTATCTTGTAAAAGATTTTTTAAAATAGTAGCCACACCTGGAGTAATAATTATGCGGTTACGATATTGAATTTCTCTATCATCAGCATTGGCATACTTTAATTTAAAAATCATAATTTCAGAGTCATTTTTCTTAACTTCGGTTTGACCTAAAACTTTTTTTACTAAAGATACATATTGTGCAGGTCCTGAAACTATTATAGATTGCTCTTCGGGTAATTCGCCCCAGCCAAAACGCGGTTCAAATAATCCAATGCCTATAATTGCTTGTTTTGATTCTGTGGCTGATTCTGAGCTAGTTTTAATTTTTTCTACTACATTATCATTCATAGGAACAACATACAGAGTATTAGAATATACAAACCATCTGAATTTACGCATTAGAGCTAATCTATCTAAAAACTCTATTGCACTATTAGATGCAATTCTCCCATTTACTGTACCTTTGATATTTGGATGTATATCTAAAATTACACCGAATTGATTTGCATAATCTTCTAGAATTTTTCTAATAGGAGTTTGATTAGCCGCATAAATATAGCCTGTATCTTTCCAAAAAGGAGGTGTGCCGGCGTTAGATATATTAATACTGCTAATTAAAATAGATAGGATAATAAATAATTTTCGTATATCAAAAACCGATGGTTTTTTACCCATGTTGTATCCCGTTTATTAAAATGTATTTGTTAAGATATCTGCATGCTGCAAAAGATCATCAATAGCGTTAATGGTGTCTTTTAAACCTATACTATTATTTACCCATCTCTGTACAATTACATTGTTATTTTTATTATAGGCTAAAGTACTATATATATATCCTACTGCATTGGAATTATTTTTTATATAATATGTTAGTCTTTGAATTTTATCTTTATGTAAATAAGTCTCTAGATTCTCTATTACAGTATGTAAATGAATTTTATCTTTAAAATCTATACATACTTTATAACTATCTGCTTGAAACTCAAAATACGATTTGTTAATTTTATGAGTTTGTAGCATTTTTTCAAATTCTAATATGGTAATCATAACTTATTTATTATTAAACAATATATTTATAGTATATATATTATATCATTTTTATAGCTATTTATTTTACTTCTTGTAATACAACATCATCAATAGTAAAGTTACCTTTAACAGCAGATAACATTAATTTTTGACCTAATTCTTTTTTAGTAAATACATTTTGAAAATCTAATATATCGTTATATAAATCTTGTTCATTACGACTTGGATCATCAACAGTACTTTGAACATTTTCAGCATTCTCTGTTACATCATGATGTGCTTTATCAAAACCTTGATTGATTCCTTCAATATTATATGATGGCATAATTAACCTTTAAATTTAAGCTTGTTTACATACATCAATAGCTTCTTTAGCTAATGATACAGCAGCTTGCTGCATAGATAAGTATAAACGGTTAGCCAAAGTAGCTTTGGAAACTTCAGCACTTTCACGTTGTGAACGTTTAGATTCTTCATTCATTTCTTTTGTAATTTTACCTGCATGCTCAGCTAAGTCTTTCGCTAACTCAGATGGATAAGGCACATTTAACATTTGATTAAAAAATGTCCCATCTCCGCTATTTGTTCCATAAGTTGGAGAAGTCCCTTGATAATATCCTGGAACAGGTAAGTATAAAGAAGTTTGGGGAGCAGTAGTGTTATCAGCCATTTTTTTTACCAATTAGTATTATACGTAAATTTACGTGCTTTTTTTGAGATAAAAGTTCATTTTATAGGGTATTTAAACTCGTAGGAACTTTAAAATTATGCTTTAGTCTTATAAAAATATAAACAAGGAACATATAATGAAAAAATTATTATTAACCATCGGTATAATCGCATCAGTTTTTAGTTTAACAGCTAATGCTCATTCAACTAATTATCGCCATCATCATAAGCATAAAAACGTTATAGTAAAAAAAGCAGTAGTTAAAAAACATTATATTAAACATCACAATAAATATCATAATAAGCATTATTATCGTCATCATATAGTTAAAAAAGCTAGATAATTTTATTATATTTTAGCTATTAATTTGATATTAAATAGCTAAATAATAGCTACTTAAGTATAAAATTTATCCTTATTATAAGGATCAGGAGCAATAGAATAAACATCTAATTGTTCTTTTATAGCCTCATATACTTGAATTCTATGTTCAGATGAATGCCATAAATTATCAGCAGTACTTCTTAAATAAATTAATAAAAAATTATAAAATTTTTCATCAATTTTATTTAATTGGTTTAAATCAATATTTTCATAGTTTAAAGCAGCTTCTTTAACTAAATTAATATTATTTATAATATCATTGTTCTCTTGCATTAATGTAAATAAGCTTTGATATAATTGTTTATTGTTCATAATTTAAAATATAGCTTTTGGATGAACATGTGTAAGAAGATCGCCGCCGAATCTACCCTTTCCTTTAGGTTTATTAAGAGCAAATATAAATTTATCTGCACTTTTCATAAGTGAGATTATTGCAGTTTTGAGGTGCATAAAAGTTAACACACTATGAATAGTATTAGGATCAGAAGTCGGCAAGTTTACGCCTTGTTTATCTTTAACACTAGATGAATATATTCCATTCATTAAATTAGTTAACTTATCAAATTCCATAGTATCTTTACATGCTGCAAAAATTGCAAACATTTGCTGAATATTTTGAGTTTGAATTAATGCATAATATGTATCATGAAACTGAGTTAATTTTTTAGGTTCTGCACCATTTTTACTATATTCAAAAGCTTCATCTAAACTATTAATTTTAGCTCTTATTTCTACTCCATGATTTTTATATAAATTTTCTAAAGCAGTTACAGCGGCTTTATTAAATTCTTTATCATCTTTAGTATCTTGTACTGCCATATTTAATAATAAAAATCGCTGAACAGAAGTATCAGGAATATTACCTCTTCTTAAACCTTCTGTAATTACATCATTGATAGTATTTTCATTAATGACTTGACCTTCTTTTCTTTTAACTTTTTCTTTTTCAGATAAATCAGCATATTCTTCTTTTATATTAGATGATCCAAAAGATTGATCTGTACTTTGACCTTTTTTAGCCCTGCGATAAAAACTACGCATTAAATTTCTTAAATGTCCATTACTCTGTAATCCCATCAATTTTTTATGCATATCATCCAATAAGTCCAGCGGCGGCATAGGCACTCCGCCAGCAGTAGTATGATTATTATTAATAGACAGTATTCTTTCATTTAAAGTTTTATCTAATCTAGCATTGTTAATAATTCGTTGTGTAACATTATGATCAAATAATTGGTTACCTAATAAATTATTATTATGATATAAATTATGCGTGCTTGATGCAGTATTATGCAGTTGTCTATGATGTTGTGCTGCTTGAACATTAGTTTTTTCTATCTCTTGAGCAGTAGATATATTACTTTGAGCTTGTAACGGGTTAATACTATTAACATTAGCCATTTTATATCCTGATATATATTATTTTTATCTATTTTATATATGTTTATTATTATAATATTAGCATATATTTATTTGAAGTTAAATATAATGAAAAATACATTAATTTAGTGTCATATATTTTTTTATAGTTCGTATATCTATTTTGAAAGTACTTAATAAGTCAATTTGAGATTAACCCTAGTTTTGCTTGCAAAATTAGCCCTGAAAGGGTTGGTTAATCTTAGGTTTACTTATTTATGAGTTTAATATGCTAGAAAAAGGAGTGTAACAGTTTACTGCTTACACTCCTTAGTTACATAAGGCTATTAATATTATAAATAAAGCTAAATTATTTGATTAGTGTTTTAGCAAATTTTTGCACGTTTTATATTTAAAGATTTTTTTGTTAAAAAACTTGTTTAAATCGCTTTAAATCAATTTAATCTATAAATATGAAGAATGCCTTATAAAAAAAATTATAAGCTATTGTAGGCTATTTAAAATAGAATTAAGCCCTATATTAATATTATTATGCCTATCATAATATAGAAATTTGTTTATTTTTCCTAAAATTAGCACAGTATAAGATATAAGAAAAGCAACTGAAAAAAATCTAGGATTTAAGCGGGTTTTGGAGTTTTCAATTGCTCAGTTTCTGATTAATGATTGCTCAGTTTCTGTCTATTAATTGCTCATACTTTTATAATATTTGATTAATAATTAATCACTTTTATATTGACATATGATTAATCAATCATCATAATATGATTAATTAATCATCAATATAAATAATCAAAATGAATAATAAAAAAACAAGAAGAGGATTAACACTTTATGAAAATAATCCATATATAACCGTTTTAAAAACTAAAACTAAAAGAATAACCAATAAAAGAGGCGATATGATGATAACTTCACGAGAAACTGGAGAAGTTATTACTCCAATTGCTGGATTTTGGCATGCTGAAGAAGTAGATAATGCAAAATTTGTAAAATTATATCTTGCTGGTGTTAAAGGATTTGCAGAACTTTCAAATGCTGGTGTAAAAGTTTTTGCGTTACTGTATGATGAAATGCAAAAAAATATAAATCAGGATAAAATTTATTTAAGCTTTTCTAATATTGATGAAAATTTAAAAATTTCGCAAGCTACTTTTACTAGAGGAATGAGGGAATTAATTGAAAAAAAATTTTTAGCACCGACTACATCTGTGGGCTGGTATTGGTTAAATCCAGATTATCTATGGAATGGAGATAGATTAGCTTTTGTTAAAGAATATTATAAAAAACCTATGATGCCTTATCCAAAATTTGAATAATAAATTTAGATAACTATCAATTTTTTTACCCCTAAAATTAGCACAATATTAAGATATAAGAATAGCAATTGGAAAAAATGTAGTATCTATGCGGATTTTCAAAGGTACGAAGTCTCAGATTTGTTACCTGAGGTCTCAGGTTTAGGTATTTGTTCTATCAATTTTAAAATAAAAATGATAATTAAGATATCATATATTGACTCATTATGAGATTTTACCTATTGTTAAAGAATATTATAAATCAAAACCTATAGAATTTGATAAAGAAGTAGAAGTAATATCCAGTAGCTAAAATCTAAATATAAAGCAAGAGAATTAGCTTTTTCTAGGTTTATTTTTTCAATTATGAGATAGCTTTTAAACTATATATTAATTGTCTTATGTTAATATATAAAATGATAAAAATAACTCTA
>Ga0247816_10001085_pt1 | contig 13668 bp, 9 predicted proteins | sample UWRJL209509C1_FD_179930 | JGI IMG/M metagenome (GOLD analysis project Ga0247816, IMG submission 179930) | Plant litter microbial communities from Arlington Agricultural Research Station in Wisconsin, United States - UWRJ-L209-509C-1 | ecosystem: Environmental > Terrestrial > Plant litter >...
GACCCTGCCAGTTAATAACTGTTACCTATGTGCGTGAACTGATATGTAACCCATGTGGGTGAGTCATACCGGGCAAGAGCGTTTTGCTTACTTTTGCGCTCTATCAAAAGTGAGCCGCCGTAAGGGCCAGCCCTTTCAAGGTCTTTGGAAAAAGCCTCAAAACATGATCATTTTTTAACCAAAAGAGATGCTAGCTGAACCAAATTCAACTCGTTTTTTTCTTAATTTCAGCCTGGAATGGGCGTAGGACGCGATTTAGGCAAAGACCTTGAAAGGGCTGGCTGTAAGAGCGAAACCATAAGTAGTCGTTACCGCAGAAATGGATATGTACACCGCCAGCCGTAAAGAACCCGTATAGATTCAACCCAAGCCATAACGTTTACGTCGTCTCTATTGAGCAACTAATCCCCTCTCCACTACTGTGAACTCCACACCAATCACCCCGTAGGAAGTCATCGTGGAAAGCTCAACTTTAGGCATGATCGTCCTGTCAATGATTGCCCTGTTCGGCGCCGCCGCATTCTGCTTTGAGCAACTCGCCACGCGAGACTCAAAGAAGAAGAAAGCCAAATAAGCGGGTCACGAAACCCAGTAGAACCCCCAGATTTTCAAGGGATACCTCGGCAACGGGCTATCCCTTGTTTGCGTTTGTCCGGCGCGCAGTCATCTATATACCGTCTTAATACCCGCGCCTGTAATCAGTGCCCGAACTTGATGTTCCAACCCCTAACCTCCCCGCTTGGGCCAATGGCGGCCTATTCAAAAGGGGAGTTATACCGTGTTGACACTTAAGTTCATTTATATCGCCAGCGGCCTATGTGCCGTCGGGCTCTTCGCTTATCTGGGCTATGCCCTTGTTCGCGCAGAAAAGTTCTAGGGAGTTCGCCATGTACGACGTGATTTTCATAGGCATCTTCCTGGTGTTTTTTGCTACGACAGCCGTGGCCATTGTCGCCATGGGCAAGATTTGAACGGAGCCTCGACATGCTAAGCACTTTGCTGGAATTTGCGCTGGTCCTGGGTTTGATGACCGGGCTCGCCGTGCTGATGGGCAAGTGGCTGACCCGGGTTTTCACCGGGACCCGCCACGCCCTGCCGGAACGCTGTACCTATCGCCTGCTGGGCATCGACCCACGGGAGACCATGGGCTGGGCCCGTTATGGCTCGGCGCTGCTGCTGTCGAACGCGGCGATGATGCTGCTGGGCTACGTGGTACTGCGCCTGCAGGCCGTCATGCCGATCAACCCGCTGGGGCTGGCCGCGCAGACACCCGACCTTGCGTTCAACACCGCTGCTTCCTTTATTACCAACACCAACTGGCAGGCGTACTCGGGCGAAACCAGCCTGTCGAACTTCAGCCAGATGGCGGTGATCACCTTTCTGATGTTCGTCGGCGCCACCTCAGGCGTGGTGGCTGCCGCCGGTTTCATTCGCGGGTTGAGCCGCGCGAACTCGGCCGACATCGGCAACTTCTGGGTCGACTTCACCCGCACCCTCTACCGGGTGATGCTGCCGCTGTGCGTGGGCATGGCGCTGGTGTACGTCTGGCAAGGCATGCCCCAAACTTTCGCCTCCCAAGCCCTGGCCACGACTCTGGAGGGTGCGCAGCAACAGTTGATCGTCGGCGCGGTGGCCAGCTTCGAATCGATCAAGCACATCGGCACCAACGGTGGCGGTTTTTTCAGCATGAACGCCGCGCACCCGTTCGAAAACCCGACGCCGCTGACCAACGCGCTGCACATCCTCAGCATGTTGCTGATCCCCTCGGCGCTGACCTACACCTTCGGCAGCATGCTGCTGCAACGCCGCCAGGGCTGGGTGTTTTTCGGCACGTTCCTGGTGATGTTCATCGGCTTCCTGGCGTTGGTGTACGGCGCCGAGCAAAACGGCAACCCGTTGCTCAGCCAGGCCGGCGCCGACCAGGTGCTTTCGGTTGATCAAAGCGGCGGCAATATGGAAGGCAAGGAGCTGCGCTTCGGCATCGCCGACAGCAGCCTGTTTATCGCTACCACCACTGCGGCCACCACCGGCTCGGTCAACGCGATGCACGATTCATTGACCCCCATGGGCGGCTTCGTGCCACTGGCGCAGATGATGCTCAACTGTGTGTTCGGCGGTGACGGCGTGGGCTTTATCAACCTGATCCAGTACGCGCTGCTGACGGTGTTTCTGGTGGGCATGATGATCGGCCGCAGCCCCGAGTTCCTCGGCAAGAAGATCGAGGCCCGCGAGATCAAACTGGTGATGCTCTCGGTGCTCGCGCACCCCATCAGCATCCTCGGTTTTACCGCCCTCGCCGCCCTGTGGCCCGACACTCTGGCCAGCCTCAACAACCTCGGCCCCCACGGTTTCAGCGAGGTGCTGTACGCCTACACCTCCGGCACCGCGAACAACGGGTCGGCGTTTGCCGGGCTGAACGCTAACACACCGTTTTTCAACACCACCATTGCTCTTGCGATGTTGATCGGGCGCTTCTTCACGATGCTGCCGATGCTCGCGGTCGCCGGCTCCCTGGCGATGAAAAAGACCGTGCCGGCCGGCGCCGGCACCATCCCCACGGCAACCCCGCTTTTTATGGTGCTGGTGGTGTTCGTGGTGCTGGTAGTCGGCGGCCTGACCTTCCTGCCGGCGCTCGCGCTCGGCCCGCTGGTGGAGCAACTGCAGTTGCTGTCCGGCCAGACGTACAACTAAAGGACACGTTGATGACGACTCAATCGATATTCAAAGGGCTGCTGCGCCCGGTGCTGGTTTCGGCGGTGTTTTTCATGCTGCTGACCGGCCTTGCGTACCCGATGCTCACCACGTTTGCCGCGCAACTGCTGTTCCCGTTTCAAGCCGAGGGTTCGCAGATTGAGCGCGACGGGCAGGTGATCGGTTCAGGCCTGATCGGCCAGGCATTCTCCAGGCCCGAGTACTTTCACGGGCGCCCGAGCATGACCCTCGGGGCCGACCCGCAAGACCCGAGCAAAAGCGTGTCGCAGCCGTACAACGCCGGCTCCAGCGGCGCCAGCAACCTGGGGCCAACCAGCCAGAAGCTGGTGGACCAGGTCGCTGCACGGGTCAAAACCTATCGCCAGGAAAACCGCCTCGCCGCTGACGCCCAGGTCCCGGTGGACGCGGTCACCGCTTCTGCTTCGGGCCTCGACCCGCACATCTCTGTGGCCAACGCGCGGATTCAGCTGGCGCGGGTCGCCCGCCTGCGGCAGATCCCCGAAGCCGAGCTGCTGCAACTGGTCAACGAAAGTACCGCCGCGCGCACCTTCGGCCTGCTCGGCGAACCCCGCGTGAATGTGCTGCAACTCAACCTCGCGCTGGACGCCCGCCTGCCGGCGCGTCAGCCCCCAATTGCGGCCAGTGAGTAAGAGATTCCCCCATGATCAAGAATGCTCGTTTACCTCTGTTTGACCGGCGCATCGTGCTCACTGCCGGCGTCGATGCCTTGAAGAAACTGCTGCCCCAGGCCCAGTGGAAAAACCCGGTGATGTTCGTGGTGTACCTGGGCAGCATCCTCACCACGCTGCTGTGGTTCCAGTCCCTGGGCGGCCAGGGTGAAGCGCCCAGCGGCTTTATCCTCAGCATCACCCTGTGGCTGTGGTTCACCGTGTTGTTCGCCAACTTTGCCGAAGCCCTGGCCGAAGGACGCAGCCGCGCCCAGGCCGCGAGCCTGCGAGGCATGAAGCGCAAGACCCTGGCCAAGCTGCTGCAACAACCCAGGCATGGCGCAACGTGGCTGCCGACCGAAGCGAGCCTGTTGCGCAAGGAAAACGTGGTGCTGGTGGAAGCCGGCGATCTGGTGCCGCTGGACGGCGTGGTCATCGAAGGCGTGGCCTCGGTGGATGAAAGCGCAATTACCGGCGAATCGGCGCCGGTGATTCGCGAGGCCGGCGGCGACTTTTCCTCGGTCACCGGCGGCACGCGGGTGCTGTCGGACTGGCTGGTGGTGCGCATCAGCGTCAACCCTGGAGAGTCGTTTCTCGACCGCATGATTTCCATGGTCGAATCGGCCAAACGCCAGAAGACGCCCAACGAGGTCGCGCTGACGATTTTGCTGGTGGGCCTGACCCTGTTGTTCCTGCTGGTGATCGCCACCCTCAGCCCCTACTCGATCTTCGCCGTGGCCATGAGCGGCACCAGCAGCGTGGTCAGCGCCACGGTGCTGGTGGCGTTGCTGGTGTGCCTGATTCCCACCACCATTGGCGGTTTGTTGTCGGCCATTGGCGTGGCCGGGATGAGCCGGATGATGTCGGCCAATGTGATCGCCACCTCCGGGCGTGCGGTCGAGGCAGCAGGCGATGTGGATGTGTTGCTGCTGGACAAGACCGGCACCATCACCCTGGGCAACCGCCAGGCCAGCAGTTTCCTGCCGGCACCGGGGGTGAAAGAAAGCGAATTGGCCGACGCCGCGCAACTGGCGTCCCTGGCCGACGAAACCCCGGAAGGTCGCAGCATCGTGGTGTTGGCCAAACAGAAATTCGACATCCGCGCGCGGGACATCAACGCCCTCGGCGCAAGCTTTGTGCACTTCACCGCGCAAACCCGCATGAGCGGTGTCGACCTGCCCGAAGGCCAGGCAATTCGCAAGGGTGCGGCGGATGCGATTCGCAGCCATGTCGAAGCGTTGGGTGGGAGTTTCCCCGCCGCCTTGCAGGCCAGGGTCGATGAAGTGTCGCGACGTGGCAGCACGCCACTGGTGGTGTCCGACGGTGCCAGGGCGCTGGGCGTGGTGGAGCTCAAGGACGTGGTCAAGGGCGGCATCAAGGAGCGCTTCGCCGAACTGCGGCGCATGGGCATCAAGACGGTGATGATCACCGGTGACAACCGCCTGACCGCCGCTGCGATTGCCGTGGAGGCTGGTGTGGATGACTTCCTTGCCGAGGCCCGACCGGAAGACAAGCTGCAACTGATCCGCGACTACCAGGCCCAGGGCAAGCTGGTGGCCATGACCGGCGACGGCACCAACGACGCCCCGGCGCTGGCCCAGGCCGATGTTGCGGTGGCGATGAACAGCGGCACCCAGGCGGCGAAAGAGGCCGGCAACATGGTCGACCTCGACAGCAACCCGACCAAGCTGATCGAAGTGGTCGAGGTCGGCAAACAGATGCTAATGACCCGTGGTGCCCTCACCACCTTCAGCGTGGCGAATGACGTGGCGAAGTATTTCGCGATTATCCCGGCGGCGTTTGTCGCGACTTATCCGCAGCTTGGTGCGTTGAACGTGATGCAGCTGAGCAGTCCCAACTCGGCGATTCTGAGTGCGGTGATTTTCAACGCGCTGATCATTGTTGCACTGATTCCGCTGGCACTGCGCGGCGTGACCTACCGGGCGATTGGCGCAGCGGCGTTGCTCAATCGCAACCTGTTGATCTATGGCCTGGGCGGCGTGCTGGTGCCGTTTGCCGGGATCAAGCTGATTGACATGCTGTTGACCGGAGTGGGGTTGGTTTAAGTAACAGGATTTCTTAAACAACACCGCCGATCAAATGTGGGAGCTGGCTTGCCTGCGATGCGGTGAGTCAGCCACAGAAATATCAACTGGCAGACCGCCATCGCAGGCAAGCCAGCTCCCACAGTTATTAACGTGCACTCATCAGGAATGACATGCCCGCACCCAACGAGCAACGCCCCGACCCCGACGCCCTGCTCGCCCGCGTCCAGCAGGAAGAACAAGCCGCCTTGCGCGGCAAATTGCGTATCTACTTCGGCTCCAACGCCGGCGTCGGCAAGACCTGCGCCATGCTCTACGCAGCGCAACGCGAAACCAGCCTGGGCCGCAACGCGCTGGCCGGTGTGGTGGAAACCCATGGCCGCGCCGAGACCGCAGAGTGGCTCCAGGGCCTGGAACAACTGCCCCGCGCCAGCCGCCAACATCGTGAGTTTTCCCTCACCGAATTCGACCTCGACGCCGCCCTGCTCCGCCATCCCGCCGTATTGCTGGTGGACGAACTGGCCCACAGCAACGCCCCCGGTTCGCGCCACCCCAAACGCTGGCAAGACGTGGAAGAGCTGCTCAGCGCCGGCATCGACGTATGGACCACCCTCAACGTCCAGCACCTGGAAAGCCTTAACGACCTGGTCAGTGGAATCATTGGTATTCGGGTGCGGGAAACCGTGCCGGACCACGTATTCGATAACGCCCACGAAGTGGTGGTGATCGACCTGCCGCCGGATGACCTGCTGCAGCGCTTGAAGGACGGCAAGGTTTATCTGGGGCCGCAGGCAGATCGCGCGTCGCGTCACTTTTTCCGCAAGGGCAACTTGCTCGCCCTGCGGGAGCTGGCGCTGCGCCGCACTGCCGACCGGGTCGACGCGCAGATGCGCGTATACCGCCGTGAACAATCAATCAAAACCCTGTGGCCCGCGCGCGAACGGCTGCTGGTGGGCGTGGCCGGTGACGCGGGCGATGAACGCCTGGTGCGCGAAGCCGCGCGCCTGGCGCAAAAGCTTGAGGCGGACTGGATCGTGGTGCACGTGGCCTCTGCCCAGGGTCGTGGCGCCCGACGCTACCTGACGGCCATGAAAAGCCTGGCGCTGGCCAGCGAATTCGGCGCCGACACCGCGACACTGCCAGGTATGGACGTCGCCGAGGCGCTGGCCGCCTGCGCCCGGGAACACAACGCCAATCGCCTGGTACTCGGCCATCATCCGCGCCGGGTGTGGCGGTTCTGGCATCAGTCGGTCAGCGACCGGATCAGCCGCCATCATCCGCAGATCGACCAGATCGTGATTGCCCACGGCACATTGCCCGGCACCGCGCCCGTTGCAGAAAAACCCGCCCCTGCACCCGACAAAAAGCTCGCGTATGTCTGGGCCAGCCTGGCCTGTTTTGCCGCCAGCGCCATCGCCGCGTTGCTGCTTCAGGTGTTCGACCTGGCCAACGTGGTGATGCTGTTTTTGCTCACCGTGGTGCTGGTGGCCTTGCGTCTTGGACGCGGCCCCGGCGTGTGGGCGGCGATGCTCGCGGTATTGTGTTTCGACTTCTTTTTTGTGCAGCCGCGCTACTCGTTTACCGTCAACGACACCCAGTATTTCTTCACCTTTGCGCTGATGCTCGGCATCGCCCTGATCACCGGCCAACTCACCGCGCGCCTGCGCCACGAAGCGCGCACCGCCGCCGCAAGGGAGCGCCGCGCGACCTCTTTGGCGCGGTTGGCCCGCGACCTGTCGGCAGCGTTGACCGTGGAGCAGATCAGCGAAGTGGCGCTGCGCACCTTCAGCGGCGTATTTGAGGCGCGGGTCGGGCTGGCGTTGCCGGATGCCGCCGACGGCGTGCACAGCGTCGGCGCGGGTGGGCTGCCAATTGACGAGAGCATCGCGCAATGGACGTACGACCACGGCCAACCGGCGGGCCAGGGCACCGACACCCTGTCCGCAGCCAACGGTTGTTATTTGCCGCTCAAAGCACCGATGCGCGTACGCGGCGTGCTGGTGCTGGAACTGACGCAAAGCGAACGCCTCAACGAGCCGCAGGAACGGCGCCTGCTGGAAGCCTGCATGAGCCAGTTGGCGATTGCCCTGGAGCGCGTGCACTTTGTCGAAGTGGCGCAAAGCACGCTGGTGCAAATGGAAGGCGAGAAGATGCGCAACACCTTGCTCGCAGCGATTTCCCACGACTTGCGCACCCCCTTGACCACCCTGATTGGCGCCGCCGACACCGCCTTGCCCCATGCCCCACCCGGCCCGCTGACTGAATTGCTGCACGACATTCATGAACAGGCCACCTCGATGCAGCGCCTGATCGAGAACCTGCTGGACATGGCGCGCATGCAAGAGCGCGGCGTGCGGCTGAATCGGCAATGGCATTCGCTGGAAGAAATCGTCAGTAGCGCCCTGCGCCAATTGCGCGAACCGCTGGCCAGGCATGTGGTGCACGCCACCCTGGACCCGCTATTGCCGCTGGTGGAAGTCGATGCGCTGTTGATCGAACGGGTGCTGGTCAACCTGCTCGACAACGCAGCCAAGTACACACCGCCCGGCACCGTGATCACCGTTGTCGCCCATTCGACGCAGGGCAGCATCCTGCTGCACGTGCGCGATAACGGCCCCGGCCGCGCACCGGCCAACCTGTTCGAACCCTTCGCCCGTGGCCAGCAGGAATCCTCAATCACCGGCATCGGCCTGGGGCTGGCCCTGGCCAAACGCATCGTCGAAGCCCACGGCGGGCGCATCGAAGCCAAGCCCGGCAGCGAGCACGGTATGCATTTCATCATCACGTTACCGGCGGGCACTCCGCCCACCCTGGAAGGCTTATGAGCACCGCACGCATTTTGATTGTTGAAGACGAGGCTAATATCCGCCGTTTCGTCGGTATCGCCCTGCAGGATGAGGGCTTTCAAGTGTTCGAGGCCGACAGCGTCAAACGCGCCTTGATTCATGCCGCCAGCCGCCAGCCGGACTTGGTGATCGTCGACCTCGGCCTGCCGGATGGTGACGGCAAACAATTGATCAGCGAACTGCGGGGCTGGCTGGCGGTGCCGATCCTGGTGCTGTCGGCGCGAGATCGCGAAGAAGAGAAAGTCGCCGCCCTGGACGCCGGGGCTGATGATTACCTGACCAAACCCTTCGGCGTGCCCGAATTGCTGGCGCGCATCCGCGCCCAACTGCGCAGGCACGGGCAAACCGGCACCGTGGCAGCCACCAGCAAAGTGGTGTTTGGGGAAATTGAAGTGGACCTGGCCACCCACGAAGTGTGGCGCCAAGGGCAACCGGTGCACCTGACGCCCATCGAGTACCGCTTGCTGTGCGCGATGATTCGCGGTCAGAGCCGGGTGCTCACCCATCGGCAGCTGTTGCTGGAGGTGTGGGGCCTGGATTACATAGAACGTGCCCACTATTTGCGGGTACACATGGCGCACTTGCGGCAGAAGCTGGAAGCAGACCCGGCACAGCCGCAGTACTTCATCACCGAGTTGCAGGTGGGCTATCGACTGATGGGGCTCTGAATCGCGGGCACAAAAAAGCCCGCTCAATGAGCGGGCTTTGCGTGGTACCTGGCGTTCAGCATTCCAGGTTACCGAATATGGCGCAGCGGACGGGACTCGAACCCGCGACCCCCGGCGTGACAGGCCGGTATTCTAACCGACTGAACTACCGCTGCGCGTAACACTTGAAGCGAATGGTGGGTGATGACGGGATCGAACCGCCGACATTCTGCTTGTAAGGCAGACGCTCTCCCAGCTGAGCTAATCACCCTTCACTTTCGGTGTGGGGCGCATTCTATAGCAATTTTTTGTAATGTCATGATTTAAATGCACTTTATTTAAAATATTTTGCATTGGGCCGCTAGCGGCCCGCAAAACCAATGTTTTGGGTGCAAACGCGAGTCTATTGCGTTTGGCCAGGACTTGAGCCCACAATTAACAATTATTCTCAATAACGCGTGAGCCACGCCTTATGTCTGTGGGTGAACCGCCGTTCCAACGGGAGATAACCGAGCTGTACAGCGAGCATCATGGCTGGCTGTTCACGTGGTTACGCCGAAAACTGGGTTGTGCCCAGAACGCAGCAGACCTGGCGCAAGACACCTTTGCGCGGATTCTGCACGCGCGGGAATCGGTGGCCGGCATTCGCGAACCGAGGGCATATTTGAGCACCACCGCCAGGCGATTGGTCATCGACCAGGCACGGCGCCGGCAGATCGAGAACGCCTACCTTCAGGAACTGGCGCTGACGGCAGAGGCGCTTGAGGGCTTCCAGTCTCCCGAGCAGATCAACACCACCCTCGAAGCCCTTGAACACATCGCGTTTATTCTTGAAGGCATGCACGACAATTCGCGTCAGGCGTTTGTGCTGTATTACCTGGACGACCTGACCCAGGCGCAAATCGCTCGCCAACTCAAGCTCTCGGAACGCACGGTGCGCAAGTACCTGATCCAGGCCCTGCTGCATTGCAGCCACAGCGTGGACATCTGAGCCGAGCATGTCCGACTCCCTCCAGCAAATCGAAGAACAAGCCGCCGAATGGATGCTGCGCCTGCACGCGGCTGAATTGACCGAGGCCCAGCGCCTGGCCTTCGAATGCTGGAAGCAACAGGGGCCGCAATACGCCGCCTGCGCAAAACGGATGGAAGAGGTGATTGGGCGGATGCAGGCCCTGCGTGGGCAAAAAACACCGGCACGGGCCGCCTTGAGTGCAGCGTTTCCCCAGGCCAGGAAATCTCGCAAAAGCTACGTCCGCGCCCTGGTATTGGCGTGCAGCCTTGCCCTTCCCGCCGCGATGCTGCTCGACAGCCCTTACCCACAACAATGGATGGCCGATGTACGCAGCGGCCCCGGCGACTGGAAAACCCTGCGCCTGCCCGACGACTCCACCCTCACCTTGAGCGGCATCAGTGCGGCCAACCTGCACTTTGACGCCATGCAACGTCGCATCGAACTGCTGCAGGGCGAGATTCTGGTGGAAGTTGCGCATGACGGCTCCCGCCCGTTTATCGTCCAGACCGCCCAAGGCAAGATGCAAGCGCTGGGGACGCGGTTTGTAGTCAAGCGCGAGGGCGATGTGACTGTGCTGACCATGCTGCAATCGCGCGTTGCCGCCCAAAGCGCCGATGGGCAGCAAACCCTGGAAGTAGATGCCGGTTCCCAGGCGTTGCTCAGCACTGACGCCGTACGCCTGAGGGGCAGCGTCGACCCGGCGAGCATCAACGAAGCCTGGCGCCGCCATCAGTTGGTGGTGGAAAACCGTCCGTTGCCCGAGGTGCTCGACGAAATTTCCCGGCACCGTTCGGGCCACCTGCAGTTTGATCGCGCGGCACTGGCAAGCCTTAAGGTCTCGGCGGTATTGCCGCTGGATGACAGTGATCGCGCCCTGACAATGTTGGCGCAAACCCTGCCAATCAAGCTGGAAACCTTCACGCCTTGGCTGATGATCGTGAGCCCGGCAGCCAACAGCAAAAAATAATTATTCGCATTGCTTCCGCTTTTTTTCGGGTTGGCCGTCAAGGAAGGTACATCGATCAATAAAGGACTGCCTTCACCATGCCCACCCCTTCTTACCCTCGGGGACGCTATCGCCTTGCGCGATGCGCGCCGCTTTCCCTGGCGATGTTCGTGTCTGCCGCGACGGTGCTGAGCGCCAACCTGGCCCAGGCCGATACCGCCAGCGTTGCCGCGCAGGCCTACGACATTCCCGCTGGCCCGTTGGGCGCCTCGCTCAACCGATTCGCTCAGCAAGCGGGCGTGGCAATTGTGTTCCAGTCCCATAACCTGGAAGGACTGACCGGCCCAGGACTGAAAGGCACCTATAGCGTAGAAGCAGGGTTCGACAGGTTATTGCGCGGCAGCGGCTACCGTGTGGTGAAAGGCGATCAGGTTTACGCGTTGGAAGCGACTCCCACAGCCGCCGGCGCCTTAGAGTTGGGTACGACTCAAGTCAGCGCCAACCAGCTCGGAACCGTCACCGAAGGCACCGGCTCGTACACCCCAGGTACCATCGCCACGGCCACGCGCCTGGTGCTGACCCCACGGGAAACGCCACAATCGATCTCGGTGGTGACCCGCCAGGTCATGGACGACTTCGGTCTCAATTCCATCGACGACGTGATGCGCCATACACCGGGCATCACCGTCTCGACCTACGACTCCGAACGGACCAACTATTATTCCCGCGGCTTCTCCATCGTCAACTTCCAATACGATGGCATTCCGACCCTGCGCGACACCCAGTACTCAGCCGGCCAGACCCTGACCGACATGGCCATTTATGACCGTGTCGAAGTGCTCAAGGGGGCCACTGGCTTGCTCACCGGCGCGGGAGGTGCTGGCGGCACCATCAACCTGATTCGCAAGAAACCTACCGCGGAATTCCAAGGCAACATCGAACTCGGCGCCGGGACTTGGGACAACTACCGTACGCAAGTTGACGTCAGTGGCCCCCTGACCGAAACCGGCAATGTACGCGGCCGAGCTGTGGCGGCCTACCAGGACAAAAAATCCTTCCTCGACCACTACTCACGCAAGACCGGCGTGTACTACGGCATTCTTGAAGTCGATCTGGACGAAGATACCCTGCTGACGCTGGGCGCAGACTATCAGGACAGCGATCCAAAAGGCTCCAGCTGGACGGGCTCGCGTACCGTTTTCGATGCTGAGGGCAACCGCCTGAACCTGCCACGCTCATTCAACAACGGCCCGAAATGGAGCTCCTGGGCACAGTACAGCCGCACCGCCTTCGCTACCCTCGAACATCACTTCGACAATGGCTGGGTGACTAAAGGCCAGTACAACCATCAGATCAACGGTTACGACTCGCCCCTGGGCTACATTTCCCAGGACTCCGCGACCGAAAGTTCGATATGGGCACAAAAGTACACCGGCGAAACCACCGCAGACAGCCTGGATGTCTATGCATCCGGGCCATTCGAATTATTCGGTCGTGAGCACCAACTGGTGGTGGGCCAGTCGCTGTCGATTTCCAAGTGGAAAGGCAAGGACTACGGCAGAGCCACTTATTTCGACAATTCCTATGACTTCTACCAGTGGCATGGCGAAGCCATCGAACCGCTGTGGAACCAACCCACCAAGATCAATGACCTGACTACACGCCAGACGGGTTCATACGTTACCGGGCGCTTCAGCCTGATGGACGAGTTGCACCTGTTGCTGGGCGCCCGGCTCGCCAACTACCGAGTCACCGGCACCCGGGATAGCCAGGAAAGCGGCAAGGTCGTGCCCTATGCCGGCCTGGTGTACGACCTCAACGACAACTTCTCCGCCTACGCCAGTTACACCGAGATCTTCCAGCCCCATACCGAGTACACAGACCGTAATGACAAAATGCTCGATCCCAACGAAGGCAAGAACTATGAGCTGGGTATCAAGGGCGAGTTCTTCGACGGACGCCTGAACACCAGCCTCGCCTATTTCGAAGTGCATGAAAAAAATCGCCCGCTGGCAGACACGCTCTTCAACTCAATCCCGGGCAACGACCGTGCTTATGTGGGCACCGAGACCAAAACCAAAGGTTACGAAGCGGAAATTTCCGGCGAACTTAGCCCCGGCTGGCAGCTGCAGGCCGGCTACACCCACAAAATTGCACGTGATGCCGAAGGCGAGAAAGTCTCCACCTGGGAACCGCAAGACCAGGTCAGCTTCTATACCAGCTACAAGCTCAAGGGCAGCCTGGACAAACTCACCCTCGGCGGTGGCGCACGCTGGCAGAGCTCTGGCTGGCAGACCCTCTATAACAGTGGCAAGCAACGCTCCGAGAAATTCACCCAGGACCCCTACTGGCTGGTGGACCTGATGGCCCGTTACCAGCTCACCGAAAACCTGTCGGCGACCCTCAACGTCAACAACCTGTTCGACAAGTCGTATTTCACCAACATCGGTTTCTATACCTCGGCCTACTACGGCGACCCACGCAATGTGATGGTTACCACCCGCTGGGATTTCTAAGCCCAATAAAAAACGCCCCTGATCAGGGGCGTTTTTATGTCCGCCGGCTCGGCTCTTACTGTAGGAGCGAGCTTGCTCGCGAAAAACGTCAAGGCAGCGCGTTCATCCAGGAAGCCTACGTCATCGTTGACGAACTTCGCGAGCAAGCTCGCTCTTACAGGAAAGCAAAAGCCAAATCCCGGACAACAAAAAGCCCGCTCAATGAGCGGGCTTTGTGTGGTACCTGGCGTTCAGCATTCCAGGTTACCGAATATGGCGCAGCGGACGGGACTCGAA
>Ga0247816_10001086_pt1 | contig 13645 bp, 1 predicted proteins | sample UWRJL209509C1_FD_179930 | JGI IMG/M metagenome (GOLD analysis project Ga0247816, IMG submission 179930) | Plant litter microbial communities from Arlington Agricultural Research Station in Wisconsin, United States - UWRJ-L209-509C-1 | ecosystem: Environmental > Terrestrial > Plant litter >...
CGCGATGGGCCATCCTTGGCCCAGCGCGGCTAACCTGGCGTCCTGCCAGGTTACCCACGCTCCAAAGCCTGCGTTCGGCCAGCGTGGTTTAACGGGGCGCCTAAGATCAAGATCAAAAGCAAGAGCAAGAGCACGGCGGCCTGAAAGCCGACCTGAGTGGTAGAAGCAAAGGCGAAAAAATCAAAAGCCTATGCGGTCTAATGTGGGAGCTGGCTTGCCTGCGATGGCCTCGACTCGGTCCACCTGAAAGAACTGGATCAAACTGTGGGAGCGGGCTTGCTCGCGAATGCGGTGTATCAGTCAATACATGTGGCGACTGACACACCGCATTCGCGAGCAAGCCCGCTCCCACATTTGGACTGCATTTTTTCAGGTGAACAGTGGTGAGGCCATCGCAGGCAAGCCAGCTCCCACAGAAGAGCCAGTGGCACACAAAGCATCTGTGGCCACAGGAAGATCTGCTGTTGATCCGCTTTTGCTTCACACCACTCCGGTCGGCTTTCAGGCCGCCGTGCTCTTGATCTGCTTTTGATCTTGATCTTAGGCGCCCCGTTAAACCACGCTGGCCGAACGCAGGCTTTGGAGCGTGGGTAAACCGGCAGGACGCCGGTTTAGCCGCGCTGGGCCAAGGATGGCCCATCGCGGCGGCCCACGGTCCAAAGCCTGCGTGAGGGCACACCGAGCATTAGCGAGGTGCCGAGTGGTGGGGCAAGAGCGTTTTGCTTACTTTTGCGCTCTATCAAAAGTGAGCCGCCGTAAGGGCGGAACCCATATAAGCCCCGACCGCAGCAACGGATACGCCCCCCACCCCAAGACAAAAAAAGGGGCGATCATTGATCGCCCCAAACTGGGTACATCGAGAGGTCCTTTCTGAAAATTACAAACTGATCTGCTGACGCTCCTCATCCGTCAGTTGCGCCCGCGCCTGGTCGCTCAAAGGCCCTGCGCCAAGCACCTGCACCGGGCTTCCCGGGTTGTAGCCCGGCGCCCTGCTCGCCTCTTCATGCCCACGCTGCACCGGCTCGCTGCCAAAGCTCAACACCTCGACCGTGACGATCGAAGCCCGACCCTGGCGCGCCGCCGCCTGTTGATTGCGCGCCGCATCTTCCGCCGCCTGGGACGCCGCCGCCCCCGCCGCACTGGCCGAACTCATCGCCCCGGTATTCACCGCCGCCGCCACCGGTACACCGGACGATTTGCCCTGGGTCTGGATGTTCGCCGCGTTCACCACCCGCAGTGCAGCAATGTTGATGTTGCCCGAGACGCGAATCCCCGCCTCACCCGCATCGATGGTGCCCAGTGGCGCGATCAGGTCGATGTCCCCCGCCGGCACTTCCGGAATCGGGTTGAGTGTGGCGATACCCGCACCGGTACTCGGCACCGATGGCGACAGGGCAACGTTGCCCCAGTTGTCATAGGTGCGCTTGGGCGGCGTGTAGACCACAGTGGTCTTGGAACCCCGACCGGCGTTGATGTCACCCTGCGCCGACCAGGCCATGATCGAACCGCCAAAGGTGGTCATGATCCGGCTTTGGCCCAACAGGATGCTGCCCAGCGAGTACAGCTGAATGTCGCCTGCGCCCTGGGTAATCAGGCCCGCCGAAGCCGGTGGTGCAACGCCCTCGATGCCGTAGGTCTGGCTGCCGCCTGGGGTGAGCATCTGGATCAAGCCGCCGAAGTCGGTGTGTACCCCGGCCCCGCCAAACATGCGGATATCGCCCTGATAGGTAATGGTGTTGCCGGCCACGTCTTTCTGGGGGAAGAGTGCCGCAATTGCTGCCCGGCCACGGGCATAGCTGCCTTCACGGACACCGCCGCGCTGGTTGTACTCGCGCCCGCCCGCCTCCAGTTCGGCGAAGTACACCTCACGGGCAAACACCCGTTGCTGCTCGGCCGGCAATTGCATGAAGTAAGCCACTGCCTGCTCGCTGTCACCGGCAAAACCGAAGCGCTCGGTCAGCCACGCCACCAGTTCGTTTTCATAGGTCTTGGCCACCTTGCCGCCCAAGGCCGACAACGGCTCGCCCAGCGCAATCTGGTTCCCCGCAGTGAGATAGGCCTCGACAAAGCGCTTGTAATCCGCACCGTTGGCGCCCACCCCGGCCTGCATGACGATGCTTGCGCCTTCACGCAAGTCACCGGCTACGACCGGGCCAATACTGGTGACGCTGACCTTGTCGTCCATCACGATATTGCGCCCGGCAGTAATCTCCAGCGCGCCAGGGCCTGCGATGTTGAAACTGCTGTAGATAATGTCGCGCCCGGCGGACACGATGGAAATGTCAGTGGCGTTGTTGTGAACGAACAGGTTGCCCGTAGCGCGTACGCCCGGATCGATCTCGCCATTGTCGTTGGGGTTGGCACCGCTGCTGACAATATCGCGCCCGGCCATCATCCATACCGGCCGGCTGCCTTCGTACCAGGTTTCGCCGTTATGGGGCGAAGTCGCAAGGGCGCTATTAAAGCCGATGATCCGGCCGCTGCTGACGCCAACCAGGTCCCCGGTCACGGCGTAGAAGCGTGAAGGATCCGCCGAGTTACTCAACGGCTCAGAGGCTGTGCCCGGCCCGAAAGCGAACAACGACAGGCCCGGACTGTTGAACGTCAGGTAGTTACCCGTGCTGGACGTGTTGCTGTAGTTGCTCGCTCCCAGGGTGGCAGCAATTGCCGGATTCCATGGGGTGGCCATGCTGCTTGGCGCCGAGCCGGATTGAGTGACGGTAAAACCACCGGCATAAATCGAGTCCTGCGCCAGGAACTGAAGCTGCCCGTTTGCGCCAGGGGCCAGCAATAGCGGGTAGCTGTAGCTGGTGAAATCACGGAACGTTGCAGCCTTGCCGTAGTAAAGGCTGCCACTGGCCGCAGTCGCCCTGAGGATCGACGGATAGACCACCGCCAGATCCGTGTAGTTCGGCGCGATAACAAACGGCGTCAAGTTGCCGCCTTCGGCATACAGATCGATGGAGGTGTTTGGGGTCCACAAGGTAAACCAACTGCTGGAGCCGCCATTCACGCCGTTACGGCTGAAGGCCGAACGGTTGTACTGGCGCACACGCCCCGCATCTTCAACCGTCTGCAGTACCAGGTCGCCCAAGGTATGCAAGCTGAATGTGGAGTCGCCTGCCACCAGCGTGAGCCCTCCTTGCGGCAGACTGCGGCTGGTGCGCAGGGGTTCAAGCGCCCGGACCTCACCGGGTACCTGATTACTGGTGCTGTACTGCAAGTCGATGCGTCCGATGCTGGCGGCCTGCACTTGCACATTGCCGCGTGTATTGACCAGTGTTCCATAGCGATTGCCAGCAGTTTCTGCGGCTGCGACAGGGTTTAGCGCACCTCTGACACTCACCCGCATGTCGCCGCCCCCGGTCAGTTGCAAGCTGCCATCGCTGCTCACCCGACCAGTACTGCCGACTGCCAGCACCAGGCCCTGGGTACGGTTGTTGGTTCCGTCCGAAACAAAATTCGGAGTTTTCAAGGCGCCCGCATCACCGCCCACATTGACGTCCAGGTCACCGCCACCCAAGGTGCCGAAACCGGTGAAGCCAATCAGGTTGTCAGTGACGATGTTGGTGTAAGTACCAAAGTTGATCCACCACGCCGTGGGCTGGGCCTGCCCGCCGGTCGCCATGTTGTTACTGCCCTGACGCCACAACCAGTTACCGACATCCGCTGTATTGTTACCGCTGTCATAAGGATTGGGCCGTGAAAGGTTGTAGCCGGCGCCGGCATCCAGGTGGCCTGTGAAGTTGCCGCCGACGTTCAGCGTCAGATTGCCGCCCGCCTCGGGGTACCAGGCGCGGTACAGGCTCTCGCTGCCACCGTTGACGAACTGTTCGAAGTAGCTGTTGGTATCTGTGAGCACCGTGGTGCCGCCCGCCAAAGCCCGGGGCTGGTTGAAGGGGTCGCCCGCCTGCGTGGTGGTGGACGAGGTGCCCGCCGTATACACCCCGTAAGTCGAGTCCACACTCAGGTTGCCACCGCTCAACAATTGCAGGTCGCCGGTACCGGTACGGATCACGCTGAAACGCGAGCTTGACGGGGTTGGCGCGTATTCCTTACCGCTCGAGGCAACACAGTACGCCGGCGTACCCTGGCAAAATTGCGCCACTGTCTGGCCGGTCATTTCCAGCATCCAGGCGTCATCCATCACACTCCCGGCTTTAACAATAATCCCTTCGTTAGCGAGTTCATCGGCAGCCTGTTGGCTCCAGGAAAAGCCTCCTTTGGACGAGCAGTAGTCGCCGTAATTGAGGCAGAAATCGGCAACCGTCGTTTCCAGCCCTAAATCATTAAGCGTTTGCTGGTCTATCGGATCGCCCTCCTTAACCTCAACGCCCACATTCGCGAGGTCTTCAACGGCGTAAGCGGTCCACACCAGCACGCCTTTAGGCGGCAGTTCCTTGGCGAACATGCCGTAGTGGCTGTCGGCCAGGCGCAGCGTGCCGTTGCTCGGATGAGGCTGGAGCAGGCGACTGTCAGCGGCCTCGGTGTCCGCCCCCGCGACCAGACGCAATGACCAGGATTGCGAACCTTCGGCCAGCATCGGTGCAATGGCCCAGATTTTCCCCTGACGCCCGGCCACTTCAGGGCGCAGTTCGATCGACTCAACCCCGCCCACCAGCTTGACGTTGGTGCCGATCGGGATCAATGCGCCGCGTGCCAAAGCGATGTTGCCATCCAGGGTGACAACATTTTTGCCCGCGTCCAGTGCCCCGCTCAAACCGGGCAACGGCACGCCTTTAGGCCAGATCATGGCTTGCAGTTGGGTGGCCTGGGTCAGCAGGGTTCCGGCTTCCAGTTGTACACCGGCCTGCAGGGTGTACGGCTGGCTGAGCAGCGTACCGGCCGCCAACAGCACGTTACCCGACGCATCCAGTACTGCTGCCGCCAGCACCGTGCCTGTAGGCAAGGTCAGGTTCTGGGCCAGTGTTGCCCGTGTTGGCAGGCGAGTACCAGCCACTACGGTCATGCCTTTGATCGGCAAGTCGTAGTTCAACACCGAGCCGCCTATGTAGGTAGTGCCATCGGCGAGGACCACACCATTGCCTGGCACGATGATCTGGCCGCCGGTGAAGTCCTGGCCTGCCAACAACAACCAGCCCTTGTCATCCACCGTTTCCGGCGGCGGTGAGAAGCCATCGTTGATGCTGCCATAGATGTTCAGGTCGCCCCCGGCCCGCAAGGTCAGGCTGCCGGACTCACCCGAGCCATACACCGAGGTTTTCTGAGTGTTGCGGTTGAGGCTGGCGTAGCGATAACCGGAAAGGTCGACGTCGCCCTGCACCACCAGATCGCCGTCCGGGGTCTTGCTGATGATCTCCACGCCCGGACGCAAATGGAAGGCATCGGCGTACGCGGCGTTGTTCAAGCCAGCCAGCTTGTTGTTCAACAGGTTGGTGTTGAGCAACGCCGCGTTGATAAACGCGGTGCTCAAGGCGTGCTTGCCGTCCAGATACGCCTGGTCGATGACCTGATACGGCCTGCCGCTGGCGGTCGGGTCGGTCATCAGTGGCGCGTCGTCGTAGGTCGCCATGCCGTTGAGGGTGATCGCACGCGCGCCTTTGATCGTCAGGTTGCCACGGGCATCTATGGCGATGTCGTTGTTGTCGATACGCGGCGCGTTCATTTCCAGAGTGCCGCGATTGCGCCCGTCATTGCCTGCCGTGCCCGCAGTGCCGTGACGCAGGTCGATCGTCGCGCCATCGGCCAGGGTCAGTTGCCCGGTGCCGGAACCCAGCACCACCATCGCCCGGTTCGGTGAGTCGATGATCTTGCCGTAGCTGTCGACCCGCACTTGGCTGCCGTGGGCATCCAGTACGGCATTGCCGTCCAGGGTCAGGCCTTTTTTGCCGGCCAGGTTAATGCTGCCGACGCGCTCACCGCTGGCGTCGATCAGCCCGCTGACACGCAGGCTACCGTTGTCCACCGAGACGTTGATGTTGCTGGCCTTGAGGCCGTTGCCAATGGTCAGGTCGCCTTGCTTGAGCTGGAAGCTGCGTGCACCAAACACTTGGCCATCGTTGAGGCGCTGGTTGAGCGCAGCAAATTGTTCATCAAGCGAGCCACCGGCACCCAGACGCTGGGCCTGGATTTCCACGGTGCCGCCCAGATACGGCACATAGGTGCCACCGGCATTGTAATAACCGCTGTTGCCTCCCAGGATCGAGCCTTGAAGGTCGACCATCCCGCTCGCCGCATTCACCGCCACGGCGCGCAATTTGCCACCCTGGTTGTGCTTGGCCGACAGGTCGATGGTCGAGCCCGCCGCCTGGCGGATATTACCGTTGCGACTGTCGAGCAGCACATCGCCGCCTGCGCCATATTTAGTGACGTCGTTGAACACCACAGGGCGACCGGCCACATCGATCAACGCTGCATCGGTCAGTACCACATCGTCAGTGGCCTCGAGCGTGACCCTGCCGCTCGGCAGCACCACAGCAGTGGCCAAGCGAACGTTTTGACCTTTGAACGACAGTTCGCCGCCGTAGCCTGCGACTGCACCACGGTTGCCGGCTGCCCCTGCGAGATCAATCGTGCCGCCAGCGGTGATACGGTTCAGCGACCCGCCTTCACCGGTCATCAGCGGCGTCACGATGTTGAGGTTACCGCCGCTGTAGGCAAAACCGGTGAGCGGGTCATACGCGCCCTGGCGTTGATACACCGACAGGCTGCCTTTGTGGTTGGCAGTGATGCGATCACTGGCATTCAGGTTGACGTTGGTGAAGCCCAACACGAGGCGATCAAACACCGTGTTGGTGTCTGGCTGGGTAAAAGGCCCATAACCAAACTCGATACGCTCGGCGTTGATATCCAGGCGCCCGTTGCCATTACCGGCACCGGCTGCGATGACCGCGCCCGGCGCACCCTGGGCGCCTTGCCAGATCAGGTTGGCGGTGTGAATAGTCGCCACATCATCGATATCGCCCGAACCGTAGATCGCCGGAGTCGACAGCACCAGATTGCTCAGTAACGACTTGCCGGTCACCGAATCGTAAGTATCAAGGGTGGTGGTGCCATAGAAGTTGAACGCCTGGCCAGCCGACAGTTGCAAGGTTTCCAGTGCCGGGGCACCTGCCTGGGTGTCACCGCGCATCAAGCGTTCGAGCACTTGCTGGTTGAGGGTCAGGCCTGTTGGCAGCACATTGCGGGCAGCGGCATCGGCCAGCCCTGCGGCGCTGCCGACGTTGATATTGCTCAGGGCCAGCGCCAGGTGACGGGTACCGTAGCGTACCTGATCGTCCAACTGCAGCGCGGTATCGGTCGCTGCGATGATACTGCCTTCGGAATAGATCGTGGTCTGGCCCGAGCAATCGCCGGCAGGGCACACGCCGATTTTGATTCCGCCCGATGGATTATTCGAATTGTTTACGTAAGGCAGCACATTGAGCAGCCCATTGGACACGGCCAGCATGCTTGGCACACCCAGGTAAACAAAACCGTCACGCGCGTCATAGGTCGCTGCGCCACGCCCAAGGGTATTGATCGAAGCGCCCTGCTCGACCACGATATCGCCAGTGCCCGACACCAGGATCACTTCCGGTGCCGACAGGGTTGCACCGCTGCGCAGGATCACCCCATAACCCACGGTGTTGGCACCGTAGGGGAACCTGATGACATTACCCTGACTGCCATATACCACTTGGGTCAGGCCGCCGATAATCAGGCGTTTGGCCCCCAGGTTGTTAAGACCTTGGGCCGTCAGGGTCAGGCCTTCGAAGGCTTGCAGGGGGCTGTCGGCATCGACGATCTGGGTAAGCCTGCTCTCAGGCGTATCACCGATCACGTTGATCACGCCCACTGTGCCGCCGTAGCCGCCTTTGGCGGCTTCAAAGTTGCCAATGCCCTGGAACGAGAACGTATCTTTGCCACCCCCTCCATTCAACGCAAGCTTGAGGGTTTTGGCGTCGACTTCCAGCATCGGCCGTGGCACACCGAGCCTGGCGGCGTCGGCAAGAGCAAACTGGGCGTAGCTGGTTTCGTTGTACTGCGAGTAGCGACGCAAGGTGTCGGCCGAGGTCAGGATCACCTGGCTGTTAACGCTGTTGTGAATGCCGGTGTTGATAATCGACAGTTGCCCGGCCGTCGACCACGAGCCATTGCGCATCAGCGTGGTTGCGCCGTCACTGCCCTGGGCGGCAAGGCCGTTGATCTCAACCCGGAAGGCGCCCGGCTTCAAGGCGTATGTAGACGGCATTAAGGTGTAGGTGCCCGCCGCCAAGCCCGGAACCCCGGCGCCGATAGTGATCTGCTGGCCCACCAGCGGGGTACTGGCGCCGGCTTCGCCAGCGCCTGGCGCATAACCTGATTGAACGCCCGGCACGATGGCATAGACCGGGTTGGTGCTCAGCCCCGGCAGGGCAAAACCACCATTGGCCCCGAACTGCACCAGTGGGTTGAAGCGCGCATCGGTGGAGCCGCCGCGCCCGGAAATGAAGCCAGCACCCAGCAATTCACCGCCGCCGGACAGGTCCAGCGTGGCGTCGGGCAATACCTGCACCGACTTGCCGCCCAGAATCACCCCGACCGACAGTTCGCCACCGCTGGTAGCGCCGATGCCGCCCTGCCCGGTGAAGAGTACGGTCTTGCCGTTGTAGCGATAAACCTGGCCATCCACGGTGCCGCCATACGGCAGAACCAGGCCCTTGGCGCTGACCGAGGTCAGGCTGCCAGGCAGCAGTTCGACCTTGGTGCTACCCAGGTTGCCGATCTCGATCAAACCCAGCGGCGCACGCAATACACCGCCCTGCTTGATGGTGGAAGAGGCGAGCTGCAGGCGCCCGAACACCGAGTCCGGCGCAACGCCGTGGTCATCGCCGACCTTTTCAATGGTCAGGGTGCGGGTCGGATCGAAAATCAGTTGGTTGCCCTTGTTGCCGATCTCGCCCACCACCACTTGGGCCTTGATCTCTGAGCCGGGATAGATACGCGCAGCGCGCAACGTCATGTCGCCCGCCGAACTCAAGACAGTGCTGAAACCACTGGAAGTGTTGCCGCCATCGCGCCCGGCGAGAAAGCGCAGGTCGCCGCTGCTGTTGAGCTGGACCTGATCGAAGCCCTGATCGGCGCCAAAACCGAAGCGGTCGCGGATGTCCAGCAAATCGCTGTCGACGGTCAAAAAGCCCTGGCTGCGGAACGTCGGTGAGGTATCGCTGATATAGGGCCGGGTCCAGGCTTCCATCCCGGATTTGTCCGGTTCAAGAATGCCGCTGAGTACTACATGCGGTGCACTGAGGTTAACCCGTGAGGCGGGGGCCGCAGCTCGCGTCAGGCCAATACCGCCTGAATACAGCTGCAGGCTCTGACCCATGTGCAGCGAGGCATCACCGTCGACGTTCAACGCACCCCGCACCAGCAAGGTCAGGTTGTCAAAACCACCGGCCTTGATTTGGTCTACACCCAGTGCACCGTGACCGTAGGTCAACGCGTCGGCGGCCGCTTCGGGGTTGTCGGCCAAGGCCGTGGTTTGATGCTGCCGGTTGATCACCAGTTCACGCACCGGTAGCACACGGTCTTTGACGTACAGCTTCAAGTAATACGGAGACTCCAGTGCCAGCGCCAAACGCCCGCCTGCTGCGCCTGCCCCCCCTGCATTGGCCACGAAACTGCCGTCCAGGTACAGGCCGTTGTTGGAAGCGAAAGCAATGTTGCCGCCATTGCTGGCTACCAGCGTGCGGCCCTGGCCCGGTACATCCAGCAGCGCCTGGCTGCCGGATGCGTCCAGGCGCGCGCCCTCACGTACCACTACAAACAGATCACTGGTAGTGGCGAGGCCGGTGCTTTTGTTGACATCACCGCCGACGGTGATCTGGCCGCCATTGCGCACCTGGCCATACACCCGGCCGCGATTATCGACCGCAGTCACCGCGCGCGCAGCCACGTCAATCACCGCCTGTTCGCCAATCCAGATCGAGCGGCCATGGCCGTTGCCTTCGACTTTTGAGGATTCGGTGTTGCTCAAGCCCGCAAGGCTCACCGTGCCACCCCAGGCGTTGAGCGTGCCGTCGACAGTCAATTGGCCAATGCTGCGCAGGTTGATCGCCTGGCCGGGGTCGACAGTAATCACGGCACCTTTGCCCACGGTCAGGGCCGTGGTCGCGGCCAGCTCACCCAGCGCATTCGTCGTACCGGCGTTCAAGTTAAGGCTGGCGCCACGGCGCTGAGTCAACACGCCATTGAGTGCGTCCTCCTGATACAGCGCCGGTGTCCAGCGCTCCAACGCTGTGGTCGGGTCGCTGCCGCTTGGGGTGGTGGTGGCCTGTTCACCCAGGTGATAGACCGGCATGCTCACGTCCACCTGACTGCCATCCGCGACCAACAGCCCTTCGTTGCCGGTGATGTCGTAGGCCGAGAAGCCCTTGTTGAAGAAGTCCCCTGCCAAATGCAAGGTGTCGTCGCTCGGCGACTGGGGAGTCTCGCCGATTTGCACCTTGCGCGCCTGCACGGCCAGGGTGCCGCCGCCGCTGACCCCGTAACCCCGAATCTCGCTGCCCAGCTCAAGCGTGTTCAAGGCCGCCAGGGTCGCGCTGCCGCCTTTGCCGCCGATGACCTTGCCGTCCAGGCCAATGGTGGCTCCGGAGGACACATCCAGCACGCTGCCGACCGCCAGGCTCACATCACCGTCGCTGCGCAGCGACACCTTGCCGCCATTCAGATACGCCGCACTGGCATTGTTGGCAGCGTCCTGCGCCAGGTTGTTCCAGCGCCCGGAGGCGTCGAGCTTGACGCCTTCGGCGACATTCACCCGGGCCTGAGTCTTCGCCGTTGGCCGCAGGTAAACGTCGCCTACGGTCATGTTGCGATCTGTGTCAGGCTGGTTAAGAATGTTGCCCGCGTTGATGCTGCCGCCGTTCGCGGTCAGGTTGGCGTTGACCGCCACCCGCGGCGCAAACAGGGTGATGTCACCGCCATCGGCCACCTTGAGTACGCCATTGACGTCGATCTGTTGCTTGGCGGAAACCTTGATCGCACCCAGTTCAAAGCCATTGAGTTGGTCGCTGTCGAGCACGACCTTGCCTTGACGATCGACGGGCAAGGCCGCGTCCAGGTCCAGGCCATCGGCAATTTTCTGCGCGCCGGACTCGAACAGGATTTCGCCCGTGATCGGGTTCAAGTTGTAGCGCAAGGTGCCGGTACTTTTATTGAACACCGGTGTGTAGCTGCCGATGATCAGTTGCGCACGTTGCGCCGCAGCCCTTTGCGACTGCTGATAGCCATCGATATTGATCACCGGGGTGTTGATCTGGCGATCGCCCTGGAACACATCGCTGATCAATTGGCCTTCGAGTACCGCACTGGTGGTGCCAATCACCAACTTGCCGGCATCGCGGCCCACGGTGTAACCGGCTTCGTAACGTTGTTGCGAGGCAATCAACGGGTTGTAGTAATGGTCGGTGCGGCCCCAGCGCGCGCTGGCGTCTTCAAAGCCCTTGTAGAAACCGGAGTAGAGAATGTCTCCCGGCGCTTTCGAGAGTTCATACAGGCGACCATCGGGGCCCTTGAGCCAGCTTTGTTGAAGGTAGCCGTCCTGTACGTCAATCGTGCCGCCCGACAGGTTGAACTGGGCGCCCTGTTCGGTCACCACTTCCTTGCCGGTAAACGTCAGCGTGCCGCCCTGGGCCATCCACTCGCCAACGGTGTGGCCTTGGGTGCCGAGATAGCCGCCGACTTCCAGCAGGCCACCGGCGGTGTACCAACGATCGGTGGCGTAGCCGTTGGTGCCTGCGGGTACAAACGCCAGCTCGCGCAGGTCAACCCACACATCGTTGTTGATCAACTTGCCGCCTTCGCGGTTGACCGGCGCGTCGCGCTGCTCGTTACCCTGGACGTTGATCTTGATGTTGTTGGATTCCATCGACACCTTGACACCGACGGCCCCGGACACATCGATCATTGCGTCGTTACGCACCAGACTGCGCTGGCCTGCCGTGACTGCGACCTGGCCACCGGTGGCGAGGGTGATCGAGCCGTCCTGGAACTCGACGGTGCCGCCGCTGACGATCTCCACGCGAGACTGGTCGATGCGGTCACTGACAGTGCTCAGGTGGTTGAACTGCCCGGTGGGGGTGTTGACGGCATTCGGGCGACCGTCGAGGTTGATCAGGCCGTTGTCGCGCTGGCTGTTAAGCGCGGTGTTGCCGGTGCTATCCAACAAAATCGCAGTGGTACTGCCCTGCCCCAGGCTAACGCTGCCGGTGGTATCGCTTGCCGAGTTGAGCAAATGGATCGTGCCTCGGGTGTCCACCGAGGTGCTGGCCAGGGCCACGCCGTTTTGCTGCACTTGATGCCCGGTCAGGGTGATGTCACCCATGGCAGCCATGATCAGCCCTTCGTTGCTGACCTTGCCCCCAGTGCTGCCCCGTTTGAGGCTGGTCGCCACTTCGTTGCCACGGGTGGTGGAGTTCTGGTTGCCCGAGGTGCCGACGCCACGGCGGATATAAAAGCTGTCGCCTGCGGCCAGGGTAGTCTGACCCTTGGCGGTGATGATTGTGCCGGCGTTCTCGACCTCGGAACCCAGCAGCAAGGCATAGCCGCCGGACTCGGTGGAGAGCGTCGGGTTGTGGGTCTGGATCAGCGCCCCACGCTGTACCTCGACCTTGCCCGCCGCATCGGTAAAGGTCGGCTGGGAGCCGTTGACATCGACGTAGATCCCGCGCTGGGTGAACTGGTCGTCGGTGATGTTGGCGGCGGCGGCCACCAGGTTGCGCACGTTGACCTGGCTGGTGCCACTGAACACCACCCCGTTACGGTTCATGATCATCACCGTGCCGGCGCCTTTGATCTGGCCCTGGATTTCGCTGGGTTTGGCGTTTGGATCGTTGACGCGGTTAAGTGCGGCCCAGTTCGACTGCTGCTGGAAATCGACGGTGGTGTTGCGCCCGACGTTGAAGGTTTCCCAGTTGAGAATCGCCTTGTCGGCGGTCTGCTCGATGGTCACCGTGGTCTTGGTGCCGGACTGGCTTTGGGTCGGGCCCTTGGCGTTGGTCCAGCCTTGGGTCAGGCCGTTGTCGACCTGCAGGCCGCCTTTGCCCAAGCCATCGGGAATAATCGACACCTGACCGAGCGCTGCCTGTCGGCCGGCGGCCTGGGCTGCCTGTTGGGCAGCGATGGCCGCGACGCTGTTGTTCAAGGTGCTGATGGAGCGCGACAGCTGCTGGTTGACTCGCGCCTGCTGGTTCAACGATGGAATCCCGGGGACCTGCCCGCCCGCACGCGCGGCCGTCGCTGCCTGGGATGCGCCCTTGTCGGCAAACCAGCCGGAACTGAACGCCGTGGCCGCCTGGGCGTTGCCCGCTACCATCAGCAAGGCGATGGCCTGGGCCAGGGGCTTGAGGCGCAGGACTGTCTGGCCGCTGGGGCCTCGGGCGTTCGGGTTAACCGGTGATTTGCAGCGGACCATCTGGAATCTTCCTTCTTTTTTGTCGCCCAGGGGGCAAGACACGCTCACGTATGTGGGGTAGGCGGTTGGCGAGCGGCGGGACTGAACTTCTGTCACGGAAAGTTCATATGCGGCTGTTAGCTGGGCGCGGGGGTGAGAGTGAGTGCATATCCGTTTTTTTTGGTCAGGGCTTCTATTGGTTCCGCCCTTACGGCGGCTCACTTTTGATAGAGCGCAAAAGTAAGCAAAACGCTCTTGCCCCACCACTCG
>Ga0247816_10001088_pt1 | contig 13635 bp, 12 predicted proteins | sample UWRJL209509C1_FD_179930 | JGI IMG/M metagenome (GOLD analysis project Ga0247816, IMG submission 179930) | Plant litter microbial communities from Arlington Agricultural Research Station in Wisconsin, United States - UWRJ-L209-509C-1 | ecosystem: Environmental > Terrestrial > Plant litter >...
CCGTGCGCGATTTTGGAAAGGGGATTGACGAGCAATATCAAAAACGGTTATTTGACCGTTATTTCCAGGTACCAACAGATGGAAACAATAAATCAGGCTCAGGATTGGGACTGGCCATTTCGAAAGATTTTATTGAAGCTGAAAATGGAAAAATCTGGGTAGAAAGTGAAATGGGGGCAGGCAGCCGTTTTTGCTTTCTGCTCCCGGTAGCCGAATAGGCTATTTGCCAGAAGTTGCATTATTCGGATACGTAATTGAAAGCCAGTGCTGCGGCCAATTTGGCTGTACGGTGATCAGGGTCGTACAATGGGTTGTACTCTGCTATATCCATACTAACGAGCTTGCCGCTGGCAATAATATAATTGAGGCACTTGAAGAAAAAAGGATCCGGAAATATGCCTGAGTAAGCAGGGGCACTAACACCAGGTGCGACCGAAAAGGAAAAAACGTCCAGGTCAATGGTGAGGTAAATATGGGCCGACAACTGCAGGAATTCCTCTATTTGCAGAAGGATGCCCTGCTCATTGTTAACGCAGAACTGATCGCCCGGGATAAATTTAACATCATTAGTTGCAGCGGTATGGTACAATTGTTTTGTATTACTGTTTCGCTGAATGCCAATTGGCAGGTAGTTAAACGGACGTCCTGATGATCGGCATTCGCTGGCAATCTGGTTGAAGCCAGTACCTGAATTGGTCAAACCTTGTGCGGGTTCACGAAGGTCAAAATGTGCATCCATATTGATGATACCTATGCTTTCCTGAAAGTGTCTGCTGATCCCCGAATAATGCCCGTACGCCACTTCATGTCCGCCGCCAATCACCAGGGGCTGATAGCCGCTTTTCATAGATTGTTCAACCAGAGTGGCCAATGCCTGTTGCGCATTTTCCATATCTTCAGTTTCACATGTAATGTCACCCAGGTCTATAAAAACAACACCCTCGTCAAAATGCACTGGCAAGTTGCCACAGGCCTGTCTGAAACAAAGCGGACCATCTTTTGCACCTAAACGCCCCCCGTTACGCATTACACCTTCATCGCAGGCAAAGCCAATTAGCGCTATGTTTTTTTTACCGGAAGTGGCAACAGGCAGGTCCTGATTTAACACGTTTACAGAAATGATACGCTGGTGCCAGCGTTGAACAGAAGGGTCATCTCCGTCATTACGTCCTTTCCAGGTTCCTTTGAGGGTGCTGCTGTAAAATGCAGGGTCGAGAGCAATCATAATAGGTAATACTAATCAGGTAGAAGTTACGAACTTAACAGTTCTTTTGAAAGCTTTTAATCGGGTATATTTTTATGGGAATTCTGACCACTTTTCCACACCGTTTGAGGTTTCATCTTACCCTGATGGTACAAAATTTCCCTGTAATCTGCGCAAGGGTAAGCCTGAATGTCGGCCTGCATCCCCGGTGCAATTATCCCGCGGTCTTTGAGGTTTAACGCGCTGGCTGCCCTGAAACAAAGACCTGCAAAAACTTCGGCGGCACTTATTTTTTCCGCTGCGCTCATCACCGCCGCCTGCATCAGCAGATCACCCATAGGAGCTGATCCCGGATTCCAGTCGCTCGCTATCGCAAGGCAGGCCCCTGCATCGAGAAGTTTCCTTGCGGGTGCATATTGCATACCCAATCCTAACGATGCTCCTGGCAGCACGACTGCTACAGTTTCTGAATCCTTTAATAGTGTAATTTCGTTTGAGGTAGATGCCTCCAGATGATCGGCTGAAACCGCACCTGCTTCAATCGCGGTTTGCAGGCCCCCGGTAGTAAACTGGTCGGCATGGACTGTGAGCTGAAAGCCCATGGCCTTTGCTTTTAACAAATAAGGTAATGCTTCAGCACTGCTGAATGCACTTTGTTCAATAAAAATATCAACTCTGCTGGCCAGTCCTTCTCTTTTTACAAGAGGTAATAAATGCTGTACAATATGTTCGAGATAGGCGGCAGATGAGCCATTGAAGTCTTTAGGACGCAGGTGCGCGGCGAGACAGGTTGCTACCAGATCGGCGGCAGAGTCTTTCGCTACGGTTTGAATAGCCCGCAGTTGCTTGAGTTCATTGGGTAAATCCAGTCCGTAACCACTTTTTACTTCGATGGTGGTAACACCTTCGGAGAAATGACGGGCAACGCGCTGCTGCAAGAGCTGCACGAGTGTAGCGTCATCGGCCTGACGCGTTTGGGTTACCGAATCCCAAATGCCACCGCCTGCTTTCGCAATCTCCAGATAAGTTTCCCCCTGGATGCGCAGGCTGTAATCTTTTGCCCGGTTCCCTGCAAAACATAAATGGGTGTGGCAGTCAATAAATCCTGGCAACAATACGTTTTCCCCGGTAACTTCTTCTACTTTGACATCTGGATGTGCTGCATGGAGCCGATCAAACCTTCCGGTCTGCAGGATCAATCCATTTTCAATAAGCATTCCCCCAGCTGTGATTACCTCGAGTTGACCATCATTTAGTGGTCCCTTTGTGGCTAAACCTGACAGGGTAAGGATTTGGGTAAATGGCCCGATTAACTTTTTCATATGTGGTGGTGGTGACTATCCAATGTTAAGTCCAAACTGGTGCGACCAGTGTTCTGCCTTTTCGTAGCCTGCATCCGCATGGCGGAAAATTCCCATAGCCGGATCATTGTATAAAACGCGGCTGATACATGATGCGGCCCTCTCAGTTCCATCGGCAAGAACAACCATTCCTGCGTGCTGGGAATAACCCATTCCAACGCCTCCGCCGTGATGAAAAGAAACCCAGGTTGCACCACCAGAAGTATTGGCCATCAGGTTGAGCAGCGGCCAGTCAGATACTGCATCTGAGCCGTCTTTCATTGCTTCAGTTTCTCTATTAGGGGAAGCTACGGAACCGCAATCCAGATGGTCGCGGCCAATCACAATAGGGCCTTTCACTTTTCCGCTTGCAACCAGTTCATTGAATAATAAGCCTGCCTTTTCACGTTCTCCCATGCCCAGCCAGCAAATCCTGGCTGGAAGACCCTGGAAGCTTACCTTCTCCTGTGCCTTCTGCAGCCAGTTGATAAGATGGGTGTTTTCCGGAAAGGCTTCCATCAGTGCCCTATCGGTGGTGTATATATCTTCTGGATCACCAGATAAAGCTACCCACCTGAACGGCCCTTTCCCTTCGCAGAAAAGTGGCCTGATGTAGGCAGGGGTAAAGCCTGGAAAATCGAAAGCATTTTGTTCGCCCCCTTGTCTGGCAAATTCCCTTAAGTTATTGCCATAATCAAAGGTGACCGCGCCCATTTGCTGCAGCTGTAACATAAAGCCTACATGGCGCGCCATGCTCTTCAGTGACAGCTGTTTGTACTGTTCCGGGTCTGCCGATCTTAGTGTTATTGCTTCGCCAATGGATAATCCATTAGGAATATAACCATTCAACGGATCGTGTGCCGATGTCTGGTCTGTAAGGATATCTGGCACAAACTGATCGGCAATGAGGCGCTCCAATAAATCGCCGGCATCACTTACCAGTCCGATAGAAATGGCTGTACCATTTTCTTTTGCTTCGTCAACCCATTGCATGGCCTCCTCGTAGGAGTGGGTCATCCGGTCTATGTACTGTGTATCCACCCGTTTCTGGATACGTGCGGCATCTACATCTGCACCGAGGAAAATGGCCCCGGCCATAGTAGCCGCCAGTGGTTGTGCACCACCCATGCCGCCTATACCGGCACTAACAATCAGTTTTCCGCTCAGCTGATTGTTGAAATGCTGCCTGCCGCATTCTACAAATGTTTCGTAGGTACCCTGCAGAATGCCTTGGGTGCCTATGTAGATCCAGCTGCCCGCGGTCATTTGGCCATACATCATTAGACCTTTGCTGCGCAGTTCGTTAAAGTGTTCCCAGGTTGCCCATGCGGGTACAAGATTGCTGTTGGCAATCAATACACGGGGCGCTTCAGGGTGACTGCGGATTATACCTACAGGTTTTCCCGACTGCACCAAAAGGGAATGGTCTTCATCCAGTTCGAGCAGGATTTCAATGATTTTCTGCAATGCAGCAGGATTACGCGCTGCCTGCCCGATGCCGCCGTAAACCACCAGTTCTTCAGGGTTTTCTGCTACTGTTCCGTCGAGGTTATTGAGCAACATACGGAGCACCGCTTCTGTCTGCCAGCTTTTTGCATGTAACTGTGGTCCCCTTGGGGCTTTATAATAAGGGTGGCGTGCGTAGGTATCAATAAATGCTGAATGTTTCATCATTATTTAAGTTAATGTGGTTAACCGCTGCGGCACTTTCTGCAGCAGCGAGCAATTTTCCACTGGTAATCAATTCATGTAAGCGGTTAATATCATCTGCGAAAACTCTGTCTTCGGCAATCACAGGAACGTGTGCGCGTACCAGCAGGTGACAGGCTTCGATGATTGGGGCCGACTGCAGTGGACGTCTGAATTCTACCGCCTGGCTGGCATACAACAATTCAATAGCGAGGATGTATTCAAGATTGTCAATCACCTGGTGTAATTTCCTTCCACTAATGGAACCCATCGACACATGGTCTTCCTGCCCAAGTGAGGTGGGAACACTATCTGCACTAGCCGGAAAACACAATGTTTTGTTTTCTGTAACCAGGGCTGCAGTGGTGTACTGAGGGATCATTAATCCTGAGTTTAAACCTGCATCGGCGGTGAGCAGTTTTGGTAATCCATATTTTCCTTCGTTCATTAGGTAACAGCGGCGGTCTGATATATTACCCAGTTCTGACGCGGCAACCGTAACGTAGTCCAGCGCCATGGCCAGCAACTGGCCATGAAAGTTGCCCCCGCTGATGGTGTCTTCTGCACTAAATATGATGGGGTTGTCGGTTACCGAATTCAGTTCTGTTTCTGTAAGTTCTTTTAAATGCAGCCATGCATTACGCGAAGCGCCATGAACCTGTGGCATGCACCGTATAGAATAAGGATCCTGTACACGGCTGCAACCCACGTGCGACTGGCCGATGGCCGATCCTTCTAACATGGTAGAAAGGCGATGCGCGACGTGTTTACTGCCTTTGAAAGGCCTCAGTTGGTGAATGCGTTCATCAAATGGACGCGTGGAGCCTGTTAAACCTTCTAATGACATGGCACCGATGAGATCTGCCATATCCAGCGCCTGGCTTAACCGCTGAATCGCTTTTACCGCAAAGGCGAGGATGAATTGCGTTCCATTGATCAATGCCAGCCCTTCCTTAGGGCCCAGAACCAGTGGTGCCAGCTGATATTTCGCCAGCATTGTTGCTGCGGATATCCTGGAATCACCATCATACACTTCGCCCAGACCGATAAGCGGCAGGAATAAATGCGACAATGGGGCCAGATCGCCGGAGGCCCCTACAGAACCTTTTTCTGGTACCACTGGAACCACATCGTGGTCAATATGCCAGATGATCCTTTCCAATGTTTGTGGTGAAATGCCTGAATATCCTTGTGCAAGGGCATGGACCTTGGTGATCATCATAATCCGCGCAATCTCGCGGGGAATAGGTTTTCCTACACCTACACTGTGACTTTTCAGGATATTTGCCTGTAACAGTGAGGTGTCTTTTTCTGATATATGAGTGTCGCACAATGGCCCGAATCCTGTATTAACGCCATAAACGGCCTTCTGGCTGTGTACAATTTTCCTGACTTCTTCCCAGGAGGATTGTATATTCCCGGCCGCTACGGAATCAATAATTCCTTTGACATCGCCCGAGGCGATTGCCAGGCAGACACCTGCGGTAAGGTGGCCGCTGCCATATGAAAATGTATTAGACATCTGCAACGGGTTTTAGTGATTGGTTTATTTTTTCCTGGATGCGTCCTACAATGTTAACTGCTTTAAATGCTGTTTCGAGTGTAGTAAGCTGATCCAAAATAATATCGCTCTCTGGTTTTCCACCGGCAACTTCTTCCATGGTTTCCAGTATGGCATCCCAGACAGGCATTATCTTTTTAAGTAGTTTTTTGCCTTCTGGACTGAGTTTTACCAGTTGCTTGCGTGCATCCTCAGCACTGGTTTCGGTAACCACCAGACCCTTGCTTTTCAGATTGGTGACCAGCTGACTGGCGGCTGGGTGTGATACTTCTATCTGTTCGCACAGTTCCTGGATAGACAGGGACTTGTTCTTTGATAACAGGTAAAAAACTGGAAACCAGGTTGTTTCAAAAACAATGCCTTCGGCACGGTAGGCTTTGTTGATCTCGGAAAGAAATACCTCACTGAGCCGCTTGAGCCTGCTGCCCAAAACCAGGTATCCTAATGACTGATAGTAATTCATGAGGTAAATATATAAGTAATTATATAAGTGCTTATATAAATTTGCGGAATTATTTACGCACAACCTCAGGTGTTAGATTTATCTGCTGAATTGTCCTGCTCAACGATTGATTCAGGCCTTTCAACGAGTAAGAAATAATGGTGTTTTATTCTTTAATAGTTTTGTATCAGAAAGGAAATTAAATCAATCACTAAATAAAAAATTATGAAAAAATCATTTAAACTCGGCATAGCATTGTTATTACTAATAGCACTTTCTTCATTGGATTCTGACGCACAAAATGCATCGGGTGGTGGTTCGGGAATCAGGTACAGCATTGGAGTGGAAACCGGGATTCCGGCAGGCTCTCTAAACTACGCATACAAGTGGAACCTCGGTGGCTCAATCCAGGCAGATATTCCGGTTATAGAACAGTTGTATGTGACGGTTAATGCTGGTTACAATAATATTTTTGTAGACAAGGATGTTGCACCCGCCAGTCAGGATATTCACCTGATTCCTGCAAAAGCAGGATTAAAGTATTTTATCCTTCCGGTTGTATATGTGCAGGGCGAAGCTGGCGTGGCATTTTTAACCAATAAATCGAGACTTGACGACAGCAAATCTGCAGCCTTTGTGTATGCCCCGCAGGCCGGAATTCTGTTCCCTGTAGGAGACAGCCAGTTTATTGATGCGGGCCTTCGTTTTGAGAGCAACAGCAAATTTACTGAAGGCGGTAAAAAGAGCAATTTCTTTGGACTGCGCCTGGCTTATGCTTTTGGAATATAACAGACAGTACAATAGCCCTGGTTAGGGACTAATATAAGTCTTCTTTTAAAGGAAGAAACGGGCTGTCCCTTAAACCGGGGACGGCCTTTGTGCTTTGAAAAAGTTTTTTAATCGGCATGAAGGTATTTAATGATAAAGACATGATGATTTTTTGATTAAATATTGAGAGATTTATAAGAACCTATGAGTATGAACACGAGCGCGACAATAGATTTCCCAATTCTAAGGGTGAGCGGAACAAAGGGCACTTCTACTACAGACCTGATTGCCGTAGAAGAGCCATTGGAGATCAGGATTGCCTTTGGGCCAGCAGGGGACAGATCGGTCAAAGCCATTTCTGTTACCATGCGCACGCCGGGCAACGACGAAGAGCTAGCTACCGGTTTTCTCTTTACCGAAGGAATTATCAGCAGTAAAAAGGAACTCTCTGCGGTTTCGCATTGTTTTATTGCATGTGCTGAAAATAAAGAAAACGTAATCCAGGTTGAATTGACGGAACATGCTGTTCCAAAGTTGCCTGAAACTGACCGTAATTTTTATACGACATCCAGCTGTGGCGTCTGCGGAAAAGGTTCTATAGATGCCATCCGCACCGTTAGCCGCTATTGTGCTGCAGATAATGATACGCAGGTAATTGATCAGCAAGTATTACTAGACCTGCCAGCTATTCTACGAAAACACCAGGACGTATTTGATGTTACAGGGGGACTGCATGCTACTGCATTGTTTGATTCGGGTGCAAACTTATTGCTCTTGCGTGAAGACGTGGGCAGGCACAATGCCCTGGACAAATTAATCGGTGCGGCACTGGAAAATGAATGGCTGCCCTTAAACCAAACTATTCTGCTGCTTAGCGGAAGGGCTAGTTTTGAGTTGATCCAGAAAGCTGCAATGGCGGGGATCCAAATTGTTGCGGCTGTTGGTGCCCCTTCCAGCTTAGCTGTTGAGCTTGCTGCTGAATTTAATATCACACTGGTAGGATTTCTGCGCAATGAGCGTTTCAATATTTATACGGCAGCTCATAGGATTTTGGTAAATAATAATGAGCAAATAATTAACAGATAGAAATGAAGATAAGAATTAAGGGTAACTCACTCAGGTATAGGCTTACCCGGCCGGACATCGCCTCGCTGGCAAAGGACGGTTACCTGGAAGAACGTATTGATTTTGGATTTGAATCGCTGATTTACGCAATAAAGATCAGGGAAACACAAAACCTCACTGCGAAATATAACGACCATGCCATTACGCTATCCATGTCTCCGGCGATGATTGCTGAACTGGTAGAAACGGAAAGGGTAGGTTTTGAGCAAAAGGGAGACCCATTGTACCTGTTGGTGGAAAAGGATTTTACCTGCCTTGACCAGATAGAGGAAGACCAGAGTGACAACTACCCGAACCCGCTGCTTGCTGAAAAAAAATAAAACCATTGTTATGGAAAACGAAGAAAAAAATCAGCCTTCTGCAGAGAATCCTGAAAAGTTATCGAATCTTAAATTTACAAAGGCTAAGACCTGGGCAGCAGGCGTACCTGCCGTAATGGCTTCGCTGGCCGATGTGATGGAAGAACGCGTGTCTATTAAAGGTATAGGCGCGTTGTTTGTGATGAACCAAAAAGGAGGTTTTGACTGTTCAAGCTGCGCCTGGCCTGATCCTGATGACGACCGCTCACCTATTGCAGAATATTGTGAGAATGGCGCCAAAGCACTTGCTGAGGAAGCTACCTCTAAAAAAGTAACTGCTGAATTTTTTGCTGCGAATTCTGTAGTGGACATTGCCAAAATGAGCGACTTTGAGATTGGCCGAAAGGGGCGGCTCACTGAACCTGTATACCTGCCGAAAGGCGGTACACATTATGTGCCCATCGCGTGGGACATGGCTTTCAGAAAAATTGCTTCTCATCTCAATTCACTGGATTCCGCAGATGAGGCTGCGTTTTATACTTCTGGACGCACAAGCAACGAAGCCTCTTTTATATACCAGTTGTTTGTGCGTGAATTTGGCACCAACAATATGCCCGACTGCTCTAATATGTGCCACGAAACCACCGGGGTAGCTTTGTTGGAAACACTGGGTCTGGGTAAAGGCAATGTAAGACTGGATGATTTCTATGAAAGCGAAGTTATCGTGATCATTGGGCAGAATCCTGGGACCAACGCACCACGCATGATGAGTGCGCTGGAAAAGGCAAAGAAAAATGGTGCTAAAATTATTGCGGTGAACCCATTGCCAGAAGCGGGACTGATGGGTTTCAAAAACCCTCAGGAGATTAGTGGGGTGCTTGGATCGGGAACACATTTTGCCGATGTATTCCTGCAGGTAAAGATCAATGGGGACATGGCACTGTTTAAGGCAATTGAATTGCTGTTGTTTGAGGCTGAGCAAAATGCACCAGGAAAAGTCCTGGATCAGGAATTTATAGCCGGCAGAACGGTAGGATATGACGAGTTCGCAGCGCATTTACAAACTTTCCACCTGGAAGAACTTGCACTGGCTTCGGGGGTTCCGTTGGAACGCATACGTGAAGCAGCTGATATTTTAAGCCAAAAACAGAGGATTATTTTTGTTTGGGGAATGGGACTTACGCAGCAAAGAAATGGTGTAGATACACTGAAGGAAATTGTAAACATGGCGCTGCTTAAAGGCAGCATAGGTAAGAAGGGCGCTGGCTTGTGTCCTGTACGGGGGCACAGTAATGTTCAGGGTAACCGGACAATGCTGATATCTGAAAACCCTACCCAAAAACAACTGGACAAGCTGAAAGAGGTGTTTGGATTTGAACCGCCACGGGAAAAAGGTTATGATGTGGTTAATGCAATCAAAGCCATGCATGCAGGTAGGGTTAAAGTGTTTTTTGGCATGGGCGGCAATTTTCTTTCTGCCAGTCCTGATACCAACTATACCGCCGAAGCAATGCGTAAACTCAAACTAAGCGTACATGTGTCAACCAAACTTAACCGGAGTCATTTGGTACATGGCGAGGAAGCCCTGATTCTGCCTACACTATCAAGAAGTGATAAGGATATTGTTAGCGGTGAAGCGCAATTTATCAGCTGCGAAAATTCTATGGGGGTGGTACAATCTTCTAAAGGTATACTGAACCCGATTTCTGATCAGCTGATAAATGAAACCCAGATTGTATGCCTGATGGCAAAAGCAACGCTGGGTAATCGCTCTGTGGTAAACTGGGATAAATATGCCAACAGTTACAATGAAATACGTGACGTGATTGCACAGTGTATTATGGGATTTGAAAACTATAATGAAAAGGTGCGTAAACCGGGGGGCTTTTATTTGCCCAATGGCCCCAGGGACAATCTGTTTATTACAGAAGAATACAAAGATAAAGCGCCATTTACTTTAACAGAGCTTCCGCAAAACCAGTTGGCCAAAGGTGAATATGCAATGGCCACTATACGCAGCCATGATCAGTTCAATACAACGATCTATGGAATGGAAGACAGGTACAGGGGCATTAAGAACGAACGACGTGTAGTGTTCATGAATGCGCAGGATATGAAAGAGGCTGGTTTGGCTCCTGGAGAAAAGGTAGATCTGTTCAATTATGACGATGGTGTGGAACGTGTAGCTAGATTATTTCTTGTAGTACCTTATAATATTCCAAAAGGTGATACCGCTACCTACTATCCGGAAACGAATGTGTTGATCGGTATCAATAGTGTGGCTGAAAAAAGCAATACCCCTGTAGCTAAACGTGTAGTGATCCGCATTAAAAAACATGCTGCAGCAGTTGCCTGATCACAAAGTTCCACCCATGCAGGGGCTGGTGCTGGCCGGTGGGCAGAGTTCGCGCATGGGGCAGGACAAGGGAATGATCAAATGGCATGGTAAGGCTCAGCGTTATCATGTAGCCGATTTGCTTCAAGAGTTTTGTCCTGCTGTGTATATATCCTGCCGTCAGGAACAACAGGCTGGGATCGATGCCGGATACCGGCCATTGCCGGACCACCAAAATGACCTCGGGCCGATTAGCGGTCTAATGGCCGCTTTTCAGCAGAAGCCTGATTGCGCATGGTTGGTGGTTGCCTGTGATTTGCCTTTAATTAATGCCGGAGCCCTTGGTCACCTGATAGGCCAAAGAAACAGTAAGCTGCTGGCAACTGCTTATGAAAATCCTTGGGATAGTTTACCCGAACCTTTACTTACTATATGGGAGCCCGCTGCTTTACCAGTTCTACAGGCAGCGCTGTCAGATGGTAAATCTTCTTTGCGGAAGGTGCTCATGCAGCACGATATTGCGCTGATCAGGCCGCTGGAACTGCATACATTGATGAACGCGAATACTGAACAGGAAGCGGCAAGGATTAGGGCGAGTTATTTTAAGCCTTTGTAACCCGCGTGTAGATTACTTGATTGTAGGTACCCTTGGTATAACCAATAAATAATGCTACTTCATTTCAAAAAGTATTGCGGATAATTTCTAAATTGCACATCGAAAAGGTGATTGGCGCGTATCATTTAAACTCGTTACCTTGCAAATCTTCATAACTGATAACAACAATATTAATCTGATGAAACGATATATTCTAATTTTACTGACGTTCTGCTGTACTGTTCTTATTAGCAATGCACAGCAAAAAGTGCCAACAGTAACTGAACTGACAACAAAGAGCATGGATGCACTTGAAAAAAAGATCAAGTTGAACCCAACGCAAAGAAGTATCATATATAACTATACGCTTGACCTGTCAAGGCAACAGCTGGAATTGTCGAGAAAACAACAGGCTGGTAACTTTGGTGAAGATGATATGGCAAGGTTTTACAAGCTGCAGAATGAAACCCATAGTAACATAAGGAATATCTTAAAAGACCAGCAACAAACAGATTATGATAATTATCTGGAAGAACAGCTGCGTGGCGTTAAAAAGAAAAAGAAGAAAAAAGGAAAAGATGAGGAAGAAGAAGTAGTAACCGGAATCTCAGGATTGAAACTACCTCCAAATACCACTGTCACTCCTTAATTAATAAGGATCCAATTTGGATAGGTAAATCTATGCCTATCTCTTAAATGTCCGTATCAGAACATATAGTTCGGGTACGGACATTTTGCGTTTACAGTGTCCGTCACTTTATTTGCTCGTACAAATTTTAATGATTTTTAATTATTAAAAAGTATCATAGATTGTACTATATTGTCTTAAATGGCTGCCTTTGCAATGTTTATTAATGTAATCCGGGATAATTTTGTATGCTTTGCTGTTTAAAATCTGTTATTTTATTGTTTAAAATATTTTTTTTAGTCCTTTTTGTGAATTTAATTGAAAATATTATCGAATAATTGTATTTTGACCCATGTTTATTTGAGTTTTTATTATTCCTTAACAGATTAATATTAGTTTATAAAGCTAAATACATGAAAGATGACTTCGACCAAATGTTTGATAAGTACAAAGGCAGGATATATGCTTACATCCTTGCAATTTCGAAATCTGAATATGTGGCGGAAGAAATCACGCAGGAGATCTTTATCAAGCTTTGGATAGGCCGGGAGCAGCTGGACGAAGTGAAAAATTTGGATGGTTATATCTTTAAGATTGCGAAAAACCTATCTTTAAATTATTTGCGTAAAGTAGCCTATAATGAAAAGATGTCTGTAGAGCTTATACGTGTAGCTGCAAAAGACAGTGATAGTGCTGCTGATACCAAAGTCAATCTTTTTGTTTATAATAAATTAATCAAAGAAGCAGTGGACAGTCTTTCTCCTCAGAGGCGGTTAGTCTATAAGCTGAGTAAGGAAGATGAACTCAGTTACGACGAAATTGCGGTTCAGCTTAAGTTATCAAAGAACACTGTGAAAAATCATCACCTATCCGCCATTGGTATTGTACGTTCGTTTTTGATTAAAAATGGAATCAGCTCAGCGATCGCTGTAATTTGGATGTTAAATCGTTAAATTTTTTGTATTGTCTCATTATTTTGTCTTTTCTGACGCATATTGCGCTACTATAGGAGGACCAAAACCGTGTTATTGATTTAAACAGGGCTTTTTAGTTGTCTTGCTAAGTATGTTTTCAATTAATTATTTATTATTCACAAATTTTTAGATTTTTCATTAGTCTGTTGTGCAGACTTGTGTGTCTTTATTTTAAATCAGCCGGAAAATGGAAGAAAAGAAAAGGATTTCTGTACTTTTTAGTAGATATGTATCAGGAGATGCTAAGAAGAAAGAAATTGCTGAAATGCTGGGGTTGCTTAAAGATGAACATTCTGATGATGACCTGGATACAGAGATGGAGCATATTTGGAATCATCTGCAACCGGCAGGAGAGAATGTCGACTGGAATAAAATGTATGATACTGCTGTATCAGCAGACGGTAAAATGAAAGTGGTAAAAACCAACAGGACAGTTTGGTTAAGTGCGGCGGCAATGCTGGTAGGCATATTGTCTGTGGCGATCTGGTTTACAGTTTATAAAAGTGCAGCAGATACAGTGAGATATGTGACTGGAAAAGCTGGTGCTGGTAAAACCATGATTGTATATTTAAATGACGGCACAAAAGTAACCTTGAATTCAGGCTCGGAACTTCGTTATCCTGAAACCTTTGAGGGCAAAAAGAGAGAAGTATACTTAAATGGCGAGGCCTATTT
>Ga0247816_10001089_pt1 | contig 13621 bp, 12 predicted proteins | sample UWRJL209509C1_FD_179930 | JGI IMG/M metagenome (GOLD analysis project Ga0247816, IMG submission 179930) | Plant litter microbial communities from Arlington Agricultural Research Station in Wisconsin, United States - UWRJ-L209-509C-1 | ecosystem: Environmental > Terrestrial > Plant litter >...
TCGGCTGGCCGGTGCGAAGGCAATCGCTGCGGCGAGCAGGGCGGCGGCGAAGGGCAGCGCGTCACCATTGAGGTAGGAGAAGAGATACCAGGCCTGGGGCGTCACGATCATGGGAATGCTCGCAGCTGCCGGCAAGCGTAGCAGTATGATGAATGCAATAAGTGCGGCGAACAGCGCGGCCTGGTACAGCCGATAGCTAGTGCGTTCTTCGAAACCCAGACCCTGAGCCACCTTTCCGAACTTTCCTGCAAGCAGATAAGTCACGTTCCACTCGCTCAGGTAACTCACGCCGTAGGGGCTCGCCGCGTAGGTCGCCTGCATGTCCGGAGAATCCAGACGAGGCGGTTGCCAATGCGAGGAGAAGTAGCGTGCGTCTGCTTCGTGGAGATCTTCATCGGGATTGACCGATGTCGACGTAATGGCGAACGAGGACAGCGCCAAGATGAAGCCCAGCGCGACTACGGACATTCTGAGATGGCTCTCCTTGAGGCCCAGCTGGATGGCCAAGGCAAGCACGAAGCCCAGCAGCGCCAATCCCCAAGCTATGCGGTTCAAGGCACTGCCGAGGCCGGTGACTTGAACCGGCGCGCTCGGTATGAAATAGACCTGCGGATCTGCGGCACCTTGATTGACGACAAAGGTCTGCGCCGAATCCGGCTGCAGGGCCGCCTGATCTACTTCGACTGCTCTCTGGAAACTGCCCGCGTAACGTTGCGACCCGTTCGCCGAAACAAGGCCGTCAAAGGAGAGGGAGTCGATGGTGAAACGGCCAATGTCACTTGGCGGGTCGATGCGGAGGCCATGTGTTGTTCCATGCGGGACGGCAAATGTCAGCGTCGAAGTCCCTGCCGGAAACTCCATTTTCTGCGAGGCGTCTTCGGAAAACCCTTGGCCTCGGTCGAAGTAGACCTGCATTTCTCCGGCCACCGGTGCGGTCATCTTCATCAAAAGGTCGCCCTTGCCCGAAGGCGTGGTGGCGCACCAGAAAAGAAGCAGTGTCGCGGCCAGCAGCGCAAAGGCCTGAATACGCCTGGCTGGATTCAGGGCAGCCCACTGGTCGATGAGCTCCTTGGCGTGGAGACTAGTTATGACAAATAGGCTCTTGGAGTCGGTGGTCATGCTTCGGAGATCGCTTTATCGGCGATGTCGAAGATATGGTCCATGTGCTCCTCAACGCCGAGCCACAACGGCATGCGGACGAGGCGGTCGGAGATATCATCTGTCACCTGCAGCTCGCCATGTGCTCGTCCGAGCTCACGACCAGCGGGCGAGGAGTGCAGTGGAATGTAGTGGAAAACGGCTTGGATGCCATTGTCCTTCAACTGCTGGATGAAGCGGGTCCGCGCGGCTAGTGAAGGCAGTAGCATGTAGTACATGTGTGCATTGTGCGTACAGTGAGCGGGCACGATGGGTCGGCGCACAAGACCGCCCTGCTCATGTTTGGCCGCCCACGCGTGATAACGGTCCCAAATCGCAAGGCGGCGGCGGGTAATCTCTTCAGCTTCCTCGACTTGGGCAGCAAGGAATGCCGCGGTGATCTCGCCCGGCAGGTAGGAGGAGCCAACGTCCACCCACGTATACTTATCTACCTGTCCGCGGAAAAAGCGGCTGCGGTTCGTCCCCTTCTCGCGAATGATCTCAGCCTGTTCGCCGAACTCGGCGTCGCGGCATAGCAGCGCGCCGCCTTCGCCAGAGATGATGTTCTTGGTCTCATGGAAGCTGAATGCACCCAAGTTGCCGATGGTGCCAAGCGGGCGCCCGCGGTAGCTCGACATGATGCCTTGGGCAGCATCTTCCACCACTCGCAGACCATGCCGCTCGGCTATGGCCATGATGGCATCCATTTCACAGGCGACGCCTGCGTAGTGGACCACGCAGATGGCTTTCGTGCGGCTGGTGATTGCGGACTCGATCAGGGATTCATCGATGTTCAGCGTGTCGGCACGGACGTCGACAAACACCGGCACGGCGCCGCGGAGGGCAAAAGCACTAGCAGTAGAGACGAATGTATACGAAGGAAGGATGACTTCGTCGCCGGGCTTGAGACGCAGCAGAAGAGCAGCCATTTCCAAGGCGGCAGTGCATGAATGCGTCAGCAGAGCACTACTGGCCCCAGTCTGCTTGCAGAACCAGTCGTGGCAGATCTTGGTGAACGGACCATCGCCGGAGAGGTGACCATTACTGTGAGCCTGCTCGATGTAACGCAGTTCCTTGCCGGTCATGAACGGCCGATTGAAGCGAATCATGGTGCACCTATGGTGGCGGATCTTGGAGGACGGGTTTCAGCCTTGGCTGATGATGACGAGCCCGACGATGACAGTAGCGAGGCCAATGCCCCTTGCGATCGTAAATGTTTCGCCGAACAACGGCACGGCGAGTATGCAGACCAGCAGGAAGTTCAGAGCCATGAAGGGATACGCTTTGCTGAGCTCAAGGCGGGAAACCGCGAGCATCCAGCACAGCGACGCAGCAAAGGCGGCGACGAACGCTGAAATCACCCAAGGCTGCAGCAGCAGTTGGAGGACATTGGGAAGTCTGGATAGCAGACCGCTTTCCACGGGTTTAAAGATCGATGCCTGCCATTTGATGATCAGCTGCCCGTAGCTGGTCAGCACGATTGTCATGCCTACCATGAGCCACGCGAAGACGTTGGTCATGATCTGTCAATCCCCATCACGAGGCGGCGGTCCAGATGATAAGTGTCATAGGCCTTGAAGAGACGGAGCCCGGCACGTGACCATTGGCGTTGGACACCGTAATTCCAGATCTGGGTGGAGATGACGAGCTCCGTCAACCCGCGCTGGGAATAGTCATGCTGGATGTGACGAAGCAGCATTCCATAGAGACCACGTCGCTCGTGATCCGGATGCACGGCATTGAGTACGATCTCCACCGAGCCTGCGCTTACATCGCAGGTTGCAAAACCCGCAACCCTGCCCTGGTCGTTGACGACCCATGTTTCCCCATTGGCGCCGTCGCGCGCGACACGGCTCTGCGCCCACTCGACATAGCCGGAAAGCACTAGATCAGAGGGCAGCAGCGGATTAGCGGCATAATGTGAGCGGTAGTCCCTGAATCCCGCCGCTGCGATTTCGGCGATCTCCCGGCGATGATGCTCCTGAGCGCGTTGCACTTGGCGCTCTGCGCAGGCGTGCACGGGCTGGGCCAGATCAATTGAATAGTAAACTAGCGTATCGGCGTGTATTACGGAGTGTCCACGCCGCTGGAGGGCGGTTGGCAGCGCAGTTTCGCCTGCCGGCACGCGGAAGATCACAAGGTCTGCGTCGTCTGCCTCGACAGCGTCTACCACGGAAGCTACATCGCATTCCGGCGGAAGCGAGCCGCGTTTGACCCGGATACCGAAGCGACTGGAGTCCAGAGGAGAGTAGTGAAATACGCCCGCCGAAGTCATTCTGGCCACTTCCGCGTGTCTTGCCAGATCAGGTACTGGGGACGTTTCTTAACCTCTCCATGGACCCGGCCGAGATAGAGCCCAAGGGTCCCTATGCAGGCCATCACAATGCTCCCCACGAGCCAGATCGAAGCGATGATGCTGGTGAATCCCGCCACCCGAATGTCCCCGGAGCTGTAACGATAGACGCTGAACACCGCAAATGCAGCAGCAACGGCAGCGATTGCGAGGGCCGCGAACATGACCAGCCGTAATGGCTTGTCGGAGAAGGACAGCGCAATGCGCGTGGCCATCTGCAGGAGTTTACCGAGGCTGTAGCTGCTTTTGCCTTCTACCCGCAGGCCATGGGACACAGGAACCTTCACCGTCCGAAAACCTGTCCAGCGTACGAGCAGCGGCAGGAAGCGATCTGACTCGGGCATGCTGTTAAGCGTGTCAACTACCTTGCGACTGTAGGCACCGAAGTTGGCGGTGCTATGGTCGTACTGCGTATCGGTCAGCCACCCCAGCGTCCTGTAGAACATCAGGGAACCCGTCCGCTTCGGCCAGCTGTCTTGGCGGTCGACGCGTCGCCCGAGCACGACCTCGACATCGCCTTCTAGGCCTTGGAGAAGTTTCGGGATTTCTTCAGGTATGTCCTGCAGATCACAGTCCATTACCACCGCTTTCGAACCCCGGGAGTTGGCCAGACCTGCGCTGATGGCTGCATGTTGGCCGAAGTTGCGGGCAAGCCGCAGTCCATGCACGTGAAGGTGCGTGCGCGAGAGCTCAGCGATACGCTCCCACGAGCGATCCGGGCTGTTGTCGTCCACGAGGATGATTTCAAACGTGCCCCCCACCGCAGTCAGCGTCCTGCTGACCCGGTCCACGAGCTCTTCCAGGCAGTTCTTGCAGCCATAGACCGGTACCACGACCGAGATATCAAGATCTGGCCGTGGGCATTGCGCCGGTGTTTCTGCCTTGAGCGGCGTTGTCTTCAAGTTTTTGACTCAGGATATGGATGCCCGCTGGGCGTCAGAGGACACGCTCTAGCTCGGGGAGAAGAGTGAAAAGATCCCCGACAAGGCCAATGTCCGCAATTTCAAAGATCGGAGAATCCGGATCCTTGTTGATGGCGACAATGGTACCTGCATCCTTGATTCCGGTCAGGTGCTGGATCGCGCCGCTGATGCCTACCGCCACATACAGTTCCGGCGCAATGATCTTGCCCGTCTGGCCAACCTGCAGTTCATTGGGCACATAGCCCGCATCCACGGCGGCGCGCGAGGCACCCACTGCGGCACCCAGCTTGTCAGCCAGCTGGTAGATCACCTTGAAGTTCTCTTCCGAACCAACGCCGCGGCCACCAGATACCACACGCTTGGCGCTTTGCAGGTCAGGACGGTCGCTGCTGGCCGCGGCCAGGCCCACGAAACGGGTATGGGTCGGCAGGGTCGCCTCGACATTGAGTGCTTCCACGGTAGCGCTGCCACCCTGCGCGGCTTCCGGCCACGATGCACTGCGCACGGTGGCGACCACGATCTGGTCAGCCGGGGCTTCAACGGTGATGATCGCGTTGCCGGCGTAGATCGGGCGCTTGAAGGTATGGCTGCCTTCCACCGACATCAGATCGGAGACCTGGGCAACGCCCAGCAGGGCGGCCACGCAGGGCATGAGGTCCTTGCCGAAGGTGGTGGACGGGCCGAAGACATGGCTGTAACCGTCTGCCGCCTTGGCGATCTGCGGTGCCAGCACCTGCGCGATCGGGTTGGCATTGGCAGGGTTGGCCAGGGTCAGGACCTTGGACACGCCGCTGATCCTGGCCGCGTCTGCGGCAACGGCCGCTGGATCGGCAGCCAGCACCAGCACATGAACCTCGGCACCACTCACAGCCGATGCCGCGCTGACGGTCTTTGCGGTGGCGGCGTTGAGTCGGCCGTCGTGATGCTCGGCGATGACGAGAATCCTGCTCATTACAGCAACCCCTTCTGCTTGAGTGCAGCCACCAGTTCGGCGGCATCCTTGACCATCACGCCCTTGCTGCGCTTACCCGGCGCGGCGTACGTGGTCGTCTTCAGCGTATCGACGGCTTCTACACCAAGCTCGGAGAGCTGAAGTGTTTCCAGCGGCTTGGCCTTCGCCTTCATGATGTCAGGCAGCTTGATGAAGCGCGGTTCATTCAGGCGCAGATCGGTGGTGACCACGGCAGGCAGGTCCACCTCCAAGGTCTCAAGGCCAGCATCGACTTCGCGGGTCACCGTGGCCTTGCCATCGGCGATCTCGAGTTTGCTGGCGAAGGTTGCCTGCGGACGGCCCCAGATCGTGGCCAGCATCTGACCGGTCTGGTTGGCATCGTCATCGATGGCCTGCTTGCCGAGGATGACCAGCTCCGGCTGCTCCTTCTCGATCAGCTTGAGCAGGGCGCGTGCGGCCGTCAGCGGCTGGATCGCTTGGTCGGTGACGATGTGGATGGCGCGATTGGCACCCATGGCCAGGCCATTGCGCAGATGCGGCTGGGCATCGGCCGGGGCAATGGTGACCACGATGACTTCGCTGGCGATGCCCTTGTCGCGCAGGCGCAGGGCTTCTTCCAATGCGATTTCATCGAAGGGATTCGGGGACAGCTTGACGCCGTCGGTCACCACGCCGGAACCGTCCGGCTTGACCTGTATGCGGACGTTGTAGTCCACCACGCGCTTGTATGCGACGAGGATTTTCATCTGGTACGGGGTCCTTCACTATCGGGGGGCGTCCGGCCATCGCAACAGCGACCGGTTCGGGGGTTAGACCCTGATTCTAACTGGCGATTGGCAACCATGCGAATGCGTATGGTTGCCGCTATGATGATGCGCTGCGACATTGGCGGGCGTTTTCATCTGCCGAAGACGTCTTGAATCGGGGGCCGTTGTATCCTTTACGGCTGAATGTCTGTGCCATGGAGGCGCAGATACAAAATTCATTACAGGAGAACAGGTAGTGCCCACTTGGCTTGTCACCGGCGGCGCCGGATTCATTGGCGGTAATTTCGTCCTCGAAGCAGCAGCCCGCGGCGTGAAGGTCATCAATCTTGATGCCCTGACCTATGCCGGCAACCTGAAAACTCTGAGCATTCTGGAGGGCAATCCCGACCATGTCTTCGTGGAAGGTGATATCGGAGACAGTGCGCTGGTATCGCGCCTGTTGGCCGAACATCAGCCGGATGCGGTACTGAACTTTGCCGCCGAAAGCCACGTCGATCGCTCGATCGACGGCCCGGGTGCGTTCATCCAGACCAATGTGGTGGGGACGCTGGGCCTGCTTGAAGCAGTACGCGACTACTGGAAGGCCTTGCCAGCAGACAAGGGCGAGGCGTTCCGCTTCCTGCACGTGTCCACCGATGAGGTGTACGGCACCCTCGGCGAAACCGGCAAGTTCAGTGAAACGACGCCGTATGCACCGAATTCGCCATATTCGGCCTCCAAGGCCGCCTCGGATCATCTGGTCCGGGCGTTCCACCACACGTACGGACTGCCGGTGCTCACCACCAACTGCTCCAACAACTACGGCCCGTATCATTTCCCGGAGAAGTTGATCCCGCTGGTGATCGCCAAGGCGCTGGCCGGCGAGCCGCTGCCGGTGTATGGCGACGGCAAGCAGGTGCGTGACTGGTTGTTCGTGTCCGACCATTGCGAGGCGATCCGCACCGTGCTGGCCAAGGGGCGCGTCGGCGAGACCTACAACGTGGGCGGCAACTCCGAAAAACAGAATATCGAAGTGGTGCAGGCCATCTGTGCGCTGTTGGACGCACGTCGTCCGCGTGAGGACGGCCAGCCGCGCAGCAGCCAGATTACCTACGTCACCGACCGTCCCGGCCACGACCGACGCTATGCGATCGACGCCTCCAAGTTGAAGGACGAGCTTGGCTGGGAGCCGGCGTACACCTTCGAGCAGGGCATCGGCTTCACCGTCGACTGGTACCTGGACAACCAGGAATGGGTGAACGGCGTGCTGGATGGCAGCTATCGCCTGCAGCGCATCGGCACCACCGCCTGAGCCCACAAGGACCTCGTACCCATGACGCAGACGCAGCGTAAAGGCATCATCCTGGCTGGTGGCTCCGGCACCCGGCTGTACCCGATCACCAAGGGCGTCAGCAAGCAGCTGCTGCCGGTGTATGACAAACCGATGATCTATTACCCGCTCAGCGTGCTGATGCTGGCGGGTATCCGTGAAGTGCTGATCATCAACACCCCGCACGAGCAGGCGCTGTTCCAGCACATGCTGGGCGACGGCTCGCAGTGGGGCATGGACATCCAGTACGCCGCCCAGCCAAGCCCGGATGGCTTGGCGCAGGCCTACCTGATCGGCCGTGACTTCCTGGACGGCAAGCCCAGCTGCCTGGTGCTCGGTGACAACGTGTTCCACGGTCACGGCCTGACCGAGGTGCTGAAGCGTGCCGATGCGCGCGCCGATGGTGCCACCGTGTTCGGTTATTGGGTCAACGATCCCGAACGTTACGGCGTCGCCGAGTTCGACGACAATGGCAAGGTGATCGGCCTGGTCGAGAAGCCGACCAAGCCGCGTTCCAACTACGCGGTGACCGGTCTGTACTTCTACGATGGCAAGGCCAGTGAGTACGCTGCTGAACTGAAGCCCTCACCCCGCGGTGAGCTGGAAATCACCGATCTCAACCAGCGTTATCTAGACGAGGGTGCGTTGCACCTGGAGCCGTTGGGCCGCGGCTACGCGTGGCTGGATACCGGTACCCACCAATCGCTGCTGGAAGCCTCCAACTTCATCGAAACCATCCAGACCCGGCAGGGCCTGCAGGTGTGCTGTCCGGAGGAAATTGCCTTCGGTAACGGCTGGATCAATGCCGAGCAGCTGGAAGCACTTGCCGCGCCGCTGATCAAGAATGGCTACGGCCAGTACCTGCATGCGCTCGCCGTCCGAGGAAGTGTTGTATGAAGATCATCGAGACCAAGCTGCCGGGCTGCGTGGTCATCGAGCCGGCCGTATTCGGCGATGAACGTGGCTACTTCTTCGAAACCTGGAATGCCGAGCGGTTCGGCCAGCACGGCCTGCCGACGAAATTTGTGCAGAGCAATGTATCCACCTCGGCGAAGGGCGTGCTGCGTGGCCTGCACTACCAGTGGCCACGGCCGCAGGGCAAGCTGGTCAGCGTGCTGGAGGGCGAGGTGTACGACGTCGCGCTGGATATCCGCCGCGGCTCGCCGACTTTCGGCCAGTGGGAAGCCGTCGTGCTGAGCGCGGAGAACAAGAAGCAGTTCTGGATCCCGGAAGGATTTGCTCATGGGTTTGCCGTGCTGTCCGAGCGGGCGGTCTTCAGCTACCTGTGCACCGACGTGTATGTAAAGGAAGCCGACGCCGGCGTACGTTGGAACGATGCCGACGTGGCGGTCGACTGGCCGATCTCCGACCCGATGCTGTCGGCAAAGGATGAAGCCGCCCCGTTCCTGAAGGACATCGCCGAAGAGCGCCTGCCGGTGTTCCAGGCATGACGATCCTGGTGTTCGGCGGCAATGGCCAGGTAGGCCAGGAGCTGCTGCGTTCGCTGTCACCGTTGGGCGACGTGGTGGCCACAACGCGTAGCGGCGTGTTGCCGGATGGCAGTGCGTGCGAGGTCGCAGATTTCAACCAGCCTGATTCGCTGGTCGCGTTGCTTGATCGCCTGCAGCCATCCACCGTGGTCAATGCCGCCGCCTACACGGCGGTGGACAAGGCAGAAGAGGACGTTGATGCGGCCTTCCGCGCGAACGCAGAAGCCCCCGGCGTCATCGCACGCTGGTGTGCCCAGGCGGATTTGCCGTTCGTGCATTACTCCACCGACTATGTGTTCGATGGTGAAGGCACGGTGCCCTATCGGGAAGATCAGCCGACGGCGCCACTGGGTGTGTATGGCGCCAGCAAGCGCGATGGCGAAGAGACCGTGCGTGCTGCCGGCGGGCGGCACCTGATATTCCGCACCGCGTGGGTATACGCCTCGCACGGTGCCAATTTCCTGCGCACTATGCTGCGCGTGGGGGCGGAACGCGATGCGCTCCGTGTCGTGGCGGATCAGATCGGTACGCCGACGCCCGCCGCGTTGATCGCCGATGTCACGGCGCAGGCACTACAGCATTCCGGTGCACTGTCCGGCACGTGGCACCTGACGGCTTCCGGCCAGACCAGCTGGCATGGTTTTGCCGAGGCGATCTTTGCCGAGGCGCTCGCGCGTGGCGTCTTGGCAAAGGTACCGAGCGTTGAAGCAATTGCCAGTTCGGAATACCCGACGCCAGCCAAACGGCCGTCATGGTCGGTGCTGGATAACCGCAAGTTGCAGCAGGATCTCGAGATCGTGCTGCCGGCGTGGCAGGACGGGCTGAAGCGAGTGATTGGCGAAATCGCCTGAAAGAGAAAGCGGGGCATTGCCCCGCTGTTTTCATTCAAAGGAGTGTCGAGCAGACACTACTGCCGACCGTACGTATCCTCGAACCGCACGATATCATCTTCACCCAGGTAGCTGCCGGACTGCACTTCGATCAGCTCCAGCGGCAGGCGTCCCGGGTTGCGCAGGCGATGGGTCACGCCCAGCGGGATGTAGGTGCTCTGGTTCTCGCTCAACAACAGTACTTCTTCACCACGCGTGACTTCGGCTGTGCCACTCACCACGATCCAGTGTTCGGCACGGTGATGATGCATTTGCAGGCTGAGCGTGCCACCCGGCTTCACCGTGATGCGTTTGACCTGGAAGCGCGCGCCGCTGTCGATGGAATCGTATGCACCCCACGGCCGGTACACTTTGCGATGCCAGGTGGCCTCGCTGCGTCCTTCCGCTTTCAGGCGCGCAACGACCGCCTTGATATCCTGCATGCGGTCGGCCTTGCCGACCAGGACGGCGTCGTCCGTTTCCACGACGATGATGTCATCCAGTCCGACCATCGCGACCAAGCGCTCGCCATAGGCGTACGTGTTGCGGCAATCGATGGCAATCACGTCGCCCTGGTGCGCATTGCCGTCCCCGTCCTGCTGGGAAACATCGCGCAGCGCGGTCCATGAACCGACGTCGTTCCAGCCCGCGTCCAGCGGCACGACCACTGCGTCGGCGGTCTTTTCCATCACTGCATAATCGATGGAATCTGACGGCACCGCCGCGAAGGCCTCTTTGTCCAGCCGGGTGAAGTCTGCATCGCGCCGCGACTTCTCCCACGCGTCACGACTGCTGGCCAGCATCGCCGGCTGGAAACGTTCAAGCTCCTGCAGGTAACGCGACGCCTTGAACAGGAACATGCCGCTGTTCCAGTAATACTCGCCGCTGGCAACGTAATCGGTAGCCGTGGCCAGATCCGGCTTCTCGACGAATCGCTCCACCGAACGTGCGCCCTCGCCGGGTGAGGCCTTGATGTAGCCATACCCGGTTTCCGGGCCGGTCGGCACGATGCCGAAGGTCACCAGCTTGCCTGCTTCAGCCACGCTGGCGGCCTGTTCCACCGCGATGCGGAACGCAGCGGCATCGGTGATCACGTGATCGGAGGGCAGCACCAGCAGCAGCGCATCGGCGCCGTCACGGGTAGCCTCCAGGGCGGCCACAGCAATGGCGGGAGCCGTGTTGCGTCCCACCGGCTCCAAGATGATCGCGGCAGGCTCGGCACCCACCTGCTGCAGTTGCTCTGCGGCAACGAAGCGATGCTCTTCGTTGGCGATCACCAGCGGTCCGCGTGCGGCAATCGGCGCCACGCGCTCCCACGTTGCCTGCAGCATGGTCAGCTCGCCTGCGAGCGGCAGGAACTGCTTGGGGTACGCCTCGCGGGACAGCGGCCACAGGCGCGTGCCGGAACCGCCGGAGAGGATCACGGGCTGGATCTTGTTCATTGCGTTTCAGTTCGTCCTTGGATTACTGCTGCAGCAGCGTAGCGATCTCATAGGTGCGTGCCTTGAGCAGCGCCGCATCGCCCCGCGTCTCCACGTTCAGACGCAGCAGCGGCTCGGTATTGGAGCTGCGCAGGTTGAAGCGCCATTCGCCGAAATCGGCGCTGATGCCGTCGGTGTGGTCCAGCGCAGGCGCGTGCGAAGCGAAGTGTTCCATCACGCGGCCCACCGCCACCTTGGCGTCAGCGACCTTGAAGTTGATCTCGCCGCTGCAGGGGTAGGCGGCCATGCGGTCCTCGACCCACTCGGCCAGCGACTTGCCGCTTTCCGACACGAGTGCGGCAATCAGCAGCCACGGGATCATGCCGGAGTCGGCATAGGCGAACTCGCGGAAATAATGGTGCGCACTCATTTCGCCGCCGTACACCGCATCTTCGGCGCGCATCTTTTCCTTGATGAAGGCATGGCCGCTTTTGCACAGGACCGGAATGCCGCCGGCCTGTTCGACCATCTCTACGGTATTCCAGGTCAGGCGCGGATCGTGCACGACCTTGCCGCCCGGATGGCGCTTCAATGCCGCCTGTGCCAGCAGGCCGACCAGGTAATAGCCTTCGATGAAACGGCCGGTATGGTCGAAGAAGAAGCAGCGGTCGAAATCGCCATCCCACGCGATGCCGAAGTCCGCGCCATGTTCACGCACCGCTTCTGCGGTGGCGGCGCGGTTCTCCGTCAGCAGCGGATTGGGAATGCCGTTGGGGAAGTTGCCATCCGGCTCATGGTTGATGCGGATGAACTCCAGCGGCAGGTGCGGGGCCAGCAGGTCGACGATGGCGCCTGCGCCGCCATTGCCGGCGTTGACCACCAGCTTCAGTGGTTTCATCGCGGCGACATCCACATACGACAGCAGGTGCTGGATGTAGGCGTTCTTGTCGTGCTGCTCGCTCTGTCCAGCGACCGGCGGCAGTGCGCCTGCGGTGTCGGCCGCCACGGCGTCGGAAATGGCAAACAGGCCGGTATCCGAGCTGATCGGACGGGCATGTTCGCGCACCAGCTTCATGCCGTTGTAGTCCATCGGGTTATGGCTGGCGGTGACCATGACGCCACCGGCTGCCTGCAGGTGGTCGGTCTGGAAGTACACCTCTTCGGTGCCGCACAGCCCGATGTCGATGACCTCGCGACCGGCACCGCGCAGGCCCACCACCAGCGCATCCTGCAGGGCCCCACTGGTCAGGCGCACGTCGTGACCGACAACCACGGCGCCGGCTTCCAGCTGGTCCGCAAGCGCCACGCCGATGCGGCGTGCGAGGTCTTCGTTGAGTTCGTCCGGCACGCGGCCGCGGATGTCATAGGCTTTGAAAGCGGGAAGGGGCATGGAGTCAGTTCCTTTGGGGGCCAGCTCTGTAGTTTATACGCCGATGTGTAGGCGGACCGTTGTCATGGGCACCCGGCACCGGCTCGGAGGCGGGTCATTCATGAGCCGCCTTCCGCACGCCCTTGCTCTTTTTCGCTGGCGCCCCCGGCAAGGGCTCCAGCAACGCATTCAGGTCACTCTCTCTGAAACCGGGCCCCGACGCGCTGCCGCTTTCCAGGATCGAATCCGCCAGCGACGCTTTACGCTGCTGCAGTTCGGTGATCCGTTCTTCGATGCTGCCAGCGGCGATCAGCCGGTAGACGAAGACCGGCTTGTCCTGGCCGATCCGATGGGCGCGGTCGCTGGCCTGATTCTCGGCGGCCGGGTTCCACCAGGGATCGAAGTGGATGACCGTATCGGCCGCGGTCAGGTTCAGGCCGACACCGCCCGCCTTGAGGCTGATCAGGAAGACCGGCACCTCTCCCTGCATGAACCGGCGCACCGGGGTGGCGCGGTCACGGGTGTCCCCGGTCAGGGTCACAAACGCCAGTCCACTCTTCTCCAGAGCCTGCGCGATCAGCTCCAGCATGCGCGTGAACTGCGAGAACACCAGAATGCGTCGGCCTTCCTCCACCATCTCCGGCAGCAGCGTCATCAGCAGGTCGAGTTTGGCCGACCCCTGCGTCCGTGGCGCGGCGTCACCGGGCAACAGGCGTGGATCGCAACAGACCTGACGCAGCTTCAGCAGTGCGTCGAGCACGACGATGTGGCTTTTCGCCAATCCCTTGCCGGTGACGGCCTCCCGCACTTTTTCCTGCATGGCGGAGCGCACGGTCTCGTACAGGTCACGCTGGCTGCCTTCCAGTGCCACGTGTCGTGTGATTACCGTTTTGGGTGGCAGTTCGGTCGCGACCTGGTCCTTGCGTCGGCGCAGGATGAACGGGCGCACCCGCTGCGCCAGCAACTGGGCGCGCTGGGCGTCAGCGCTGCGCTCGATCGGATGGCGCCAGTGCTGGTTGAACAGCTTCTCG
>Ga0247816_10001092_pt1 | contig 13610 bp, 9 predicted proteins | sample UWRJL209509C1_FD_179930 | JGI IMG/M metagenome (GOLD analysis project Ga0247816, IMG submission 179930) | Plant litter microbial communities from Arlington Agricultural Research Station in Wisconsin, United States - UWRJ-L209-509C-1 | ecosystem: Environmental > Terrestrial > Plant litter >...
CCATCTTTATCTGTATCGTTAAGCATTTTCTCAATTTCATCTAAACGATTTTGAGCTGCTTTGTCGGTTGTTAGATCTGTTTCAGGAATATACCAATCTGCATGCTTATCTTTTTTACCTAGATAGAAAGTAAGACCTAATGAAGTATTATACATCATTCCAGAAAGATTTTCTTTTTCTGCTGCATAATTTCCATCCCAATTAAGATGTTGGCGAACATTACTCAAAACAGTAAAATCTCCAGTAAGAACTAACCATTCTGCGATTTTAAATTGAGGAGTCAAACCAAACATGATTCCACCATTATCTTCACTAATTCCTTTGTTGTTCCCAACTTGAGGTTCAAGTCTAGAAACTTGAATACCAGCATGTCCTAAGATATTTAATCTGCTCGTAAAAGTTTCAAATCTCATGATTCTTCCCAAATTCGCTACACCTTGAAGACCAATGCGGTATTGTCTCGTTTCAAATGGAAGAGAACCACTGCCTGATTGACTTTCAATTAAGTCATAAGCTCCATCAAGTTTTATACCGAATAAGTTGGAAAACATATATCTAACTCCCAAGTCATAATGATCTACTCCTGAAAAATTAAAATATTTGTTTGGATCAGAAGAGTAGTATCCGTCAGAATAAGGTCTTACTGCTTTATTTTGTCCAACATTAAGTTCAATTGACCATCTATTGAACAATCCATCTTCTGATAGATTTTTTTCTTTAGCGGCTGTTTCTTGAGCATTTCCTTTACCGTGTAAGGCGATTAGTGCTAATATAATTAAATGTTTTTTCATAATTGGAATTAAACTTTAAAGTTTATTTTCTGTTTATTAATTTTTGTGTGGCTATTGATCCATTTTCAAGTTTGATTTTTGCAATATAAACTCCTTCAGCATGATTAAATGGTTTCATAGTATTTGCTTGTCCTTCAGCATTAAATGATAAAACTTTTCTTCCAGCGATATCATAAATTTCAATTTCATTCATTCCTAATGATGTTTGAGCTGAAAAAGTATTATTTTTAATTGAAGCAAAAACATTTACAGTATTAAAATCAGGATTACTTAATGCTGCGTTTATGTATACAATCTCAAAACGATTGTTTGCAACCGTCTCATTTGAGGTAAATGTATAAGAACCATTAAATAAGTTGTGGTAAATTTGTAAAGCTTTATCATAAAGATAAACTGTTGCATCACCTGTTCTGAATATACCCTCTCTTTGATCAATAGTTATAGTAAATGTCTCATTTTCTGAAGTACTTTTAGTTATTCCTAAAGGAACTACATCAGTGTCAAAAAATGAAGGTCTTCCGTTAATTGAAAGTTTTCTGCCTGAGCTATCAAGAATGCTATATAATTGAGTTGTGCTTGATGAGTTTCTATCTGCATCATAAAGCCTGTCATATCCAAAAGTTGCATTTGGTAAATAAGCGATTAAGATTTGACTAAAAATTCCAGAATCATTTGTCAGATTTAATTTGAAACGATCTATTTCTTCTTCTACTTGAGAAACGTTATTATTTGAAGGACGGAAGAAATTATTATTTGGCGCTGCAATACGCATACAGTTATTAAATTCAACTGTTCCTGATCCTGATGGATTTATAGATTTTACCATAAAACCTTGCCCAGAAGCAACGGTTCCATTTACAGAAACACCAATAGGAGTTGTTGTAATTTCACCTGCTAAATTATATATTACATAATCAGCTTGAGTGTAATTAGTAATTCCATTACTGTTATTTCCTGTTGGAGTTGCAGATGTCCATAAAGCAACATATCCATCAATAGCTTCATTCTCTAATAAAAATTGATTGATATTGATTGCAGAAGGATACGGATTGGCAAGTAAATTGTTTCTTGATGATGAATTTGGTGATGATCCTGGATTATGAAGAACAGTTACAGGTATTGTTCCATTGTTAGCAGTACCAGCAAATTTTAAGTCAATATTATCAGTAGCCGCTAAATTTGTAAATGGCAATTGATTTCTTACACGCATAATATATCCTTTACCTGTGCTTACTGATGTAAGTGGTAGCCATCCGCCAGGTCCAGCATTCCAATAATATTTTAAATCAAATGCACCTGCTGCGCTTGCTGTTTTTGCTCTTGCTAAACCAAGTAGATCGAAGAAATCCCCTGAAATAGGCGTACCCCAATAAACATAATCATTACGGCGCATTGGACGAGTCATTTTAGTCAATTCAATGTTTGGTGCTGTACTTAAACTGTTTCTTTGCAATAAAGTTGATTCGCTTGACATAATTAATTTTCCAGTTCCAGTTGCTTGATTTACAATTTCAAGAACTTCTCCGTCTGCTAAAGTTATGTCGGCATTTAAAACAAGTGAATTACAAACTAGATTTCCAGAATACGCACTATTAATGATTACTGGATCTGCTAAAGTTGGCGCACTTGGAGACCAAGTACCATTCCATGTTTTTGTTATTCCTGAAGTTGCTATTAATGTTGAGCAGTTCGGATCTTTTGATCCAAATGTAAAATAGGAATATTGTGCAAGATTAGTAATCGAATCAGAAGTTATTGAACCTTGACTTAAAGTACTTGCGCCGCCTAATAGTGAATTAGTATCAATCGTTGAAGGAATTATTTCCCATACTGATGTGGTTGTATTATAACCTATAATAACTAAATCTGTTAAATTTCCGTTTGTTAAATTTAGTACATCACTAGAAAGTCTCCATGTTAAAGTGAATTTAGAATTACTTCCTTTGATGTCCCAATATTCAAGAGTTGATTTTTGAGTAACACCAGTTCCTAAGGTACCAGATGTTGCTGCTCTAAAATATGCGGCTTCAACTCCAGCTGAAGTTGTAGGCGTTACTCCAGCGGGCGCATAAATTCCTGCATCACCTACAGGAAGAATATATTGTGATGTACCGTAAGTTCGCGCATAGCCATCTACATAATGAGCATTAGATGCGCCACTCCAAGTTACGCCTGACGCATAGGATAACACGCCGTGTTCTAAAGCTTTTGTTGTTTGCGATTTTGCTGGGCTTGGTCCAAAATTATAGACTCCAGATGCAACATAAAATTCGGTATTATTACTGATATAGATTGTGCTGTTGTTTTGAACTTGGGCATTTCCAATACCAAAGCTTAACAAAGCAAAGGCTGTTGCATATTCTTTATAAATAAAGAGCCTTTTCGTGGATTTTAAAGTATTTGTTTTCAAATGGATACTATTTTAAATTAATGAGCTTATTTTAATTGATATTATACGCTTACTAAAATTAGCGTTTGGCCTTCGAGTTGCGATTAGTTTACTTCCTTTACTTTGTTTTTTGAATAAAAGACTGCCACCATTACAATTGCTACAACTATTAGAACATATACATATCCATCAATTGGCGTCCCTGGAGGTGGTGGTGGACCTTCTTCATCATCTTGTCTAATAGGTATTAATTTACGAACATCGTTTGCAGACATAGCAATCGATGATAATAATGTAAACACTATCGTTAAATTTTTTGTTAAGTTTGATTTACTCATTTTTATTTATTTACGTGAATTTTATTACTGTTTTTGAATTCGAGTTTAGTCTAAATTTATTTTGTGAATTTATATTATTTAGTATTTACTGATTTTTTTTATTGAAGTGAAATTAAAATTTGGGCAATAAAATCGATGTAATGCACATTTTATAGATGAAATGCACTTTTGTAAAAAAAAACGAGTCGTTTTTTTTGCATTTAGTAGATAATAATCTTACTAATTGAAAGCTTTAACTTACACAATTTTTATAATTTTCACTTAAATAATTTTTTTTTGAGGTTAATTTGTGGTGTTTTAGCCAATTAAGTGAAAAATAAAAATATTTTTAAAGAATGAATATTTAAAATTTAATATTTTTTTAAGAAGAATTTTCATCAGATTTAGCTTTTAAATTAGCTGTATTTTATTTATTAAAAATTTACAAATGAAAAACTATTCAACTTTGTACCTTTACAGCTTTGAAAACAATAATATAATAATGGAAATAGGAAAATATAATACGCTAACTATTGACAGAGACACTCAAGTGGGACTTTTTTTAACTGATGGAAAAGAAGACGTTTTGCTTCCAAATAAATATGTACCAAAAATATTTGAAATTGGTGATCAAATTAATGTATTCGTATATTTAGATCATGAGCAAAGACCTGTGGCAACAACACTTGAACCTTATATTTTATTAAATGAATTTGCACTTTTGAGAGTAAATTATATTAATAATGTCGGTGCTTTTATGGATTGGGGAATGGAAAAGGACATTTTAGTTCCTTTTAAAGAACAAGCAAGACCAATGGAGAAAGGCAAGCGTTATTTGGTTTACCTTTATATGGATGAAAAAACAAATCGCTTGGTGGCTTCAAGTAAAACAAATCAATTCTTGAATAACGAAAACATTTCAGTTGAAGTTGGCGAAGAAGTTGATTTAATTGTTTCGCATATTACCGAGCTTGGGATTAATGTAATCATAAATGAAAAGCACAAGGGCTTAGTTTATAAAGATGAAGTTTATGACGAAAGAATTAGAACCGGCGACAGAATTCACGGTTTTATTAAAACAATTCGTCCTGATGGAAAAATTGATGTAAGCTTGCAAAAGCTTGGTTTTGAAAATATTGAGCCAAATGCTGAAAAGATTTTAGACGAGCTTAGAGCCAATAGAGGTTTTCTCCGGTTAACAGATAACAGCCATCCTGAAGACATTAAAACGGTTTTAAAAATGAGCAAGAAAACTTTTAAAAAAGCCATTGGTACTCTTTACAAACAAAAATTGATAGAACTAAAAGACGACGGAATTTATCTTGTGAAAGAAAATTAAATCAATATAAAAATGCTTCCAAAATTTTGGAAGCATTTTTTATTTAGGAAATTCTTCAGGCGCAGGTTCTCGGTAAATTACAGAAGAAATGCTTCCTAAAAAAGCTTCTAATGATTGAAGTTCGTCTTCATTTAAATTTAATCGGTGCAAAAGGGGAGAGTTTACCGGAAACAAAGCATCATTGGCCTGTTCTGGCTTTCTTTTTTGATTTGGCATTCCAACATTATACATATTAAGGACTTCTCGAATTTCTGGGAAAAGTCCGTTGTGCATGTAAGGTCCTGTTCGAGTAACTTCTCTTAATGAAGGCGTTCTGAATTTCCCAACATCATCTGGGTTTTTGGTAACATTATATCTGCCCAAATCTTCATATTTTCTTCCATAATAAGTAAGTCCCACATTGTGAAACTTGTTATCAGAGAACAATGCTGAATTATGGCAATTCATGCATTTGGCTTTGGTTCTGAATAAATGAAGTCCTTTAATTTCTTGATTGGTAAGTTTTGTGCTGTCGCCTTCAATAAATTTATCAAAACGGCTTTTTTTGCTTATAATTGTGCGTTCAAATGTGGCAATTGCCTTTAAAATTTTATCTTGGGTAATTTCTTTTGAACCGTATGAATCTTCAAAAAGTTTTTCATATCCTTTAATTTTTTTGATATTATTTACGGCAATATCCATGTGGCTGTTCATTTCCTTTGAATCTTCTATCGGAAATCTTGCTTGTTCTTCTAATGTGGTTGCTCTTCCGTCCCAAAAAAATAATTTAGAGTAAGCCACATTAATAATTGGTTTAGAATTTCTGATTCCAGGAACTCTGTCATGGCCGTGTGAAACCCGTTTTCCGTCACCCCAACCTAATTCTGGATCATGGCAAGAAGCGCAGGCAATTTGACCAGAACTGGAAAGTCTTGGGTCAAAAAATAAAACTTTTCCCAATTCTCTTTTTGATTCAGAAAAAACATTATCTGCTGGAAATTGTGGTTTTGAAAGTACGCCAATATCTTCAAAATCAGTAACTGAACTATCTATCAAAGGTTTAGGCCATTGAGATTTGTCGCCACTGCTATAAAGTTTTTTTAACTCTGAAATAGAATAATATTTTTCATCTGAAGGAAGATAATCTCGCCAAGAAATCAGGCTTATGAATAAAATTAAAATAAGTAATAATCGATACGTCTTTTTCATTTTTTGAAAACATCAAATTTATCTAAACACCTTGATTTTATTAATAATTTATTGAAATTCCAGCATTAAAAAAGCTGTTGTTTTTGGTTTCAAAATTAGCAATATAATCTTCGTATTTTTTATCTAAAATAATTAATGTTGCATAATCAACAAAAATTCTTAAGGTTCTGTTTTTTGGAAGTGTAATGAAATGCTGTGCCAAAAGTCGAGACTGCAATTTTGAAGTTACGTCAAAACCATGATCAGGAATAATTACATTTTCTGCAAAATAATTTCCATTTGTTATCGATGAAAAAAGAAAGGCTTCGTCTAAAGCCGTATAATTTTGGAAATAAATCTGGAGGTTTAATTTGTTCTTTTTCAAAGCAATAACATCTCTGTTTAAACTGGCTTCGATTTCAATTGTATTTAGTTTTTTTTGAGTCAGACCTAACAAATCTACATATTTGTGTCGATTATAATTCGCTGCAATTTCAAAACTATAAAGCACACGATCGTTTTCTTTTTTAATCAATCCGGTTTCAAAGGTTATTTTTTCAAGATTCATGCGGTAATTTTGGCCGCGTTCTGCTACTGAATAATTGTCACCCTGATCTTTCGTGTATTTTAACAGCAATTTATAATCGAATTTTTCGCCGTCGAAGAAATAATTTATTTTTGTGGCATGTGAAACGACTTTGTATTTAAATTCGATCAAATCTTTGTCAACATATATTTTTCCGTTTCCATCTCTTCCATAAAAATCATCCATAGATTTATTGTATTTGTACGCTACGGAAAAACTATTTCTATTATTTTGGTATTGATAACCGCCTCCAAAATTGGTATTTCGGTCAATTGTAATATTTGAACTATAGGAAGAATTAAAAATGATTCTGCCATAACCGCTTGAAAAACGGGTAAAAGTTTCTTGATAAACAGGTGCATTTTGGGTGTCGTCAACATATAAAATCGACAATTTTTCTGTATTTCTATAAAATCCAACCGAACCAAAAACGTGGTGATTTTTTAAAGCATAACCTGTCTGAATTTCGCCTCCATAATTGCTGGAAGTAATTTGTGGCCTTGGGTCAATGGTTCTGAACATTTTTCCATTTTCATAAAAAGCCAAAGCGCTTAAAAGTATATGGTTATTAAATTCATAAGAAAAACCGCCGTTTAAAGCATACGTTTGGTTTTCCCAATTTCCTTTTTTTGGTGCAAAAAAATAGTTAGGAGCAAGGACGTTTTGTTCTTCTGTCCTTCCAGAAGATAAATTATATCCAATTCCTTTTTCAATACTTTTAGTATACCGAAAATCTCCAAAAAGTCGAAGTTTTGGCTTAATATTGAAAATTCCTTGTGTTTGAAATCCATATTCTGTGACTTTGTCAGCTGATTGGACTCTTTTAATAGGATTGTTTTTGTGTGTAAAATCGATTTGTGTTTGCGTGAAATCGGCTAATTTCTGCGTAGTAAAAAACAGCGGTGTTTCCCACAAATTTTCTTGCAATGGCAAATAAAATGAATTCTCTTTTAAAAATAGGCTATCGGCAAGCTGTGCGTTTACCGCACTGCTTACCAATAGCATAAAAAATAATATTCTTTTGATTGAAGTCATATTTTATAATTTCAGGACTCTGAAAAATTTAGTTTTGGAAACCTCTTGGTTCTGCTTTTCTTTTTACAAAATCGTTGGCAGAATTATTTGTATCTTCTAAAATGATTCTTCCGTCAACCGTAGTTTTTGTTTTTCTGATTACAGCTTGTGAATTATAAGCGGCATCAGTGTTGATGAATGAGGCGTCAATTTGTGAAGGCAACATTTTTGGGCGTTGAGAATTTGGACTATAATGTTGCAAATCAACTCCGTCAATGATTGTAGAAATTGGAATTTGAACAAAATAAGTTGACGTATTGATAACTGTTGTAACAGAAGGATCAGTGAAATTAGGGTAAGTTGAAAAATTATCAGCACGAAAAATAACAAAACTGTCTCTTCCGTTTGAGTCTAAAATCATGTCTTTGTTGTTATTTGCAAATCCTTCTCTTCCCCAATATGCAATTTCCATGTCTGGAACAGCCGGGTTTTGGATATCATATAAGTAAACAGTTTCTCCTAATGAAACACGGAAATCACCCAAGTAAGCTTCAAAATCAGCTGTACTCAAATCAACTGTCAAATCTGGATTTTGAATTGTAATTGGAGTTCCGGTATTGCTCGTTAACGGAGCTTTGTGGTTAATCGCACTTTGTGCCAACACAATGCTTTCTCCTGGCTGAATTGGATATTGCGTGCCATTTCCTGGGATTTTGAAAACATAATCGGCATACACATAATTGGTATTTGCACTTGAACCGCTTGTCATATTCAGCGATTGGCTCCAGTCAAATTGTCCATTTGAAAGTGTGAAACTTGAAGTTGTCGTTGACGTTTTTCCATAAAGTTGCGCAATATATAATCCGTCAGCATAAATAATTTCGTTAGAGTTATTGTAAATTTCAATAAATTGGTCTCTAAAAACAGCACCTTGTGTGGCATGTGAACCCGCATAAGAAATTTGTTTGATAACTAAATCGCCAATTCTTGCACTCTTTAATTCAATTGTTGTAGCAGAAACATTTGCATTGACTAAAACCTGTCCTTGCGCTCCGTTAAAAGTCACAGATTCAGTTGAAGGCATGTATCCAAAAACAGCATTAAACTCAGTGTTTGTCAATGTTTTTGTAGCCGTTACATCATAAGTTCCAGGAAGAATTTCAGTAAAATTAGCAACTCCAGAAGCATTTGTTTCTAAAGTATAAGTGTCTCCAGTATTTGTATTTTTTAAAATTACATTTCCTTGCGCAACTGCTTGACCATTAAAAGTTTCGTCATCGTATTTTAGATTCACTGCAAAAGGAACTGATTGTAAAGCCGCGCCTCCAAAATCATCATCTTCCCCACAAGATGATAAGGCGATAACCGCTGTTAGTAATAAAAGAATTTTTCTCATGTAAAAAATATTTAGGTTAAAAATTAAAATTGATATTCTATTTTGCTTCCAAAGGACAATTGAACCAAGTCGTTTTTTGTTCTTCTTATATAGCGACCATTTTCTAAAGCAATTTCTGTTTGATTTAAGTCTAAAAAATTATTGGCATAGAACGAAAATCGAAATCCGTTTAAAAAATCTTTTGAAAGTCTCAGATGAAAATTGTTATAAACTTTGTCTTCTTTTCTTGGAACTATCCCAAAGTTAGGTCGGTTAAACTGCGTAAAAAGTGCTCGGTCTTCTTCAGAAATATTCACTCTGTTAAAATCTGCATCTAAATAAGCAATAAGTGTGTTTGAAGGATCTCTGTCTGCCCTTTGCACAATAAAATGCTCTGTTCTGACTGAAATGACCATTCCAATTTTTGAAAGATGATAATTTAAATTGCTTCCAATTCTAAACTGTCGGTATCTTTCTTCATAAGATTTATAAACGCCAAATTTTTCAGGAGAATTTAGGTTTGTAGAGAAACTTAGACCTTCCACATCATCAAGATTTGTGGTTTCTGTAAAGCTTCCATTAATGTCAAAAGAAACATTTTTCAATGGTGTTTTTTCAAAACTCAAGAAAAATTCAACTCCTTTATCAGTAGATTCAAATTGATTTACTAATTTATTTTGTGTGTAAAAAAACGGAGAGTATCCAGAAATTTCATAGGTTGGAAGTAAAGTTCCGTTATAAGTAATTGTCAAATCTGCTATTTGGCGCGCCATTGGAACAGACTGATTTGTGATTCCGTTATAAAGATGATTATAAAAACCAGTGATATTTATATTTCCAAAAGGAAGCCTGTAATCTAAACCAAGTTCAGTTCGCATGCTTTTTGAAGGTTTTAAATTTTTGTTGTTATCAAAATCTACAAAAGTCTGCACGATTCCCAAATTATAATATCCAGGAAGCCTGTAATCTCCCAAAACGGCATCAAAAAATCTTGGACCCGTATAAATTTGATTAATGGAAGGTGTTTTTGAGGTCAACCCAATACCGCCACGAATTTTAAAATCATCCACAATAAAATAAGAATTGACTCTAGGCGAAAAATTTGAGTAGCCATTTTGGTTGTCATAACGAAGACCTGCGTTCACGTTCAGCATGCTGTTTGTCCAACTTTTGGTGATATTGTCTTCAAAATAACCTGAAAACTGGTATTCGGCACGCACGTTATCGCCATAATTATAAGGTCTGAAACCTTGTCCCTGGCTTCCAGAAGTTCCTCCAAAAAGGGTAATCATCGTTTCGGGAGCGCCCAGTCTTCCTCGGCCTTTGTTGTCGCTCATTCGAATAGAAGTTCCAAAAGAAGTGCTGTGCAACCAAGTGCCACTTTCAAAGGTTTTATACAAATCAGTTGCAAAAAATCCCGAAATCGGAATTCCTTCCACCGCTTTTACAGACGTGTAACCCGGAGGCGTGTAAGTGGCCGTGTAAGTGCCGTCGCTTAAACTTGTTCCCACAATTTTCCCGCCGTTATTTGTGAATTGTGACTGGTAAGTAAATTGGTCACTGTAATTAAAATTAAAATTCACATCTAAATTGTCAAAAAAGCTTTTCTGGAAATTCCATTTAAAGCGGTTTGAAATTGAAATATCTTTCTTTTTGTTTTTTACAATTTTATGTTCGGCATCTTCTTCTTCATAATTTACTTTGTCGTCATTAAAACCATAATCTACAGAAAATGAGTTTTTTATGTTTTTCGAAGGGCTTGTCCAACTCCACATAAAGTTGGTCGTGATTCTTTCATATTTTGTAAATGAAGTTCTTGGACTTGAATTCGATTCCAAACGGCCAACATTCAAATTAATGAAACCTAATTTATCGCTCAAGCGAAATCCTTTTGAGAAGCCATATTCAGTGGCGCCGTCACGTACCGATGTGAAAATTCTGTAAGGAGATTTTCCAGCACGCTGTTCCACTTTTACAAGTCCAGAAGTCAAATCACCATATTTTGCGGAAGGAACTCCTTGAACAACTTCGATTTTTTCTATATTTTCAACAGCAATTTGTCTTAAATCAGCGCCATAATTTGCGTTGGAAAAATAACCATTGAACTCATTGGCAGCGGCATCTCCAAAACCCAAAAGATTTGGTGAAAAAGGATCGCCATAATTGCCCACATACGATTGCATGTTTTCGTTATTTGAAATTGGAATTCCATCCACAACAATCGCAGTTCCAAAAGATTTGTTGCCAAATCCTGTATTTCCTATAAATGACGGTTTTACGGTTCTGAATGCAATGGTTTTAAATTCACTCAAATCAAAATTGGTTACTGCCTGACCCGGAAGCTGTTCTAAAACATCACTCAAAGAAAATGCCTGAACTTGGTCAATAACTTCTCGTCCCATGACGATTTCTGAGTAATCTTTTCCTTTTCTGGCTGAAACTGCAATTTCATCCAAACGAAGATCTTGGTTTTCTAAAAAAATAAGCAGTGTTTTTTGTAATTCTGAAGGTGAAAAAGCTTGGCTTATTTCCTGTTTTCCTAATAATTTAAAGTTTAAGGTAATGGTTTCTGATGTTTTTAATTGCATTTCAAAAAAACCTTTTTCATCAGTAATTGACCACTTTTTTGAATTAATATCTGTCACAGTCACATTTTGCAACGGAGTTAAAGTGCCTTTTTCTAAAATTTGGCCTTTAATTGTTTGCTGGGCAAAACCCTGAATGGTGAACGATAAGAATAAAATTAGAACATATTTCACGGTACAGTTTTTAATAACGGTACAAACTTATAAAAACTATTTTTATTTAGATTAATAATAAATAAGTAATTGTGTGCTCTTCCTGATTTTCATTTTAATAACAAAATTTTAAGAATATTTTTTCCAAATTGATGCTATTTGCTGAGAAAAAATTAAATATATAGTTTTTTATTGTTGCCTTTAAATTTAAAAACCATACATTTGTATATACAAATATTAAAAGTTTGGAACGTAAAGATTTTATTAAAACCATAACAGGAGGAATAGCCATGGCATCATTACAGCCTTTTTATAACTGGACAAAAGAGTTGAGCGAAGAAGATATTAAACATCCAGTTTTATTCATCGGACACGGTTCGCCAATGAACGGAATTGAAAATAACGAGTTTTCACAGACTTGGGCAAAAATGGGAGAAACCATTCAAAAACCAAAAGCCGTTTTGGTAATTTCAGCACACTGGCTCACGAGAGGAACGCATATTACAGCCATGGAAAATCCAAAAACAATTCATGATTTTGGAGGTTTTCCGCAAGAATTATTTAATGTTCAATATCCTGCAAAAGGAAATCCAGAATTGGCGCAAGCTACTAAAAACTTGATTCACACTACAGATGTTGGATTGGATCACGATTGGGGTTTGGATCACGGAACTTGGACCGTTGTCCGCCACATGTATCCAAATGCAGATATTCCGGTTTTACAATTAAGCATTGATTACAGCAAACCGCCGCAATATCATTATGATTTGGCAAAACAATTGGCTTCGCTTCGCAAGAAAGGAGTTTTGATTATAGGAAGCGGCAACATGGTTCACAATCTTAGGATGATTGCCTGGAATAAAATCAACGAGCCAAATTATGGTTTTGATTGGGCAATTGAAATGGATAAAGTTTTTAAAGATAAAATTGCAGACAAAGACCACAAAGCTTTGATCAATTATGAAACTTTAAACAAAGCGGCAAAATTGGCGATTCCCACGCAAGATCATTATTATCCGTTATTATATACTTTAGGATTGCAGGATGAAAAAGACGAAACTTCCTTTTTTAATGATAAATTGGTTGGCGGTTCCTTAAATATGACTTCGGTAAAAATTGGTTAATTATTTAATTTCAATCTGGGAATTTAATTCTAATAAAGCCTCCACAAATCTTTTTTTATCTCTTGGAGAAACATAAACATCATCATTTTCATTGTATTTGATAATAAAACCTTTGGTTCCCAGAGCGGGTTTCAAGCTTGCATTTACAAACCAATTTTTTTGATGTTCGATCGAAGTAATATTAAAAATGTCTATTTTTCCTCGAACGGGTCCTGAATAATAATAAAGGTACGACTGATTGATTACGTATTTTGTGTCAAATAAAACCCACAGAAGAATAGTTGCGCAGATGGTAATAATAACTATCGGAATAATTTGGTACAAAGAATTGGTTGGAGCAAAAAGTGGCGTGGCAAATAAAATGAGTACAGTCATCCATAAAAGAGAAACCGTGGGAATGTGATAATCTGAAGAAAATTTTTTCATATTTGATAGAAGACAGCTAGTTTAACCGCAGATTTTATTTGTTTAAGTAAATCTGCGGTTGTTTTTTTAAACTCCCAATTGTTTTTTTGTTGTTTTTAGCAAGGCATCTTTGTGAACCAAAACTGAAATTGCTTTCAATCTCAAATAAGGAACACTCATGTAAATAAAACCATCATGGCCATTATTTTGTGTTCCCCAGGAATTTTTTACCTTATAATAAATGTTTCCGGATTGATCCTTTACTTTTCCAACAATGTGCATCAAATGATCATCGGTTGTATTAAAATTTTCAAATTCTTGCTGGCGAAATTCTGGAGTAATTTTTTTCTCTTTCTTAATTTCAG
>Ga0247816_10001093_pt1 | contig 13607 bp, 14 predicted proteins | sample UWRJL209509C1_FD_179930 | JGI IMG/M metagenome (GOLD analysis project Ga0247816, IMG submission 179930) | Plant litter microbial communities from Arlington Agricultural Research Station in Wisconsin, United States - UWRJ-L209-509C-1 | ecosystem: Environmental > Terrestrial > Plant litter >...
CCTGCACGGGCACGGCGGCCTCGGCGGTGACGGTGAGGCTCTGCAGCTGCGGCTGGGCGGCCGGGGCGACGGTCGCCGGTCGGGACAGTGCGTCCACCTCGGCCGCCTGGCTGGGCAGGGCGCCGATGCAGGCCAGCATCGGGGCCAACGCCATGGCGGTGAGCGCGGCCGCCTGGCGACGGCGGCGCATCAGTCCGTAGCCGTCACGCGTCTGCATAGACCTCCCCGGACGACGGGCGGGCACGGGTGAGTCTGGGGCAAGCGGGCATGGTGCGTCTCTCTGCTCAGCGCGGTTCGGCGGCGCGAAGGAAGGGTGGGGAGGATTCCCGCTGAAACCGAGAGGTGCGCGCTCACCGGCCAGATCAGACCGCGTGCCGGGGCACGGCGGGCGGGTGCCGGTTAGGGGTGGAGCGAACAAGAACCGAGGTCGCCCTCGGCGGGCGTCATCCTGTTAACGCGACGGTGACCTCGGTGACGCCGCACACGCGAACATGACGATATGTCATCAGTCTGAGAAAGTCGTGCACGCGGCGGACCGGTATGCCTACTTCTTCGATTCGAACCAGAACTGGGTGAACCCGCCGGCCACGATGGTCACCTTCCCGCCGTGAGCGGATGCCCGGCCCCGGTCGGACCCATTCACCGGCTGCCCGGCCGCATCGAAGGCCTGCTGCACGAGCCGCTGCCCGCGCGGAACCTCCACCGTGCGCACGGTCTTGTCGGTCGCGGCGCTGACGAACAGCGTGGACGTCCCGGCCGGGCCGGTCACGGTCACCGTGGAGATCAGCGGCTGGAGGAGCAGCGCGTCGACCGCGACCGCGCCGTCCGTGCTGCCGGTCACCGTGGTCGCTTTCGCCGGCAGCACGGCCGCAAGCGGAAGCGGCAGCAGCCGGCCGGGCGCCGCGGTGACGCCCGGGTCGCCGACGCCGCCGTTCGCGGTACTGCCGAGCAGGCGACCCTTCTTGCGGCCCTCGTCGGTGGTCCAGGCCGTCGTTCCGGCGGGCTCCACCGCCTGGTTCACGATGGGGTGCACCCGGCGGGGCTGGTCGCTGGCCGGCACGGTCACCGTCACGGTGCCACCGGCGGCGAGGTCCACGTAGGAGCCACCGGACCAGTTGGCCTCTCCGGTCCAGGCGGACTCCGGCGTGCTGACGGTGCCGCCGGCGATCGAGCCGCTCTCGGCCTCGACGACAGTCAACCCGTCGGTGGCCACGGTCTGGTCGATACCGAGCGCGGCCGCCTTCAGGTCGGGATGCGCGTCGAGCACCAGCATCGACAGCAGCGCGTGGATGGTCGATTCGGCGCCGGAGTTGGGGTTCACCCGGCCGTCCCGTTCGATGCCGTCCACCGTGGTGCCGGTGGCCGGGTTGTAGGCCGGCAGGCCGCTCCGGTTGGCGCCGAAGTACCAGCCGGCGGTGATCGCGGCCAGGTTGAGCAGGCCAGGCGCGTCGGCCGCGTCGGCCGTGGCCACCAGGCTCTGCAGTCGCGAGTCCACCCCGTAGGCGATCTGCGCCTCACCGGGCGTCGGCGACCAGGCGTTGTCCGGTCCACCCGCGGCGAGCAGTTGCGGGGTGAACTGGGCGGTGTCCTGCACCGCGGCGGTCAGCAGGGCGGGGTCGTCGAGCACCCCGGCGGCCGTGGCGACCGCGGCGGGCGCCAGCCCGCCCCAGGCGTGCCACAGGCTGGGTGACCCGGTCCAGGGCATGATCGCGCCGAACGGCCAGTCGCCGGCGGCGCCGACCGTGGTGGCGGGGCCGGAGCCGGGCTTCGGCCGGGCGCTGGAGGCATCCGTCACGGCGGGCGCGGCGTCGGAGGACATCAGGGCCACCCCCTCGCTCAGCTGGCTGAGCGCGGTGCGGGCCACCTCTGCGGTGGCGCCGGTCGGCGCGGTCGCGACGTAGGCGGCGAGGCCGAGCACGGCCTCGGCGGAGGCATCCGCCCCACCGGCGATCAGCCAGGCCGGCACCGGGGCGCCGTCGGCGATGTCGTAGCTGCCGTAGTCGCCGAGCGACTGCCGGTTGAGCGCGGCCAGGCTGAGGTCCAGGCGCTCCTCCAGGAACGCGGCGAACTCCGGGTCGTCGTCGGCGAAGGCGGCGTAGCCCTCACCCAGCGCCCACACCGTGCGGGCGAGCCAGTACGACTCGGCGGAATCGCTCGGGTCGGGCAGCTCCACCGGTTCGGCGCTGGGGTTGAGGGTGCCGTCGGTCTGCTGCCAGAGCACCACGTTGCCGGCGTTGGGCCCCTCAAGGGTCTGCAGGAAGGTGAGCGAGCGCAGCGTCTGCAGGGCGTGCTCGCGGCTGCCGGCGTCACCGGTCTGCTGCCAGTGCCGCAGGTACACCACGGCCGTGCGGGCGATGTCGTCGGCGTTGTAAGCCCCCTGGGTCCAGTAGCCGGTGGCCGGGTCAAGGTCACCACCGCCGATCGGGGTGTAGCTGCCGTCGTCGTTCTTGTCGGCGTAGGTCCACGGCGCCTCGACCACGGGGTTCTCGGCCGCGCGGTAGGTGCTGTGGCCGGGCACCTCGGGCAGGGGCACCTCCTCGAGCAGGAAGTTCAGATGGGCGAGGTTGGTGAGCGGGGCATCCGCTGCCGACGCTGTGCTGGTGACGCCGGACCCGGCTCGTTCGACGGTCAGAGCAGATGCCGGGGAGCCGGCGAGGGCGCCCGCGCCGACCACGGCCACGGCGACCAGGACGGCCAGGGTCCGCCGGGCCGACCCGACACCGGGGCGCGGCGGCGGGCTCGGCACCGGCCGGGCCGGGGGCGCGGTAGGCAGGTTCCTCAACGGGTGGGCGTCTGATCGAACATCGTTGTACGTCATCCGTCTACTAAACCGGTTAAGCTTCGGGGTGTCAAGAGATTTCCTCAGTTCCTGCACCGGGCCGCCCGCTCAGTCCCTGGTCACTCTCACCTTCGCCGTGCTGTCGGAGCGGTCCGCGATCGGCACCCGCACCTCGAGCACGCCGTCCCGGTAGCCGGCCGACACCTCGCCCTCCTTGCTGCCGCTGGGCAGCACGACGTCGCGCACGAACGTGCCGTAGCGGAACTCGCTGCGGTAGCCCTCCTTCAGCTTGTGCTCGACCTGCTCCCGGCGCTCGGCCTGAATGCGCAACACCCCCGCGGACACCGTGATGTCAACGTCCGTGTCCGGATCGACGCCGGGCAGGTCCACCCGCACCACCAGGGTGCTGCCATCCAGGTACTCCTCCACCCGCATCCCGGCGGTCTCCCAATCGCCCTCGAAAAAGCGTCGCACCGAGTCCGGCAACTCGAATCGGTCACGGCGCGGTCCACCAGTCATCATGCATCTCCTCAGACGCTTAGACCCCCGTTGTGGTGCACAGTACTCCGCCCGAAGCCGCCCCGCGGTCCCCTGGCGGCGGACGCGTCTGGCTGCTTCAGAGTCGACCGGCCGCGCGCAGATCGGCCTTGAGCCGCGGGGTCACGGGATCGGCGAGATCGTCGTATTCGCGGTGCCCGCGCAGATAGGTGGCCGTGAACGGGCAGATCGCCACCACCCGCAGGCCGCGCTCTCGCACGTCGTTCAGCGCCGCGGCCACCAGCAGCGACGCCAGCCCCTTGCCCGACTGATTCATGTCGATCTCGGTGTGGATGAACACCCGCTGCCGGTCGTGATCGGTGTAGCTGGTGAAACCCACTGGCTCGCCGCCCTCCAGCAACACGTAGCGCTGCTCGGACTCGCGGATCTCCAGCGTGCGCTCGGTGCCGGCACTGTCGGATGGGATGCTCATTCCCCCAGTCTGCCCGCCCCGTCGGCGTTATCAACCCCGGGCGCCGGCTCCTCCGGTCCGGTGGCATCCACTCGTTTCGGCGAGCGCCGAAAGGTCGACCGCTTGGGCTGTTCCTTGAGCTGCCGGCGCACGTCGTCGAGAATCTCGGTGACCGTCATGAGGTCGTCGTGGCTGAGCCGGTCGAACAGCATCTTCCGCACCAGGTCGACGTACCCGGGCACGCCGGTGCGCAGCGCCTCGAGACCGGCCGGGGTGACGTGCGCGATCACCGACCGGTCGTCGTCCGGGGCGGGGCCGCGGGACACCAGCCCGCGCTTCTCCAGCTGGCCCACCTGGTAGGTGAGCCCGCTACGTGAGACCGTGAGCGAGTCGGCGATGTCGGTCATCCGCCGGCCGGCGGCGTCACCCTCACCGATGCGCGCGAGAATCTCGAACTGCGCCAGCGTCAGCCCCACCGTGGCGCGCAGATTGCGGTCGGCGGCGTACTGCACGATGTTCGACGTTTCGAACAGGGCCGCCCAGGCGCGCATCTCATCGGGGGTGACCACTGGTTCGGGAATTCCCACGGTGCATCCTCCGCTACGGTGAAGAGACGGATGCTTCGAATACGAAACATCTGTCGGGGCTCGATCAGAGTCCCCTGTCCAGTGTCTCCCGCTCTACCCGAAAGCAGACAATCATGACCAACGCCCTCTACACAGCCTCCGCCACTTCCTGGGGCGGACGCACCGGCAAGGTCGTCACCAGCGACAACAAGCTCGACCTCGACCTGTCGATCCCCGCCGACATGGGCGGCGACGACGGCCCCGGCACCAACCCGGAGCAGCTCTTCGCCAGCGGCTGGGCGGCCTGTTTCCACAATGCCCTCAAGGCCACGGCGCGCCAGAACAAGATCGACGTGTCGGAGTCCGCCGTCACCCTCACCGTCAACCTGGTCGGCAGCATGGCCGCCGGACTCGACTTCGAGGTCACCATCGAAGCGCAGATCCCCGGTGCAGACCCGGCCACCGCGCAGGCCGCCATGGAAGCCGCCCACGCGGTCTGCCCGTACTCGCGGGCCACCCGCGGCAACATCAATGTGGTGCTCAGCGTCGTCACCGACGAAGACTGACCTCTGCCCGGCAGGTGCCGGCCGAGGGGATCAGCCCCACTCGGCCGCCATCTGCCGGGGCAGCTCCCGCAGCTGGGGCCAGCGCTCCGGCAGCACCAGGCTCGGCAGCACGATCAGCCACATCTCCTGGACCCGCTGAACCAGGTCCGAGCGGCCGGTGAGCACATTCGAGACCACCTGCACCCCGGTATAGGCCGGGCTGATGAACCGGGCCGCGGCGGCCACATCCGCGTCGGGGCGCACGTCGCCGTCGGCAATGGCGCGACGCAGCAGCATCTCGATGGCGACGAACCACTCCTCGTACGGTGTCACCACCGGCCGGCTCAGCGCCGACGATTCCATCGTCAAGCGGATGCCGGCCCGGGTGACCGGGTCGTTCCGGAGCTGCTCGGACAGCTCGAAGGTCAGCCGCAGCAGCACGTGCAGGCCCGGCTGGTCGCTGTGCCGGAGCGCGGCGCCCATCGCGATCGCCCGGGCATGTTGGGCGTCGACCACGGCGAGCGCCAGCGCATCCTTCGACGCGAAGTGAAAGTAGACCGCGCCCTTGGTGAGCCCGGCGGCCGCGCAGATCTCGGTGAGCGAGCTGCCGCCGTAGCCCCGCGCCCCGAAGACGTCCGCGGCGGCCCGGATGATCAACGCGCGGGTCTCCACGGCCCTGGCCTGTTGTGTCATTCCACTCCTACCCGGCCGGAACGGCGCGTGGACCAGTTCCGGCATTGTTCTGCCAAGAATCATACCGTTTGGTATGCTTTGTCCAGGCCGGGTGGACACTCCGGGGGGAATCGGTTCTCCCGGCCGACAACGTTGCAGCATCCGCGTCGCCCCCGCCGCGCACATCTGCCGGGATCGGGGGGACCGACACATGGATCAACTGGACGGCGACAGTGTCGCCATGATCGGGCTGGGCCTGGGTCTTCTCATCGGCCTTGGGGCCCTGCTCCTGATCGGGGCGGCGCTGGTGCAGGCCACCCACGCCGTGCATCTCAGCCCGGCGGAACGCACCCGCTGGGTGCTGGTGGTCACCCTGGCGCCGGTGTTCGGCGCTCTCGCCTGGTTCGCGGTCGGCAACCGGCTGCGCCTGCGCTGACCGGCGGCCCACCGCGCCGGCGCCCCACCCGCACCGGCGCCTTCCGGTCAGGTGCTCGGGCGCACCACCAGCACCGGGCACTCCGCGTGCCGCACACACTGCTCGCTCACCGAACCGAGCAGCATGCCGGCCAGGCCGCCGCGACCGCGTGAGCCGACCACGAGCATGCGAGAGCCCCTGGAGACGTCGATCAGCGATTTCGCCGCGCCGCCGAGCGCCACCCGGTACTCCACCGCGAGCGACGGATGCGCGTGCACCAGACTCCGGGCATCCGTCTTCAGCCGGTCGGTCACGGCGGTGGCGTAGTCGGAGTACGACGACACGTAGCCGAACTCCCAGTTCGCCGGTCGTGGGGCGGTGTCGATCGACCAGGCCCGCACGATGGTGAGCGGAACATTCAGGTCGGCGGCCAGGCCGAGGGCCACCTCGAGGGCGTGGTCCGCGCAGTCGGAACCGTCGTGGCCGACGACGATGCCGGTGCGCGGGCCGGGTTCCTGAGCGGGCCGTTCCGCGTGTGCCTGCAGGTCCGCGACATCCCCGGTCGGGTCCGATCCGGCGTCCCCCGCCGCAGCCGTGGGCGAATCAGCATCCATGATGACCTCCATGCCGGGTCAGGCGGCAGATCCGCCGGTGCCGGTTGGCTCCCATTGTCCCGCTGCGGGCTCCCCACCGGAAGAGTCAGAGCTAGGCCTGCAGCACGCGGCGCTGCCGCAACGCGTTCCGACTGTCCAGGCGCAGCTCCAACTCGTACATCACCATCGCGGCGAGGTCCTTGAGGGTGGAGGCATCGGCGGCGCTGAACGTGCGTGGTTCATAGTCGATCACGCACAGGGTGCCCAGATTGAAGCCGTCCCTGGTGGTGAGGGGCACACCGGCATAGAACTCCAGGCCCAGCTCGCCGACCACCAACGGATTGGCCAGCGCCCGCGGGTCATGCCGCGCGTCCTCCACCACCCAGGGCTTGAAGTCCAGGATCGCGGACGCACACAGGCCGGCGTCCCGGTCGATCGATTCCACGTCCAGACCGTGCCGGGACTTGAACCAGATCCGGTCGTAGTCCACCACGCTCACCAGAGCGATCGGCACCTGGAAGACCCGGGCGGCCATGGCGGTCACCCGGTCGAAGGCCCCGTCGGCGGGAGTATCGAGCAGGTCGTAGCGGTTCACGGCCCGCATCCGCCCCTCCTCATCGGGGGCCTCCGGTGCGGCGCCGGGGCGCAGCACCTGCACGGGCCCGGTCACCGCCTCTGCGCCCATCCGGTGACGGCCGGACGCTCCCACGATGAGCTGGCGGATCGCCAGCACCAGGTCGTGCACGAGCGGACGGTCGCGGGGATCCCGCGCGGTCATGGCGGTCAACAGCATGGCCCACTCGTCGGGTACGGCTTCGGGAATGGCCGGGTTCTTGAGCAGCCGGGCCAGCATCGACGGCACCGCGGAGCCGGGGAAGGCGAGCTCGCCGGTGAAGCACTCCAGCAGCACCAGCCCCAGCGCGTAGACGTCGCTGGCCGGGCCGACGGGCTCGCCGTTGGCCTGTTCCGGGCTCATGTAGTGGGCACTGCCGGTGGCGGAGCCCGCCTCGGTGAACGGTTGGCCCTCGGCGAGCAGGGCGACCCCGAAGTCGGTCAGCTTGGCCCGGGTGCGGGAGCCGTCACCGTTGTAGTCCACCAACAGCACGTTCCCGGGCTTCACATCCCGGTGCACCACGCCCCGCGAGTGGATGTACTCGAGACCCTCGGCCAGGTCGTACGCCAGTTGGGCGGTTCTGCGCACCGAGAGCGGTCCCTCGGTCGCGAGTTTCCGCTGCAGGTCGGCGCCCTCGACCAGCTCCATGACCAGGTAGATCCGGGGCATAGCCGGGTCGCTCCGGTCGACGGACGCGTCGAGCAGCGTGACCAGGCTGTGGTGACTGAGTGAGGCGAGGATGTTCACCTCGTCTTCCTGGCGCCGGGCGTCGCTGTGATCGGTGGCGTCGGCGAGGAAAATCTTGATGGCGACATTGCGGCCGAGGAACTCGTCCCTGGCCTTGTACACGGCTCCTGTGCCGCCCGTGCCGATCAGTTCGAGGAGCTGGTATCGGTCTTGCAGGAGGCCCGTGGCTTCGCCGGTTTCCGGCATGTTCATAACTCTCTGCCTTTCCTAACCCTCAATTGTATCCCCGTGACATGCATATACCACGGAAACGTCCAACCGTTGTCCAGTCGTTAGGCCATCGGAGGTCGCCGCCCGCGACGCGAGACGCCTCGCAGGCCCCTCCCACCCGGCAACCCTGGCCCTTCGCTAGTGTCGAAGAATGAGGTTCTTCGAGCGCCACCGTCTGACCGCGCTCGCGACGGCGGCGGTTCTCATCGTCACCCTCGGCGGGGCCGCCCTGATCGGGGCGGCCGCCCGCGCCGACAGTGTCAGCCAGCCGGCGCCGAAGGTGGTCGCCACCGAGGAGATCGACCTGGCCGGCTTCGATGCCGGGCGCATCATCAGCGACTACAGCTTCTTCAACGCCGACGCGATGACCGAAGACGAGGTGCAGGCCTTCCTGCTCTCCCGGAGCTGCCAGAGCGTCGACGACTCCCCCTGCCTGTGGGAGTACCGCGAGAGCACCGAGGGCAAGCCGGCCGAGGGCGCCGGGCACTGCGCCGCCTACCCCGGTGCGGAGCACGAGCGGGCCAGCCGCATCATCAGCAAGGTCGCCGAGGCCTGCGGCATCAGCCCGCGGGTGTTGCTGGTGCTGCTGCAGAAGGAGCAGTCGCTGCTCAGTCGGCCCAGCGAGTCCGGCTACCTGCGGGCCACGGGTTACGGCTGCCCGGACACGGCTGACTGCGACGCCCAGTACTTCGGTTTTTTCAACCAGGTGTACAACGCGGCCTGGCAGTTCCGGCAGTACACCCAGGAGCCCGATCGCACCTACCAGATCGGTGATGTCGAGGTCGGCTACAACCCCGACGCCGAGTGCGGGGCCAGCGTCGTCGACATCCAGAATCAGGCCACGGCCAACCTCTACAACTACACCCCGTACCAGCCCAACGAGTCCACCCTGGTGACCTCCGGCGTGGAGGGTGACGGCTGCGCCGCCTACGGCAACCTCAACTTCTGGTTGTTCTACACGGCCTGGTTCGGCCCGGCCGACACCGACCCGTACCCGCAGGTCTTCGACGAGTGCCTCAACCTCGCGCACGGCCAGCCCTGCCGGGTGCCCGAACTCATCCCGGCGCTCTGACCAACCAGCGCACCCCGCCCGACCAGCCCCTGGAGGACTCCGTGGACATTCCCGCCGACCGCCACCTGATCTACCAGACCAGCCTGATGAGCGCCCTGCTCGACGGCGTCTACGACGGCGAGACCACCGTGGCCACGCTGCTCGAGCACGGCGACTTCGGCCTGGGCACGTTCAACGCGCTCGACGGCGAGATGCTCATCCTCGACGGCGTCTGTTACCGGATGCGCGCCGACGGCACGGTGGACCCGGCCGAGCCGACCGATTTGAGTCCGTTCGCCGTGGTCACCCGGTTCGCGCCGAGCCTGTCGATCCCGGTCACCGGCCCGACCACCCGGGATGAGGCCGTCGCGCTCATCCAGGACGCGCTGCAATCGGCCAACTACCTCTACGCCGTGCGGCTCACCGGCGAGTTCGACCGGGTGCGGGTGCGCGCCGTGCACCGGCAGGAGAAGCCGTACCAACCGATGACCGAGGCGCTGCGCGGGGAGAAGACCCTCGAGTTCGGCCGCTCCGCGGGGGTCGTGGCGGGGTTCCGCACCCCGCTCTACGGCCAGGGCATCGGCGTGCCGGGCGGACACGTGCACTACATCGACGCCGCCCGCGAGCAGGGCGGGCACGTGCTCGATTTTGTGATGCTCTCCGGCACCATCGAGATCTGCATCGGCACCGATCTGCACCTCGCCCTGCCGCTCACCACCGAGTTCAAGAACGCCGAGCTCAGCCCCGACGACCTCGCCGACCAGGTCGAGCAGGCCGAGAACCACCGCTGACTCGGCCTCCGCCCCGACCGGTGGTCGAGCTCGTCGAGACCCGGTGACCCGACCTCGCCGGCTACCGGCCGGGCCAGAGCCCCGCGTCCAGGCCGCGCTCGAGCTTGGCGATCGTCTCCATGTCCGGCCAGGCCCGGCCCTCCAGAATCCCCAGCAGGGTGGCGTGGTTCATCCCGCACAGCTCGGCGGCCGAGCGGATGCTCCGCTCCCCGATGGCCGCCCGCAGGTTGCCCGCGAACGCCCGGGCGACCTCGCCGATCGGGTCGCTGGCGGGCCCGTCCGGCCAGTCGGTGACCAGCTCGGCGGGTTTCAGGCGTGTGCTGCGGGGCATCCCCTTAGCGTACGGCCGCCGGCCGGCGCGGGCGGTTCCGGGTCAGAAGGCCGCGCCGGCCAGCAGGATCACGTTGGCGAACGCGGTGAACTCGCCGGTGCGCACCACAGCCCGGGCCGACGCGGTGCGGGCCTTGAACTCGGCGTGCGGAATGAGCTGCAGCTGAACCCCGAGCAGCTCCAGCCGGGCGCGTAGTCCGGCGAGCACCTCGGGGCTCCGCTCGGCCACGTCCTCCGACGCCAGCGCGCCCTCCACCACCAGCTCGGCCAGCACGGTGTCGAGCACGTCGAAGAACGCCGGCGCGCCGGGCCGGTAGGCCAGGTCGATGCGTTCCACGCCCGCGGGGATCGGGAGCCCCGCATCCGCTACCACCACACTGTCGGTGTGCCCGGTTTCGGATATGACCCTGGACAGCTGCGCGTTGAGCGTGGCCCCGTTACTCCGCATTGAGTTCCTGCCGTCGAGCCCGCGTGGGCGTCAAATGGATGAGCCCCCACCGTGGCACAGGTCGGCCCTCGACCACTAGGGGCTCCGGTCCTCGCCCACCCACGAAAAAGCACCCTGGTCCGCGAGGAACCAGGGTGCTTGTCTCGAACGCGGCCGAGCCGGCGGGGTTAGAAGTCCCAGTCGTCGTCTTCGGTGTTCACGGCCTTGCCGATCACGTACGAGGAGCCGGACCCGGAGAAGAAGTCGTGGTTCTCGTCGGCGTTCGGCGACAGCGCCGACAGGATCGCCGGGTTCACGTCGGTGACGGCCTTGGGGAACATCGGCTCGTAGCCGAGGTTCATCAGCGCCTTGTTGGCGTTGTAGTGCAGGAACTTCTTCACGTCTTCGGTCAGGCCGACCTCGTCGTACAGGTCCTGGGTGTACTGGATCTCGTTCTCGTACAGCTCGAACATGAGATTGAACGTGTAGTCCTTGATCTCATCGCGACGCTCCTGGGTCTCATTCTCGAGACCCTTCTGGAACTTGTAGCCGATGTAGTACCCGTGCACGGCTTCATCCCGAATGATCAGACGGATGAGGTCGGCCGTGTTGGTCAGCTTGGCGCGGCTGGACCAGTACATCGGCAGGTAGAAGCCGGAGTAGAACAGGAACGACTCGAGCAGGGTCGAGGCGACCTTGCGCTTGAGCGGGTCGTCGCCCTGGTAGTAGTCCATCACGATGGACGCCTTCTTCTGCAGGTTCACGTTCTCGGTCGACCAGCGGAACGCCTCGTCGATCTCCTTCGTGGAGCACAGCGTGGAGAAGATCGAGGAGTAGCTCTTGGCGTGCACCGACTCCATGAACGCGATGTTCGTGTAGACGGCCTCCTCGTGCGGGGTGATCGCATCCGGGATCAGCGAGACGGCGCCGACGGTGCCCTGGATGGTGTCCAGCAGGGTGAGGCCGGTGAAGACCCGCATGGTCAGCTGCTGCTCGACCGGGGTGAGGGTGTTCCAGGACTGCACGTCGTTGGACAGCGGGATCTTCTCGGGCAGCCAGAAGTTGTTGACGAGGCGGTTCCAGACCTCGACGTCTTTTTCGTCTTCGATCTTGTTCCAGTTGATCGCGTCAACGTGGGAGACGAGCTTGAGCTTGTCAATCATGGTGTTTTCCTTTGGAAGTGCTTCGGTAATCGAGCTTGTCGAAACCTCGAGATCTCGAGATCTGCTTACGTGGTCTCGACAAGCTCGACCACCGGTTCGTACTACGAGACTAAAGGGCGCAGCTGACGCAGCCCTCAACCTCGGTGCCCTCGAGGGCCATCTGGCGCAGACGGATGTAGTAGATCGTCTTGATGCCCTTTTTCCAGGCGTAGATCTGGGCGCGGTTGATGTCGCGGGTGGTGGCGGTGTCCTTGAAGAACAGGGTCAGCGAGAGGCCCTGGTCCACGTGCTGCGTTGCCGCGGCGTAGGTGTCGATGACCTTCTCGTAGCCGATTTCGTAGGCATCCTGGTAGAACTCGGTGTTGTCGTTCGTCATGAACGGCGCCGGGTAGTACACCCGGCCGAGCTTGCCTTCCTTGCGGATCTCGATCTTCGAGGCGATCGGGTGGATCGACGCGGTCGAGTTGTTGATGTACGAGATCGACCCGGTCGGCGGCACGGCCTGCAGGTTCTGGTTGTAGATACCGTGCGCCATGACGGATGCCTTGAGCTCGGCCCAGTCGGCCTGGGTCGGGATCTCGACGTTGGAGTTGGCGAACAGCTCGGCGCCGCGCGCGGTGGCGGGTGCCCAGACCTGGTCGGTGTACTTGTCGAAGAAGGTGCCGGAGGCGTAGGTCGAGTCGGCGAAGCCCTCGAAGGTGGTGCCGCGCTCGATGGCGATCTTGTTCGAGGCGCGCAGGGCGTGGAACAGCACCGTGTAGAAGTAGATGTTGGTGAAGTCGATGCCCTCTTCGCTGCCGTAGTACACCCGCTCACGAGCGAGGTAACCGTGCAGGTTCATCTGGCCGAGGCCGATGGCGTGCGACTTGTCGTTGCCGCTCTCGATCGACCGTACCGAGGCGATGTGGCTCTGGTCGGAGACCGAGCTGAGCCCGCGGATAGCGGTGTCGACGACGCGGCCGAAGTCGGGGGCATCCATGGCCAGCGCGATGTTCATCGAGCCGAGGTTGCAGGAGATGTCCTTGCCGATGGCGTCGTAGGAGAGGTCCTCGTTGTACGTGGTCGGGGTGTTGACCTGGAGGATCTCCGAGCACAGGTTCGACATGTTGACGCGGCCCTTGATCGGGTTCGCCTCGTTGACGGTGTCCTCGAACATGATGTACGGGTAGCCGGACTCGAACTGGATCTCGGCGAGGGTCTGGAAGAAGTCGCGGGCCTTCATCTTGGACTTCTTGATGCGCGGGTCGTCGACCATCTCGTGGTACTTCTCCGAGACGGAGATGTCGGCGAACGGCACCCCGTAGACGCGCTCGACGTCGTACGGCGAGAACAGGTACATGTCCTCGTTGTTCTTGGCCAGCTCGAAGGTGATGTCGGGGATGACCACACCGAGGGAGAGGGTCTTGATGCGGATCTTCTCGTCGGCGTTCTCGCGCTTGGTGTCGAGGAAGCGCATGATGTCGGGGTGGTGCGCCTGCAGGTACACCGCACCGGCACCCTGACGGGCGCCGAGCTGGTTGGCGTAGCTGAAGGAGTCTTCGAGCAGCTTCATCACGGGGATGATGCCGCTGGACTGGTTCTCGATCTGCTTGATCGGGGCGCCGGACTCACGGATGTTGGAGAGCAGCAGGGCCACGCCGCCGCCACGCTTGGACAGCTGCAGCGACGAGTTGATGCCGCGGGAGATGGACTCCATGTTGTCTTCGATGCGGAGCAGGAAGCAGGAGACGAGCTCGCCGCGCTGGGCCTTGCCGGA
>Ga0247816_10001094_pt1 | contig 13590 bp, 12 predicted proteins | sample UWRJL209509C1_FD_179930 | JGI IMG/M metagenome (GOLD analysis project Ga0247816, IMG submission 179930) | Plant litter microbial communities from Arlington Agricultural Research Station in Wisconsin, United States - UWRJ-L209-509C-1 | ecosystem: Environmental > Terrestrial > Plant litter >...
CAGCTGGCGCACGACCTTCCCGCCTGCGAACCAGCTGCTGCAGGGTCGGTTCTGGGCAGCCGACAGCACCGCGGCGGAGGCCTCCGTGGAAGAAGGCTGGGCCACGCGCTACGGCGCCAAGCTGGGGGACCGCATCACCCTCCAAGTGGGCGAGCAGCAGCGCGACTACACCGTCACCAGCATCCGCAAGGCCGAATGGAACAGCTTCCGGGTGAACTTCTTCCTGCTGGTGAATGCCAATGCGGTGGGCGATGCGCCCTACAACCTGATCTCAGCCTTCCACCTGCCGCGCACGAAAGCCGCCGGCCTGGGCAAGCTGGTGCGCGAGCAGCCCAACCTGTCGCTGCTGGATATCGATGGCCTGATCAGCGAGGTGCGGCAGGTGATGGACCGCGTTGCGCAGGCGATCCAGGTGGTCATGGGGTTCAGCCTGTTGGCCGGCGTGCTGGTGCTGCTGGCTGCCTTGCAATCCACCGCCGGTGAGCGTCGCTATGACAGTGCGGTGCTGCGCACGCTGGGCGCCACGCGCCGGCAACTGCGTGGCGCGGTGCTGGTGGAGTTCGGTGCGCTGGGCCTGCTTGCGGCGATCCTCGCCGTGGGTGCGGCCGCGATCATCGGCGTGGTGGTGTCGCGGCAGGTGTTCGAACTGGCCTTGTCGCCGCCGTGGACCGGGCTGTTGCTGGGTGGCGCAGGCGGTGTGGCACTCAGCGTGGTCGCCGGCTGGTGGGGCACGCGGCGCATCCTGCATACCCCGCCAGCCTTGGCGCTGCGCGAGGTATAGGGGAACGGGTCGCCACCCGCCTGACCCTCTGACCGGCTCCGGAAGCTGAAAAACGGTAGCGCCGAGCCATGCTCGGCGGAACGTGTCCGAACCCATCGGCAGCGCGCCGCCGCGCATCGCAGGCGTGTACCGACGCGCACGTCAGTGCTTGGCCGATGACCTCCAGAATCCGACGCGATTAGCGTGGAGGCTCCCTCAAGGAGGTCGCTCCAATGCGCACACCTGCGTTGCTGCTCTCGTTCACCCTGCTGTCCCCCGCCATCGCCGACGCACAGGCCTTCATCCATCCCGGCATCCTGCTCGATGCGCCGGCGCTGCAGGCAACACGCGAAGCGCTGCGCGCCGGCGATCCGCTCAAGACCGCCGCCATGGCCGCCCTGCGCAAGAGCCCCTTGGCGTCGCTGGACCATGTCGCCACCCCGTTCGCGAAGGTGGAATGCGGGTCGTACGACAAGCCCAGCATCGGCTGCAAACCCGAACGTGATGATGCCAAGGCCGCGTACACCCACGCGTTGCTGTGGGCGTACCTGGGCGATGAGGCGCATGCACGCAAGGCCGCGGAAATCATGGACGCCTGGGCGACCACGCTTTCCGGCGGCCACGAAAACAGCAACGCGCCGCTGCAGGCATCGTGGACGGCGCAGCTGTGGACGCGTTCGGCGGAGATCATCCGCCATACCAGCACGGTGTGGCCGGCAGCGGATGCGCGGCGCTTCGGTGATTGGCTGATCGCGCAGTACCTGCCCGACATCAACCGGATGGGGCCCTGTCCGGGAGGAAACTGGCATGCCAGCGGTATCGAGGCACGCATGAACATGGGCATCTACACCGATCGACGCGATCTCTACGACAGCGCGGTGAATGATTGGAACACCCGCTTGCCTACCTATGTGTACATGCCGGTGGATGGCGCCACCCCGCTACCGCGTCCTGGCTGCGCGACGCCCATCGAAACCTTGTGGTTCGGCCAGACCGTCATGGCGGCCGGACTGGCAGAGGAGACCTGCCGCGACCTGGAGCACACGGCCTACGGCTTGGCCGCCTACCTCAATGCAGCGGAGACCAATCGCCTGCAGGGGGGCAGCCTGTACCAGGCGCAGGGCGAACGGCTCATGGCAGCGATGGAGTTCCACACCGACATGCTGGGCCGCCCGGACATCCCGACATGGTTGTGCAAGGGGAAACTGGTATCGGATGTGCGCGGCACGCTGGAGATCGGCTATTCCCATTTCGCCGGCCGCCTGGGACAGGCACTTCCGCACACCGCCGGATGGTTGGCCGCGCACCGTCCCAGCCAAGGTGACTTCCATTTCCTGTGGGAGACCCTGACGCACGGCTCCGCACTCAAGGACTGAAGGCCGTTGACCTGTCGCCCACGCCGCAGGCGCATAATCCGCCCACTCCACCGGCGTGATCGACATGGCCCAGTACCTTTATCCCGTGTTGCTGCTCCTGGGCAGCAACATCTTCATGACCTTCGCCTGGTATGGGCACCTGAAGTTCAAGACCGCGCCGCTGATGACGGTGATCCTGATCAGCTGGGGAATCGCGTTCTTCGAGTACTGCCTGCAGGTACCGGGCAACCGACTGGGCAGTGCGGTGTATTCGGCACCGCAGCTCAAGGGCATGCAGGAAGTCATCACCCTGGTGGTGTTCGCGGTGTTCTCTGCGTTCTACCTCGACCAGCCGCTGAAATGGAACCACTACGCCGCGTTCGCGCTGATCGTGGTCGCCGCGTTGCTCATGTTCAAGGAGTGACTGAGCGCCCCGGTAGCGACGGCCGTTGGCCGTCAGCTGTTCTGGCAGACACCGGGCAGGCCGTGCGCCTGCCACCGGGCAACGCTTCGCTGTGCGTGCTACAGCAGATGCAGCGCCGCCCGGGGCGACGTGTCAACGGCGCCGTCGGCACTTTCCAGCCGCGCGATGCGTCGAGCTGCCGCGCTTCCCAGCGACGACAGTGGCGCCAGGCTTGCCGCGAGGCCACTGCCCTGCTCCACCGCGTGCAACTGCACAACACACATGCGCCACCGCTGACCACCGAGGCTGCCGGCGAGACGGCGCCATAGTCGCTCGCCCACGCTGGCATCCTCGCTGCCTACCGGGCGTACGGCGAGACCGCTGACAAGCCGGTCCCATGCCAGGAAGTCACTATCAGGCAGCAGGTACAGGCGCCAGCAACAGCGGCCTCGCGCATCGGTGAAGCACAGACTTTCACGCACGCCTTCGCTGTCCAGGCCTTGGCAGGCGTGGGCGGCCACTGCCTGTTGCCAGCCGGCCAGTTCATTGCTGTCGGCGCGATAGAGGCACAGCACGGTTCCGAGCGCCGCGAGCTCGGAGGCGCTCGGGCGGTGGATGGGCTGCAGCGGCAGGCTGCGCGGCAAGGACGCGCGCACTGCAGGCAAGGCTCTGCTCATGGAATCACCTCGTGGAGATCGCAAGGAGCGGAAGAGGAGCCCCCGGCCGCCGCCGTCGCCACGAGGGCAATGGGCGGAAGACCGAGGGGGAGAGAGACAGGTGGGGCGACCGCCCGTGGCAGTGGCAGCGCACCGAGTGCGCTGGACACCGGGAGGGAGGGAGGCGGCCGACCCGGTTACTTGGTCAGGATCAGCTTGTCGTTGCTGGTATGGCGCAACCGGTAGAACCGGTCACCGTGCTGGATGAGGATCTCGCGGCGCCCTTTCAGCAGGGCTTCGCTGTCGATCACTTCCTCGGCAGGCACGGCACGGACCGGGCGATCGCGGAGGGTCAGGACTTCGGGGCGCAGCAGCACAGCTTGAGCATTCATCGTCTGGACTCGTTGCGAGGGGCGAGTCAAATGATAACGATTCTCAGTTCGCAATCAACACCCATTCTCAATTTGATTGATGGGATTGATGATCGATCACTCTATTTCGATAGCCACACCCTATCGGTGAGCGGCTTCTAAGTCCGGTAGCGCCACGCCCGGCGAGCGCGCAGCGCGGCGCGGCGCTTCAGGGTGCCCGCCGAGCACGGCTCGGCGCTACAGGGAGGATGCCGACACGTCCGTCAGCGGAACTCAGTTGGCGAAGACGGCTTCGACCTGCGCCCAGACCTCGTCATCCACTGCGGTCAGCAGCTCCAGCGCCTGCAGGTTCTGCAGCAACTGCTCCACCCGGCTGGCACCGAGGATCACGCTGGACACGTTCGGATTGCGCAGGCACCAGGCAATGGCCAGCGTGGCCGGTGACTGTCCCAGATCGGCTGCCAGTCGTGCGTAGCGACGCAACTGTGTCATCCGCGCCGGACCGTCCGCCCCCAACACCAGGTCCTGCAGCCATTCCATCCCGTCCCGCCCCAGTCGGGAGCCGGCGGGGAATCCATCGTTGTACTTGCCGGTCAGCAGCCCGGACGCCAGCGGCGAGAAGGTGGTGATGCCCAAGCCCGGATGCGCATACAGCGCGGCGTACTCGCGTTCCACCCGGTCGCGATGCAGCAGGTTGTACTGCGGCTGCTCCATGGTCGGACCGTGCAGGTTGTGGTGCTGTGCGAAATCCACCGCCTCCTGGACCTGCAGCGCCGACCATTCAGAGGTGCCCCAGTACAGCACTTTGCCTTGCCGCACCAACGTATCCATCGCGCGCACGGTCTCCCCGATGGGCGTATCCGGGTCAGGCCGGTGGCAGTAATAAAGATCCAGATAGTCCACCCGCAGCCGCTTCAACGCCGCATGGCAGGCATCGGTGACGTGCTTGCGCGACAGCCCGCGCTGGGTCGGCCCTGGGTCGGCCGCGCTGCCGAAGAAGACTTTGCTGGACACGCAGAAACCATCGCGCGGCAGGCGCAGGTCGGCGATCACATCCCCCATCACCTGTTCGGCGCGACCGTTGGCATAGGCCTCGGCATTGTCGAAGAAGTTGATGCCGTTGTCCCACGCCGCAGCTACAAGATTGCGCGCCTGGTCCCGGGCGATCTGCTCGCCAAAGGTGACCCAGGCGCCGAAGGACAGCGCGGAAAGCTTCAGCCCGGAAGACCCGAGACGGCGGTAGAGCATGCAAATCTCCTGCTGCAGGCCCGCAGACCGGGCTTCAAGGTCCATATTCTACCTGCAGGGATGCCTTGCCCTGCCTGCCACCCGCGGGCCGTTTCGCCGCTGATCGCATCTTGCTCGCCGCTTTTCCTTGCCCCCGCCCCTGCCCTGCACTAGGCTTCCCGTTTTTCGCGGTGCCCTCAGGGGATTCATCATGGTCGAAGGTTTGGGCAGGATCGGCTTCGGCCTGTTTGGTCTGGCGGTGCTCATCGGCATCACTTGGCTGTTCTCCAACAACAAGCGTGCGGTGGACTGGAAACTGGTCATCACCGGCCTCGTCCTGCAGATCGCCTTCGCCGCGGTGGTGCTGCTGGTGCCGGGTGGTCGCGATGTGTTCGATGCGCTCGGCCACGGTTTCGTGCGCGTGCTGAGCTTCGTCAACGAAGGCTCCGGCTTCATCTTCGGCTCGCTGATGAACGTGGACAGCTACGGCTTCATCTTCGCCTTCCAGGTGTTGCCGACCATCATCTTCTTCTCTGCGCTGATGGGCGTGCTGTATCACCTGAACGTGATGCAGGCGATCGTGCGCGTGATGGCGCTGGCGATCACCAAGGTCATGCGGGTATCCGGCGCGGAAACCACCAGCGTCTGCGCCAGCGTGTTCATTGGTCAGACCGAAGCCCCGCTGACGGTGCGTCCGTACATCTCCAAGATGACCGAGTCCGAGCTGCTGACGATGATGATCGGCGGCATGGCGCACATTGCCGGCGGTGTCCTGGCGGCGTATGTGGGCATGCTGGGCGGTGGCGATCCGGAGGCGCAGGCGTTCTACGCCAAGCACCTGCTGGCCGCCAGCATCATGGCCGCGCCGGCCACGCTGGTCGTCGCCAAGCTGCTGATTCCGGAAACCGGCACGCCGCTGACACGCGGCACCGTGAAGATGGAAGTGGAGAAGACCTCCAGCAACATCATCGATGCGGCCGCCGGTGGCGCCGCCGATGGCCTCAAGCTGGCCCTGAACATCGGCGCCATGCTGCTGGCCTTCATCGCCCTCATCGCGCTGATCAACGCACCGCTGACCTGGATCGGTGATGTGACCGGCCTGGCGGCGGCCATTGGCCGCCCGACCAACCTGTCGACCATCTTCGGTTATCTGCTCGCGCCGATCGCCTGGGTCATCGGCACCCCGTGGGCCGATGCCAGCACGGTCGGTTCGCTGATCGGCCAGAAGGTGGTGATCAACGAGTTCGTCGCGTATTCCGAGCTGTCGCGCATCATCAACGGCCAGGTCGCAGGGGTTACCTTGTCCGACGAAGGCCGCCTGATCGCCACCTACGCACTGTGCGGCTTCGCCAACTTCAGCTCCATCGCGATCCAGATCGGCGGCATCGGCGGGCTTGCGCCGGAACGCCGCCACGATCTGGCCCGTTTCGGCCTGCGCGCGGTGTTGGGCGGTACCATTGCCACCTTCATGACCGCCACGATCGCCGGCGTCCTGACCCACTTTGGTTGATACGCTTCGGATCAACCGCGCTTCACTGAGAACAGTTTTCCTATGAGCAGCAACGTCGTTGTCGTCGGTTCCTTCAATGTCGATCATGTGTGGCGCTGCGAAGCGCTGCCGGCACCCGGGGCGACCATCGCCGGGCGCTACAGCACCGGCCCGGGCGGAAAGGGCTTCAACCAGGCCGTCGCGGCACGCCGCGCCGGTGCAGACACCACCTTTGTCTGCGCCTTGGGCGACGACGCGGGTGGCGCCATGGCCCGTGGCCTGGCGGCACAGGACGGCTTCACCCTGACCGCCGAGGCGAGCAGCGAGCCGACCGGCACGGGCGGCATCTACGTCGATGCCCGTGGCCGCAACACGATCGTCATCGGCCCCGGTGCGAACGCCGCCCTGAGCATCGGCTTCGTCCAGCAGCAGCAAACGCTGCTGGCGGCTGCCAAGGTCGTGCTGGTGCAGCTGGAATCACCCGTGGAGACCATCGAAGCGGCGCTGGCGCTGGCCCGCGAGGCCGGTGTCACCACCGTGCTCAATGCGGCACCGGCCGACGCGCCGTCCAGCATCGGCCTGCTCAAGCTGGCCGATGTGATCACCCCGAACGAAACCGAGTTCGCCGCACTGCTCAGCCGCCACGTAGGCGAGCGGATCGACCCGAACGATGTCGCCGCCTTGGACGGTGCCAGCCTGCATGCGCTGTGCCGCAAGCTGGTGGGCAGTGGCACGGTCGTGGTGACGCTGGGCGCCGTGGGCGTGTTCGTGTCGCACGACGAAGATACCCTGCGCGGTGACAGCCAGCCTTACTACCGCGTGGGGGCCGAGCAGGTCCACGCGATCGACACCACCGGGGCCGGCGATGCCTTCAACGGTGCGTTGGTGGCGTCCATCGCGCACGCGACGGACGCTCCGTTCGCGCGCCACGTGCGTTTCGCCAACCAGTTCGCCGGGCGTTCCACGGAAAAGGAAGGCGCGGCCGCCGCCATGCCGCACTTCACCCCGGACGACCAGCACGCCTGATCAGCGGATGGTGACGGCCGCTGGCCGTCACGGTGTCGCCGCTGCGCTCGCCGAGCGTGGCTCGGCGCTACCCGTGTTTGCCTGGTAGCGCCGAGCCACGCTCGGCGGGGTTCGTTCGACAGACCCAGCCGCCCACCATGGCCCCGCGCTGCGACCGGCGGAAGCAACCGTCAAGCATCTGCTGATGCCGGTGCGGCATGAGCCCCTTCCAGATCGGCCTGAACCGGGCCGCAGCCGGGCGCCTTCGGCCCGCACACCGGCACTACAATGGCCGCCATGCAGATCGGCCCTTATTCCATTGCCCCCAACGTCGTGCTCGCGCCCATGGCCGGGGTCACCGACAAACCGTTCCGCCTGCTGTGCAAGCGGCTGGGCGCAGGGCTGGCTGCCTCTGAAATGACCATCAGCGACCCGCGCTTCTGGACCACGCGCAAGTCGCTCCATCGCATGGACCACGCGGGCGAGCCGGATCCGATCAGCGTACAGATCGCCGGCACCGAGCCGCAGCAGCTGGCCGAGGCCGCCCGCTACAACGTCGACCATGGCGCGCAGATCATCGACATCAACATGGGCTGTCCGGCCAAGAAGGTGTGCAACGCCTGGGCTGGATCGGCCCTGATGCGGGATGAAGACCTGGTCGCGCGCATCCTCAGCGCCGTGGTCGGTGCGGTCGACGTGCCGGTCACCCTGAAGATCCGCACCGGTTGGGACTGCGACCACCGCAATGGGCCGCGCATTGCCCACATCGCCGAAGACAGCGGCATCGCGGCACTGGCGGTGCACGGCCGCACCCGCGACCAGCACTACACCGGCCAAGCCGAGTACGAGACGATCGGCGCGATCAAGGCCGCACTGCGCATCCCGGTGATCGCCAACGGCGATATCGACTCACCGCTCAAGGCCGCGCAGGTGCTGGCGAAGACCGGCGTGGATGCGGTGATGATCGGCCGCGCCGCGCAGGGCCGGCCCTGGATCTTCCGCGAAGTCGCCCACTATCTGGCGACCGGTCAGACCCTGCCGCCGCCCTCGCTGGCAGAGGTCCGCGACATCCTGCTCGGCCACCTGTCCGCACTGCACGCGTTCTACGGCGAGCCTCAGGGCGTGCGCATCGCGCGCAAGCATCTGGGCTGGTACGCCAAGGATCGGCCCGAGAATGCCGCGTTCCGCGCAGTGGTCAACCGCGCTGAAGACCCGCACAGCCAGATCGCCTTGACCACTGAGTACTTTGATCGGTTGATCGCCGATGCGCGCGAGACAGCGCTCGTCGATTGACCCTTTCGCCGAGCACCACTCGGCGCTACCCGGATACCCCCCATGACGCCGCCGATTTCTTCGCCCACCTACCTGCATGGCTTTTCCAGCACTGAACAGGAGCGCCTGATGACCCAGGCGCGCCTGCTCGAACCCACCATCTTCGGGCAGATCGACTACACCGGCGTCAGCCGGCTGCTTGAAGTCGGCAGCGGCGTGGGCGCACAGACCGAGATCCTGCTGCGCCGTTTCCCGGAACTGCATGTCACCGGCGTGGACCTGAGCGAAGCCCAGCTGGCGACCGCGCGGGCCAACCTGGAGAAGACGCCGTGGTGCAGCGACCGCTACGTGCTGCATCACGCCGATGCCGGCGAACTGCCGTTCGGCGCGCGCTCGTTCGACGGCGCGTTCCTGTGCTGGGTGCTGGAACATGTGCCATCGCCGGCGCGGGTGCTCAGCGAAGTGCGCAGGGTGCTGTCTCCGGGCTCGCCGGTGTACATCACCGAAGTGATGAACGCCTCTTTCCTGCTCGATCCTTACTCGCCGCACATCTGGCGTTACTGGATGGCGTTCAACGATTTCCAGCATGACAACGGCGGTGACCCGTTCGTCGGGGCGAAACTGGGCAACCTGCTGCTGGCCGGGGGCTATCGCGATGTACACACCGAGATCAAGACGATCCATCTGGACAACCGCGAACCCGCCCGCCGCAAGACGATGATCGCGTTCTGGGAACAGGTGCTGCTGTCGGCGGCAGAGCAGCTGCTGCAGGCCGGCACCGTGGACGAAGAGACCGTGGACGGCATGCGCCGCGAGTTCCGCCAGGTGCAGAACGATCCGAATGCCGTGTTCTTCTTCTCGTTCGTACAGGCCCGCGCCACGGTCTATTGACCATCGCCGCGATACGCACGCGATCTGCCCTGGTAGCGCCGAGCCATGCTCGGCGAGCGCACAGCGCGGCCTGCGTCAGACACCATCACGCCGGGCAGATCCCGCCGAGCATGGCTCGGCGCTACCACTTACGCACGCGACCTGCCTTGGTAGCGCCGAGCCGTGCTCGGCGAGCGCGCAGCGCGGCCTGCGCCAGACACCATCACGCCGGACAGATTCCGCCGAACATGGCTCGGCGCTACCACTTACGCACGCGACCTGCCTTGGTAGCGCCGAGCCGTGCTCGGCGAGCGCAGCGCGGCCTGCGTCAGACACCATCACGCCGGACAGATTCCGCCGAGCACGGCTCGGCGCTACCGTTTGGGTTCGTGCCAGATGCGGTCCCACATCTCGCCCAACCGGCGACTGACGTCGGCGCGCGCTTCGGGGCTGCTGTAATCACTGCGCAACTGCTCCGGCACGATGCCGCGCCATTGCCCGTCGCGCTGTTCGGCCACTGCGAAGTTGAACGTGTAATCCGGTTCCAGGCCCATCCGCAGGTCGCTCAACACCAGACGTCCGTCGGCCACCTGTGCACGCATGAAGCCACGATTGAACCAGGTCAGGCGCTTCACCGACGGGATATCACCGGCTTGCCGCAGCGCCTGTACGTTGGAGGCGAAGCCTTCAAAGTGCATCGGCCCCTTGTCGGCCACCAGCGAACGGTCCGCCACCACATACCCGCTCGGCGTCATCGCCACCACCCGCCACAGCAGCGTGTTGAACGGCATCGGCACGGAGAACCGCGGGGCGTCCCCCAGCCCCATCGCCGCCAGACTCTGCTGCGCGGCGCGGTCGACCTGTGCCTTGGCCAACAGGCTCCAGCCCAGATAGCCGCTGCTGACCACCAGCGCGACCGCCAGTGCCCTGCCCGCCCACGGGCGGCTTCGGCCGAACCACGCCAGCACACAACCCAGCAGCAACCACACCGTGTACAACGGGTCGATGATGAAGATGTTCGAGCCCATGGCCGGCGAGGGCTGCAGCGGCCACCACAGCTGCGTGCCATAGACCGTCATCGCGTCCAGCAGCGGATGGGTGACCAGCGCCAGCTGCATCGCCCAGAACCAGCGCACCGGCGCCTGCGCCACGCGTCCGTTGCCGAACCGTTTGAACAACCACCACAGCACGGCGGCGACCCACGGCAGCACCAGCAGCGAGTGGCTGAAGCTGCGGTGCTCGGTCATCACCGCGACCGGGTCGGCCGCCATGAAGCCCAGCCACAAGGCGTCGAGATCCGGCAGCGTGCCCAGCGCGGCGCCGGCCAGCAACGCAGCGCGACGGTGGCCGGCCGGGGCGATGACAGCGGCTACGGCGCCGCCAAGTACGATCTGGGTAAGGGAGTCCATCGGCCGATGCTAGCAGCCGCGCGCTGCGTGTGGACTGTTGCCGCTGCGCTCGCCGAGCGTGGCTCGGCGCTACCAAAGCCGCCGAGCATGCCGCCGCGCTACCACGCGCCGGTCATCGTTCCTCGCTACCCTCACATCCGGGCACAACACCTTAACCACGGGCAACCCGTTGCAGTCCACAATGCACGTGCGACGCGCGCCGTGTATCATTCGCGCCCATCTTTCCATCCGAATCAAGGGATATAACGCCTGATGTCCAGCTACCTGTTCACATCCGAATCGGTCTCCGAAGGCCATCCGGACAAGATCGCCGACCAGATCTCCGATGCGGTTCTGGATGCGATCCTGGCCAAAGACCAGCGCGCCCGCGTGGCCTGCGAAACCATGGTCAAGACCGGCGTGGCCATCGTGGCCGGCGAGATCACCACCAGCGCGTGGATCGACCTCGAAGCCCTGACCCGCCAGGTCATCCTGGATATCGGCTACAACAGCTCCGACGTCGGCTTCGACGGCGCCACGTGTGGCGTGCTGAACCTGATCGGCAAGCAGTCCCCGCACATCGCGCAGGGCGTTGACCGCAAGAAGCCCGAAGAGATGGGTGCGGGCGATCAGGGCCTGATGTTCGGCTACGCGACCAACGAAACCGACAGCTACATGCCGGCGGCGATCCACCTGTCGCACCGTCTGGTCGAGCAGCAGGCGAAGATCCGCAAGAAGAAGAATTCGCCGCTGTCGTGGCTGCGTCCGGACGCCAAGAGCCAGGTCACCCTGCGCTACGAAGACGGCCAGGTTTCGGCCATCGATGCCATTGTGCTGTCCACCCAGCATGCCCCGGGCATCAAGCAGAAGGACCTGATCGAGGCCGTCCGCGAAGAGATCATCAAGCCGGTGCTGCCGGCCAAGTGGCTGCACAAGGGCACCAAGTTCCACATCAACCCGACCGGCAAGTTCGAGATCGGCGGCCCGGTGGGCGACTGCGGCCTGACCGGCCGCAAGATCATCGTCGACACCTACGGCGGCTGGGCCCGTCACGGCGGTGGCGCGTTCTCGGGCAAGGATCCGTCCAAGGTCGACCGTTCGGCTGCTTATGCTGCCCGCTACGTCGCCAAGAACGTCGTAGCGGCCGGTCTGGCTGACCGTTGCGAAGTGCAGGTCTCCTACGCCATCGGTGTGGCCGAGCCGACTTCGATCTCGGTCACCACCTTCGGCACCGGCAAGATTCCGGACGAGCAGATCGAAAAGCTGATCCGCAAGCATTTCGACCTGCGCCCGTACGGCATCATCAAGATGCTCGACCTGATCCACCCGATGTACCAGCAGACCGCGGCCTACGGCCACTTCGGCCGCAAGCCGAAGGAGTTCAGCTACATCAATGGCACCGGCGACACCGTCAATGCCACGGCCTTCTCCTGGGAGAAGACCGACCGCGCCGCCGCCCTGCGCGCGGATGCGAAGCTGAAGTAAGCGGTAAGCACCACGCACCATCCGAAGGGCCGCGCAAGCGGCCCTTTTTTTTCGCCAATCGAACGCCCGCGTGGGTTGCGGGTAGAGCCGACTTCAGTCGGCTGGCGTTTTCCATCAAGGCCCCGCAGCCGACTGAAGTCGGCTCTACCAGGGCACTGGCTTGCCGCCCCATGCGAAGATGGCCACATGTCGACCGAACTCAAATCCCACCAGCTCACCATGACGGTGTTGATGACACCGGACATGGCCAATTTCTCCGGCAAGGTCCATGGCGGTGCCGTGCTGCGCCTGCTCGACCAGGTGGCCTATGCCTGCGCGAGCCGCTTCGCCGGTCATTACGTGGTCACTCTGTCGGTGGATCAGGTGATGTTCCGCCAGCCTATCGCCGTGGGCGAGCTGGTCACGTTCTTGGCGTCGGTGAACTACACCGGCACCTCGTCGATGGAGATCGGCGTCAAGGTCGTGGCCGAGGACATCCTCAAGCGGAGCGTGCGCCACGCCAACAGCTGCTTCTTCACCATGGTGGCAGTGGATGAGGAAGGCCGCCCCACGGCCGTGCCTGCGTTGCAGCCGACCTCCTCCGACGAGAAGCGCCGCCACGCCGCTGCACTGCTGCGTCGCCAGTTGCGGCAGGAGATGGAACAGCGGCATCTGGAACTGCTTGCATCGAACCCGCCTGCGCCGGAAGGATGAGGTAACGCCGACCCGTGCGCGGCGTGTGCCACACACCACCGTGCCGGACAGATTCCGCCGAGCGTGGCTCGGCGCTACAGACCCACGGAAGCGGCCCACCCGGTAGCGCCGAGCCATGCTCGGCGAGCGCGCAGCGCGGCGTGTGCCACACACCACCGTGCCGGACAGATTCCGCCGAGCGTGGCTCGGCGCTACGGACGCACGGAAGCGGCCCACCTGGTAGCGCCGAGCCATGCTCGGCGAGCGCGCAGCGCGGCCTGTGTCAGACCTCAGCTGGCTGGGCGCACCCAAGCGTCAGCCGGTATTCTGCACGCCCTGCGACACGCCATTGACGCACGCCACCAGCGCGCGCAGCAGGTCGTCGTCTTCGCCGCCGCTGGCCCGCCAGCGCTGCAGCAGATCCACCTGCAGCACGCTGATCGGATCCACGTAGGGGTTGCGCAGGCGGATCGACAGCGCCAGCCGCTGGTCATGCTCCAGCAGTGACGGCTGGCCGGTCAGCGCCAACAACCAGCGCTCGGTCAGGGCCCACTCGTCCTGCACCTTCGGGAAGAAGCTGCCGTGCAGTTCGCCGGACAGCCGTGAGAACTGTTCGGCGATGGTGATGTCGCCCTTC
>Ga0247816_10001095_pt1 | contig 13588 bp, 6 predicted proteins | sample UWRJL209509C1_FD_179930 | JGI IMG/M metagenome (GOLD analysis project Ga0247816, IMG submission 179930) | Plant litter microbial communities from Arlington Agricultural Research Station in Wisconsin, United States - UWRJ-L209-509C-1 | ecosystem: Environmental > Terrestrial > Plant litter >...
AGCCAGGTCGCGCCTCTGGCCGGCTTCTTCTTCGCCGGCGGCGTGACGCCGGATGTGAAGCTGTTCGAGAGCAAGAAGTTGTCCGCAGATCAGGTGCGCCAGGTCATGCAACTGATCCTCTGGAAGCTGGAAACCCTGCGCCAGTGGGAAAAAGACAGGATCATGGGCAGCATTCAGGCGGTGGTCGAACATCTGGAGCTCAAGCTGCGTGACGCCATGCCGTTGATGTTCGCGGCGATCACCGGTCAGGCCAATTCGGTGTCAGTGACCGATGCGATGGAAATCCTCGGGCCGGACCTGACGCGATTCCGTCTGCGCCAGGCGATTGATCTGCTCGGCGGCGTCTCGAAGAAAGAAAACAAAGAATGGGAAAAGCTGCTGGGCGCCATCGCCTGAGCAACTGACTGAGCCCCTGCCGTTCGACCCTGTTTTGCGGGGCCGAACGGTAAGTGGTTGTAATACCGACGAAAAACTTTAGAAATTGTTAAAAATAAATTTGACAGCTCTGCCACTCACGCTTAACATGCGCCCCGTCCACTGATGTGGGGCTTTAGCTCAGCTGGGAGAGCGCCTGCATGGCATGCAGGAGGTCAGCGGTTCGATCCCGCTAAGCTCCACCAAATTTAGAGTTTCAAGGCTAAGCTTCACTGCCTTGAAACAATGCGAGATGACCGGATCCAGCGACCGATCATCTGCATGAAGAAGGTTTTGTCCCCTTCGTCTAGTGGCCTAGGACACCGCCCTTTCACGGCGGTAACAGGGGTTCGAGTCCCCTAGGGGACGCCATTTTAAAATGCATCATTTGAAAGTGATGTGAGCCGCGAGGCGATAAATCTGGGGCTTTAGCTCAGCTGGGAGAGCGCCTGCATGGCATGCAGGAGGTCAGCGGTTCGATCCCGCTAAGCTCCACCAATTTTGCCAGGGTTCGTCATTGACGAATCTGCTCGAAGGTTTTGCGTCCCCTTCGTCTAGTGGCCTAGGACACCGCCCTTTCACGGCGGTAACAGGGGTTCGAGTCCCCTAGGGGACGCCACGATTTCTCGCTCTGCGAGACCAAGGGTCATTCGATTATTGAATGGCCCTTTTGTTTTTCTGGCGTTTATTAATTCGCCGCCTTCACATCTACCATCCCCCTTGAATGTTGATCCACTGTCTGCGACAGGCGGACAGCAGTGCGCTTGCCATTCCAGATGATGAGGATAATATTCTCTGCGTAATCCGGAGGTGGCCATGCAAGACAAAAAATCCAGAACACGCGAACGTATCCTCGGAGCAGCCAGCGCTGCCTTGATCAGTCGTGGGCCTGAACAGCCCAGTGTCAACGAGATCATGGGGGCTGCCGGCCTGACCGTGGGTGGCTTCTATGCTCACTTTGATAGCAAGGAAGCCCTGATGCTTGAAGCCTTCGAGCAGTTGCTCAGCCAGCGGCGCGCTTCTGTTGCGCAATTGGATGAGCAGTTGCCCGCCGAAGAACGTCGCGCTCTGGTCGCAGCCTTCTATCTGTCCCGCAAACATCGGGACGCCACCGCAGAGGCTTGCCCGTTGCCTTCGACCATTGGCGACATGGCACGCATGCAGGGGAGCTTCCAGGCGGCCTTGGAGTCGCATCTCGAACTCATGGTGGCACAGCTTTCAGGGAGCCCTGAAGAGGCGGACAAAGTGCTGGCCGATTTTGCGTTGATGGTCGGCGGACTGGCCCTGTCTCGGGCGCTGGGTGCCAGCGATCTCTCTGATCGGGTGCTGCGGGCAGCCAAATCGGCAGTCATCTGAAATTGGACACGATCCTGTAGGAGCTGCCGAAGGCTGCGATAGCGGTGATACAACCGATTCGCAGCCTTCGGCAGCTCCTACAGATTGCCGACAAGGTTAGCTACACTGCCTCGCCTACAAGATTGAGCCTAAAGGGAGCGAACATGGTCTGGGATCTGGCAACGCCTTTTGTAATCGACCTCAATGTAGCCGCAGACGACATTGACGGCCTGGGTCATGCCAACAACGCTGTCTACGTGACCTGGCTGGAGCGTTGCGCGTGGCGTCATTCCCAACAGTTAGGCCTGGACCTCAGCGAGTATCGGCGTCTGGACCGGGCTATGGCGGTGGTCCGGCATGAGATCGATTATCTTGCCAGTGCCTATCAGGATGACGAACTGCAGCTGGCGACCTGGATCGTCGATTGGGATCGGCGCTTGAAAATGACGCGACGCTTCCAGCTCCAACGCCCCAGTGACGGTCTCACCTTGTTGCGCGCGCAAACCACCTTTGTCTGCATCGAACTGTCCAGCGGCAAGCCCAAGCGCATGCCTGCGGAGTTTATAGAAGGTTATGGCGCTGCGATGCTTCATCCTCTGGTTTCCAATCCGGCCATCGCACCGTAAACTGCCGGACTTTTTTTCGAGTGTGATCCATGCAAATTGCTCTGGCACCCATGGAGGGTCTGGTTGACGACATCCTGCGCGACGCACTGACAAAAGTCGGTGGGATCGACTGGTGCGTCACTGAGTTCATCCGCGTGTCCGAGCGGTTGATGCCGGCACATTACTTCTACAAATACGCTTCGGAGTTTCACAAAGGCGCGAAGACCGACGCTGGTACGCCCCTGCGCTTGCAGCTATTGGGTTCTGATCCGGTATGCCTGGCGGAAAACGCCGCCTACGCCTGTGAGCTAGGCGCTCCAGTGCTGGACCTCAATTTCGGGTGCCCGGCCAAGACCGTCAATCGCTCCCGTGGCGGCGCAATTCTGCTCAAAGAGCCTGAGCTGCTGCACTCCATTCTCAGTCAAGTAAGAAAGGCAGTGCCGAAGCACATTCCGGTCACCGCGAAAATGCGCCTGGGTTATGAAAACACCGACGGGGCGCTGGATTGTGCCCGGGCATTGGCCGATGGCGGCGCCGAGCAAATCGTCGTGCACGCAAGGACAAAAGTCGACGGCTACAAGCCGCCTGCTCATTGGGAGTGGATTGCGCGCATTCAGGAAGTGGTCAAAGTGCCGGTGGTCGCCAATGGCGAAATCTGGACCGTGGATGACTGGCGACGCTGCCGGGAAATCTGTGGCGCCAGGGACATCATGATCGGCCGTGGACTTGTGGCGCGACCGGATCTGGCCCGGCAGATCGCCGCAGCGCAGAAGGGCGAGGAGGTTGTACCGATGACGTGGGCCGAGCTGCAACCGATCCTGCGAACCTTCTGGGAACAATGTCTGGTCAAGATGACCCTGATCCAGGCACCGGGTCGCTTGAAGCAATGGCTGGCGCTGCTGACCAAAAGCTACCCGGAAGCAACTGCGCTATTCGATACCCTGCGACGGGAAACCGACTGCGAGCGTATCGGAATTTTGCTCGGTGTCCGGGCCGACGAACGGTTGTAAATTCCGCAAAATAATCTCTTGAAAAGCTATTGGCTGACCCTAGTTTGGGGTTACGCGATGCCGAATTCGGGTCGCGGATTAACCACTCGCTGATATCAGGAGAATGATCATGACTACTGCATTTTCGTTGGCACCACTGTTCCGTAGCTCAGTGGGCTTCGACCGTTTCAACGACCTGTTTGAGTCGGCTGCACGGAACGAAACAGCCAGCAGCTATCCTCCCTACAACGTCGAGAAACTGGCCGAAGATCGCTACCGCATCGTGATCGCAGTGGCCGGTTTCCAGGAAGAGGAAATCGACCTGCAGGTTGAGAAGAGCGTGCTGACCGTCGACGGCAGCAAGCGTAACGGTGGACAAGGCCAGGAGAAATCCAACGTCACCTACCTGCATCAAGGCATTGCAGAGCGGGCGTTCAAGTTGTCCTTCCGGCTTGCCGATCATATCGAAGTGCAAAACGCAGGGCTGGCAAACGGCCTGCTGACCATCGATCTGCTGCGGCAAATACCCGAGGAAGCCAAGGCTAAACGCATCCCCATCAATGGGCATCAGGCTTTGGAAAACTAGGAGACAACCGTTGGTTGAAACGGAAAGGCGCCCGAGTGGCGCCTTTCTTTTTTCTGGATGAGTACCCGTCGTGCATAGGCCGCGCTGTCGCGTAGTGAACATGGGCCCTTGTACCTGTAGGTGTGAGCTTGCTCGCGATGGTGTCAGGTCAGACGATGATCGACTGACATAACGCATCGCTAGGAACGTGGAGCGCCACTGCGGTCCCTCCGACAGAAAAAATCTCATTCATTCAGCTGGTTATTTCATATGACGAAACTGCTAAGGGCGAATATCGCCGGCTCATTAACATCCAGCTGTGTTTCGTAAGTAGTTTGTTTTAATGGTTTTGGGTGTGGAGGATTTTATTTCTAACTAGTCTATGTGTGTTGGCTATTTAGATTAATTTGATATTGTGTTTATTTTGAAGCTATCTAAGCATTTCGTGTACGGGTATTGTTGCCAGCGAGTCGCGAGTCTAGTATTTGATAATGTTAGTCCGGTTCATATACTAATGTGTGCATGGATTGCTAACTGAGGTAGGGAATTATTCAAGGAAGAGGTGCGCAATGATGGCTTCTGTTAATGACGAGTGGAGGGATGTCGGCAAAATTAATTCCAGTCGAGACATGATGCCCGGCGAGAAAGTTAACGCCCACGCGTTTAATAATAATACGGGGGAAAAGCTTGATAGCGTGGAGTTGACGCCGCAGCGTAATCAACTCGGTGTGCATCGTTGGCCGTATTACTTTGCAATGCTTATTAATGAGTCCACTTATATGCGCGCCGGGTCTCGAGAAACTGGCAGTGCAATAAAGCCTGAGTGGAGCGGCTATAGAATAGATTATGGAGTAAAGATCCGAACGTACGGGTGTTTACTACGAGCAGCGACCTCAGCAATTGGACCGTAGCAGAGACATTGCGCTCAGTTGGAAATTTGGCCTCTGATGGAACCGGTGGGGTCGAGGTCCAAGTGCAGAGTGAGAAAGCTACAAAGCCTTGTGAGAAGTGGACATTTCGCCCAGGGGTAGACCGTTACCAACAAGGTCGCTGGGAGGTAGACCTCTGCCAATTCATCAACCAAAACAGCGCATTCATTCGTGCTGGTGAGAAAAATATTGATACTAATTCATTTGAGTGCAATGTCGGTCAGGCCCTCAACAAGTTCTGGGTTCCGGTCGGGTCCCTGCTGAAAGTCACCTATAAAATAGTTGTCCTCGAAAAGATTCCCACTGCTAACGACTGGAGGTATATCTGCACCCTTGACTCGCACCGACCTCTTTTACCTGGAGAGAACATTACAGCTTATGCATTCAAGAGCGATACAGGTGAAGAGCTTGAACGTGTGAGGTTACCTGTGGGGGGCGATGGGTACGATCAATACCGCTGGCCCCATGACTTTGCTGTGCTGATCAATCGTCACGCCAAACACATGAAGGCCGGTCTTCCAGACGCGAGCGGGGCTTTTATCCCGGATTGGGCGAGCTTTAAGAATAAATTATGGTGTAAAGAACCGAATACCCGAGTGTTCACTACGATCGGTATCCTGAATAACTGGGTCGAAGTAGAGAGGCTAAATTCAAACGGGATCGGGGACCTATCCTCTGATGGCACGGCCGGTGTCGAGGTGCGAGTGCAATGTGAAAACGCCAAACAGCCCTGTGAACCGCCGCTTATATTTCGTCCCGGGGTAGATCGTCACCAGCAATTTCGTTGGGAGATGGATCTAGCTCGATTCATTAATAAAAACAGCCTGTTCATCCGAGTCGGGGAGAAGAACATTCTAACGTATGTATTTGATTGCATTGGAAGTTGGGATCGCAACAAGTTCTGGGTGCCGGTTGGATCCGGGTTGAAAGTCAGCTACAGGATAATTACCCTTGAAAAAATTCCGGCTGCTAACGACTGGGTCGAGGTCGGTAAAATCAGCTTTAACCGTGCCGTTGTGCCTGGAGAGAGAATAATTGCCTATGCGATTTCGAACGATACAGGTGAAATAATTGAGCGCGTAGAGCTGCCAGCGCGCAAAGAGGAATCTCCCAAGTATGTATGGCCTTCTAACTTTGCTCAGCTGATCAATAAGTCCCAGCATATGCGTGCTGGGGTTCGAGCGTCTAACGGTGAATTCAAACCTGCATCGAGTACCGAGGTAAATACATTATGGTCAAAAAGCAAGAATGTGCGGCTGTTTACGACCATCAGCGACTTAGCCAATTGGGTTGACGCAGGAACCATTGAATCTACAGGAGATCTGCTACCTGCCGGTCAGGGCAGTGTTGTGGTGCAGGTGCTAAGCGCCGATGGCAAGCGGGTTTATGAGACCTGGACTTATCGCCCCAAGGCGGATCGCCACTTGCGATATCGTTGGGAGATGGATCTTAGCCTGTACATCAATCAAAACAGCTCGCTCATCCGTGCCGGAGAGAAAAAAAACGAGACGCAGTCATTTAAATGCATGGGCAGTAGTTACCTCAACAAGTTATGGGTTCCCCTCGGATCCGGTTTGAAAGTCAGCTATGAGATTATCGAAACGCCGGTTACCAAGCCCGACGCTGCATTAAAAAATGGTGACAACGACGTATTGCCCGACATGAGTGGTTTCGAATCGGACAGGCTGGGTGCTACTAATAACGCTTGGTTCAGTCCCGGCTACTTGCTGGCAGACCGGGACCTTAATGACGGAGAAAAGCTGTATGCCCTGCTGATCAGCACGGCGGACGGTAAGCCCGTCGAAAATGTAGAGTTTATCGCTGGTGCGAGCAACAGGTCGAAGGCCCAGTGGCCGGGCGCATTCGCCACAGTAATCAATTCCAAAGCCAAGCAGATAAGGGCTGGCGGGTGGAGTAGCGATGGCCAGTTTGCTGCACTTGAGACGACTGCCTCAGCCGCTGAGTTCGCCGGGAAAAATGTCGCGTTCAAGGCTGGTATCAATCGCCTGTGGCATTACGGCGATGGGTATCGTGCTTTTACTACGGCAGCGTTCCGTACTAACTGGGTGCAGGCCCTGACGTTGGATAACGCTGGCCTCAATGCTATCGACACGTTCTGTGTTCAAGTCAGGGATATCACCTCTCAATACCTCTATGAGACACACCTGTTCATCCCTGATGCGAAAAAACCGCTAACGAGCAAGACCCTGTGTCAACAAATTAACAGCGATGGAAAAATGCTCCGAGCCGGTATTTGGAATACCAAGACATTCTTTATCGCACCAGACGATAAAAACAATGCGCTATGGATTCCGCAATGTTCCGACCTTGCTGTGACTTTGATGACGGTCCGTTGGTGGAGTCAGACCACTATCAGCGCAACCCGCGACTTACAGGATGGCGAGTCGATTTATTGCTACGTGTTGGACGACTTCTCTAACGCTGAATTGGTCCCGGCACTGCGCTTTACCCCCAAGACTGCTGCAGACCGGAAAAAAAATGCCTGGCTACGGACATGGTCCGCCGCCATTAAAGCTTCACCATTGGCGCGTTATGTGCGCCTGGGCAGCAGCGCTTCGGGTTCCAGTGACCCTGGTGAAAATGCTACCCAGGCTACCTTGTGGCAGATCGGCGCACCGCTGCGCGTGTTTACCACCGAGCCTTCGCCGAATAACTGGATGAGCGCAGCCGGACCGTTGGCTGAGCTGTATGAAAATAACAAGACTGCGGTGAAGATCGAGTTGCGCAATGGGCTGACGCAGGGATTGATAAAAGCAATCATATTTAAGCCTTCAGAGGCCGTGATAAAAGTATCTGATAAGGAACTTTGGTTGCGGGAGTTTTATAACTACTTAGTCAGTCAGTTAGCATCGTTGGCCTATGTGCGTGTCGGTAAAACAGTCGATGCCAGCGGGGCTGAAATTACTAGCCCAGTGCCCACGCCGATGACGATGTGGGTGCCGCGTAGGTCAGGCATAGTTGTTGAAGTTTCACGGGCTTCCAGCAGTACTGAAGCCGTTGCCCCGGTGTCCAGCAAGCTGGAAATTATGACTGTCAGTGATTTCAAGTATGCGTCTACAGCACAGATAGCAGAATGGGCGCTCGTGGCGACTGTCATTGCAGTAGGTGGTTCTAGAGTAGATGCCGAGTTTCTAGGGCGGTTACGGACGATTTTGCAGGATGTTTCTCCTAAGCTAACCGGGTCATTGGATGAAGTTATTAGACCCAAGCTGGATCCGGTTTTTGAATTGGCTGTTAAAGAATCATCGGGTTGGACAGATCCTTTTAACGCTCGCTATTACTCTGAGGCCGTATTCAACTTCATAGCTTTTCGGCGTAGTCAGTTGCTCGAAGGAGGTAAGTGGGGGAGACAGATAACGGTGCTGTACAATGATGTCGAGGTGAAGAAATATATTGCTGCCTATGAGGTGGAGTTGCGTTCGGCATATGACCTGGTTTTTTCGAGGCACAGTCAGTGGGTGGCGGAAGTTAAAGAGTCGAAGCCGTCGCTTAAGACGCTGACGCCAATGCCAATGTTTGACGAACTGGTGTCTGGTCATCAATTGATCTTGTATGGTGGGCAGTCACAGCCGCTATTTATATTGTCGCAGCAAGCGGTTGCTCGCAAAATCCGAGTGCTTTCTATATGTCCTGCGCCTGATTACCTTGCGAAGGTTGGCAACTCGAAATTGAATGGTGTACCTGATCAGAAAAATGAAGCCAAAGTCGCAGTTGTCATTGATCTTTACGCGCCTGATGACGTTGTTTTTGATGAGTCATTTATCGTGGGGTACATCGGGAAAGTCAGCTCAGATAGCTTGTGGCCGTCAGGTCGCGCACTCAAGATGTCATTGCGAAAAAACAAACTGGTCGTTCCTGACTCGCCGTTGTGCGGCGACTACGGCAACACCTATCGTTCTGAGGTTTTCGATGTCAGTGGTCAGAACATCACTGGTGTGGATCCTCGCACCGGATTGTTCAATGCACATTATCCCCTGGCCGTTTTACTGGGCATGGAAGGTAAGGGGCCGCTATGCGACCTGACCCTGCGTTATTCGGCCTTGCGTGCCAACGAGGCCGGGCTGGGGGACGGGTGGGCATTTAATTTTTCTTCCTATGAAAGCCGGTCCCGACTCATTACCTTGAGCACGGGGCAAACCATCGAGTTGACAGCAGCAGATATTACCAAGCTGCGAAATAAGACTGCGGTAGTTAACAGGAACTGCCGAATCTCAGCTACGTGTGGTGCCATTAGCGATTCCAAGTCGAGTGACGGGATTGAGACGCTGACACTTGAATTTCCGTCGGGCGCTATAGAAGTATTGTCGTTGCCTGCGGGAGACAAGGTTGAGCCTTATGCAGAAACGGTGAAAATCGTTATCGCCAGATTGAATGAGGCCAAGGCGCAAATCTTTAAAGTCAAGGATCAAGATAAACCGGGGCGAACTTCAACAGCCGGTCTCGTTGGGGAAGTTTTCTCTTGGGTGCTTTTGCCGGTTGGTATAGGGATCACAGCCAATAATAGTGTGCGCTACATGCAGGCCAAGAAAGAGTGGGAGAGCCGCTGGGCGGAAAAACTCCCGGACTTGGTGGGGTCCATCGATACAGAGATTGCCTACTGGCAGCGTGAGTCCAGACAGCTCCTGCCTTCAACCATCACCTCGGCGGCGGGTGGTTCGTTACAGATGGAGTGGGAACGCCGCAAGGGTCAGTTCCTGTTGACAAAGGTTTCATCGAGTGGGAAGACCTTATTGACAGGTAGCTATAAGTCGCTGGCGGATGCAGGTGGTAACAAGGTAAATGAAGTTACTTTTAGCGTCTGGCCTGGGACTGACGAGGCGTATGACGTCAAGCTGCAACTGCAAAACTATCTGTTGAAAACAATCGTGCGCAGCGAGAAGTCTGCGGGAACGTTGCAGACTGTACGTTACGGCTATTCAGGCGACCCGACCCTTGATCGCGTACTGACGTCCATCGAGGAATCTGACGGCTCGCTGGAAGTGGTGTTCTATGATCGCGCGGCGATGATATTTCCGTCGGGGGTCATGGATAAACCGCCATTACCCAGGGTGACCCGACATATCGTCCAGCCAGGTGTTGGCCAAACGTCGTTGATCACCCAATGGGCGTATTCGGGCAACAACTATCTGGGTGCAAACAGCCGTCAATCGTTCTCCCGTCTTGACGATGGTGCAGTTAAAGAAGGCGCGAAATACAGATATGACTCGACCGCCACCGAGACCGGCGGCGTTGCCATTACCCGCACTTGGAACGGCCTGCATCTGCAGGTCAAGGAACAGGAAACCGCCCCTTCTGGCGTCGGCAAGACCACCGAATGGAACTTTGCCAGCGTCGATCCCACCTCACCGCTGTTCGGTTTGGTGACCAGTATCAACACTACCTATCAGGAATCTGAACCTGCCAAGGAGAGCACAAAATGAGCTCCGCCACTCAGACCTTTACCTATGCCGATGACGGCCGGTTGATAAAAAGCGTGGCAGCGGACGGCGTCGAGACGTTGTGGTTCTACTACCCAGCGAAGGGTGGTAAATCACCGTCAGTGAAGGACTACTTCGATAAAACCTGGTTGGCCGAAGTGCCCAGCCTGTCGGCGCCCGCTATTGCGAACGGCGCACCGCGGCTGGTTATGGCTGAATTCCAGTACCCGCTGAACCTTACGCTTTATGGATACCCTGACAAGCCTCTGCGAGGCATGGCAAACACTCCTGACAAACTGTTAACGCTGGACAGCGTAGACATTTCCAATTTGTCGGCCGTAGTCAATGACGAAACGATCGAGATGCAAATTGTAAAGATATCTGGACGGGGCAATGTGCTGATCCGTTATCAGTCCACCGAAGAAACACTGCCCGCTACGAAGGCAGGGGATGGTAACGCCGGGTCTGCAATAGGCAAGACCGTGGTGACCGAGCGTCGCTATTGGGGGGCGGAAAAAGCCGTTCTCGTCACCACCGAAACCCGCGAGTGGAACGCCGAGCAAGGGTTGAAGGTAAGTCTGGCCTCGCGAAATACCGAAAAAGACGGCGTTGATGTCCTCCTCACTCGTGAGCTTCGCTCGCTCTATAGCGGTCGAGTATTGCGTTCGTTGCAGGACAAACAACAGCACCGACTCAGGTACGACGGCTTGGGTCGGATGACCGCGGACACGGCCTACGCCGATGATGCTGCGCTGAATGACAAAGCCGATCGTAGCGACAAACAACTGTCATCGCTCAGCATCGCGTACGAAGACATGGAAGGCGGTACCCGGGCAACCACTGTTGATAAGGCGCAGCCCGGCGTTCGCCGACAGCGCACCCTGTACGACGGTTTGCAACGGCCGGTGCGCAGCGAACTCCAACGTGTTGTCGGCGATGATGTTTCGAGTACCAATTTCTGCGAGACACAAAATCGCGACCAAGTGCTGGACTATTTGCCCGGCGGCCTGCAACGCACCCTGAATCAATCAGTTATGCCGAGCGATGATCGTGACTGGTTTTGGGCCGCGGACAAAGAACAGGAACAGCCCGCTTCGTCTGACGCGGTATCGCAGCTATATACGGAACGAACATTGGCCAGTACCCGTGGTGTTCGCCTCATCCGGGAGCAAACTGAGACCCTGCGCAAAAACGGCCTCACCCTGCACAGCAGTGTCGAGCGTATACCGCAAGCGGCTGGCAGTACTTCAGCGCGTTCTCGGGTAAAAACCGACAAAACTTTTGACTCGCTAGGCCGGCTGATCATGTTGAGGCAAACCTTGACTGAATCTCCGGAACATCCGCGGGTATTCAACATCGGTTATGACGACTTAGGGCGCGCGACGCTCTGGACCGCTCCGGACGGCACCCAGGTCAAGCGCACCTACAGCGGCATGAGCGATCAAGTCACTCAGTTGAGTGTTCAGGAGAACGCCACTGCCAAGGAGATCATCCTCGGCAGCCAGACCGTGGAAATGCCGGCGCGTGCAGCGACGCGAATGGTGGGCAAGCGCAACTATCAACTCGAATACACGACTGACGGCCACTTCTCGGGATTGCAGATGCCGGATAGCACCCGGTTGTTTAGCGAGGAGTCGAGTGATGGCAGCCAAGTTACCTACAAGGTTGAAACCAAGGGTACAGACGGCAAAAAAACTATCAGCACCCTGGGGTCCTTTAGTTATGCCCCCTTGCAGCAGGCGATGAAGGCGTCGCGACCCGCCATCCCTGCAGATCAGCAACCCGCCACCGACGTCAGCGGTACGGCTCCGAATCTGCTTGGCGCTAGCCAATACCGACGGGCGACCAGCGGTTTGGTGTTCAATGCCTTGGTGCAGCGATCACTCCTCGGTGAGGACTATGGCGTTGAGCATGCCAGTGGCAGCCAGGTAACTGCTTACCGTGACCGTCTGAACCGACGCACCCGGGTACGACGTGGAAACCTTGAGTATTACTATCGCTACAACGCCTACGGTGAATGTGAAGGAGAGACCGTAAGGGATCTGCAAACCGGTCACACCTTGGCGGTGGGCCATGAGTTCGATGGTTTCGGGCAGGAAGTCTGCCGTCGCTATCTGCTCAATGGCAAAGAAGTTGAGGTGTATGAACAGACATGGTCCAGCAGCGGCCAGTTGTTGGGCAAATCGTTAAAGCGCGATGGCAAGCTCTGTCGCGGTGAACGCTTCAGCTACGACATGCGAGGACGTGTAAAGAACTGGACAGTGGAAGAGGCAACCACAGAGGGGCAAAGCGATACCAGCGGCAAGGCGGTGCGCAGTCAGGATTATCAGCACGATCCTCTGAATAACCTGACGTCGTGTGCCACTACCTACACCGATGGCAGCAAACGTCAACAAACTTACAGTTACAGCACAGACAATCCGACCCAGCGTACCAAATCGGTGACGGTAGAAACCCCGGCACCGGGCAAGGATGGCAAGACCGGCAACCCGACACGCAGTGAGGCAGCGCTGAATTACGATGCCAATGGCAACCTGATCCTGGACGATCAGGGACGAGTGCTGCGCTATACCTTGAGCGGTCGGCTGCAATCGGTGACCGCCAAAGACGGCAAGACATTGATCACCCGTTATGAATACGACGAGCGAGATCGCTTGGCCGCGCAATGGGACGAGAAGGCCCAACAGCGTCGGGTGCTGATTTACAGCGGTGACCAGTTGTGCGGTGAAGTCTGGCTCGACAGCGCCCAGCGCGAAGTAAAACGTCTACGTCTTGACGAAGAAGCCGGGCTGGTGATCCAGCGGATAACATCCGCCGGGCAGCAAACGGTATTTACCCTGAGCGATCCTCTCAGCGGTACCAGCAGCGAATACATGGCCGATGCCAGCGGCGCCCTGCAACGCAGCAGTGTGTGCTTCACCCCTTGGGGCGAATGCGCGAGCGGCGCCTGTGACGCGCTGAACACTGTCTTGGGTTTCAACGGTGTGCGACGCGATCCGCTCATGGGGTTCTACCACCTGGGCAATGGCTACCGTGTCTACAACCCTTCATTACGGGTGTTCCAGCAGCCCGATAGTTGGAGTCCGTTCGGCGCGGGTGGGTTAAATGATTATGCGTACTGCAGTGGCGATCCGGTGAACCTGTTTGATCCGAATGGCCACCTGATGATCAGCCGCTGGGGCGAAGCACAGCTCATGACCCGGCTGGACCAACTGATTCAGGACTTGACCCCACAGAAACCACCACAGCAAGAGGTTGACACCGAAGGCTCATTGTTGAGCTCAATTATTTGGTCGGCAATGGGCGTCTTGGT
>Ga0247816_10001097_pt1 | contig 13576 bp, 13 predicted proteins | sample UWRJL209509C1_FD_179930 | JGI IMG/M metagenome (GOLD analysis project Ga0247816, IMG submission 179930) | Plant litter microbial communities from Arlington Agricultural Research Station in Wisconsin, United States - UWRJ-L209-509C-1 | ecosystem: Environmental > Terrestrial > Plant litter >...
TTCCCCTTCCTGAAAGAGTTCCAGCAGTTCGAAAGGGATCGCACTTTTGATCTTTTCCAAATCATCTGAGGGAATGTCCTTTGTACTCGCTAAACTTCCATAGGTTTCTAAAAATTTCGTGAACATAAGGTTTTGTTGTTGATGATTAAAAATCTGATTGATGCTAATAAAATATTTACTGCTCCATACCTATTTTTGTCCATTCGTCGATTACTGGCCAGATTTCAATATTCAATTTTGGAGATTTCGCATGCCACCAAATAAATCCTAGTTGTTGATTTGTAGTTGCTACATCAAGTGAAGCATAATCGCCAAGTCCATTGTGAAAAAAACCGATACAGTTTTCTAACCTGAAAGGTAGGGTGGAGACATCAATATCTTCTAAAATCCCCCAATCCATATCTCCCAAAATTATAACATCTTCAATCGGTAATACACCATTAGATTGTGAGGCAAAATAAACCCATCCATTATGTAAGTGATCGTAAACATCAGTAAATGCTTTCGGGATTTTTTCCCAAATCAATGCAATGTTGTCAGGCAACACTTTGGTTAATGGATTTTTTCCTTCATAAAAAACAATATTCCCTGCTTTGTTTTTCACAGAATACAACAAAGAATATTTATTGTTGCTGCATATTAAGTCGACTGCTGATAAGTTGTTTTTAAGGTAACTCAGTGTTGCCTGATACTGGTATTTGTATTTCTCCCACTCGTCAATCAATATTTTATTTTTAATAGCCGGATCAGTAGCAGAAAGGAGACTATTCCAGTAATGTGGCAATGTTTTTTTTATTTCTTCTGGCAGGAAACTAAAATCTACAAAACTAATATCATTTGAATATTTTTTAAGGTACTCTATTTTATTCATAGTCAGTTAATTAGTAATGTGTAAGCTTGTGCTGACAATAGCTTCAATACCTTAAGAGATTGATAGCATATCATATGTAATATTTAATTATGAACTTTTCTTTTTTACTCCTATAAACCTATTGCATTTGTCCCAATGACTGAGCCATTATAGAGATATATTCTTTGATTTTCACCTTCTTCAAATTTTCTATCTTTTCGGCACCTCCTGATCTTAATAGCGGAAAATAAGCGTAACATTCATCAAAAGGTAATTCGCCCGATCTGCTAAGAACTTCTGGATAGTTTTTATTTTTAAGATCTTCTTTCAAAAAGTCTTCATCCGACAAATCGTCAAGAAAAAAGTCAAATCCTGATTCTACAACCTCAGAAATACCTTTTCTCAAATTAATCAATACGGTGTAACTGTTTTCCCAAACAATGAAATCACCTAATCCTGTTATAAAAATTGGAATGGCTATCTCATTTATCGGACTTACATAGACGCTATTTAATAAATCTATATATTCATTCGGGTTGATGACCTTAATATAGTTTGCTGCCAATGAACCAAAACCAAATGTTCGCCAAAATTCTAAGAGCTTTTCTGGTAAAACTTGTTCGTATTGTTGTAATATCGATTCATCTACTTTTTGTTCAGCAATGAACTTGTTCATGTACTCCTAATTAATCTTTTCCTTAAGCCATTCTGGAATCAGCTTTTCCTCTCTCGGGAATGTTTTTAGATCATCGATAAACTTATCAGTACTCGGTTCGTATTTAAATTCTGGCTTTTCGTCGTAATCAAAAAAAGTTTGAAATTTCCCGTTATTGCTAATCGTAAACATTGCAGTGAACCACGCTCCCTTATTAGGTGCACTCTGATACATATCTTCTCTAAGTTTTTTAATCTTCATAGTTATATCGTTTCCATTTCCTTCAGGATCAAATGACAGGAAGTTGCCCTGTTCTTCATAGAATGTTTTTATGGCAATCATTTTATTTAAAGCACAAACATTTAGTGATACGTTCTCCCAGTTATCAGATGGTATATTATCAATAACAGATAATGATATTTCGTTCAAGCTCTCTTCGACTGTGTACATAGCCCGACAATTAATTTTTTAGTGACAAGGTATAACAGCCCTAGCATAACCGACTTAAGAATTGAAGCTTATTGTTCGATCTGCTTTATTCAATAAGTTATTAAATGGCTTTTATTCATATGCTTATTATATTTGTCCTAATGATTGAGCGACAGTAGAAATATATTCTTTAATTTTTACTTTCTTCAAATTTTCGAGCTTTTCTGGCCCTCCTAATCCTAATAGGGGGAAATAGGCATAACATTCATCAAAAGATAATTCGCCCGATATTCCAACAATTTCATAGTAGTTAGTGTTGTCAATTTGCTTTTTTAAATAATTTTCGTTGTAAATATCCTCTAGAAAATACTTGAATCCGGATTCAATAACTTTAGATAAACCCTTTCTCAAATTGATTAATATAGTATAGTTGTTTTCCCAAACAATAAAATCACCTAATCCTGTGATCATAATTGGAATGGCTTCCTTATTTATTGGACTCGCATAAACGCTGTTCAACAAGTCTATATATTCAGTTGGATTAATAACTTTGATATAGTTCGTTGCCAAGGACCCAAAACCATAGGTTTGCCAAAATTCTAAGAGCTTTTCTGGTAAAGTGCCTTTATATTGTGTTAATGTCGAGTCATCTACTTTTTGTTCTGCAATAAAGTCTTTCATATCTTCTTTTTACTTTTCCTATAGTTAAAATTAACAATTATTTCCATGGTAGCTGTATATTTAAATATGTATTTGCCCTTTGATCAGGAGTCATATCAATCGCCTGTTTTCTAACTTGCGTATCTATCGCATTGATACGTCCCTCCTTAGCCCATTGACTTCCAAGAGAAGAATTAATTCTTAAATCACCTAATCCGGTCACATTCGTTCCGTGCCCACCTGCTACCTGGTCCGGGTCATGTAAGGCTGCTTTGTCACTCATGTAGTCATCTGCCATCTGCTCTGCCTCTTCCCAAGTTCGTCCTTGCTCTCTGTACTCAGCTATTTTTTGCTCACGCGCTTGTTCTCTGTAACGTTGTTGTGCCCTGCTTCCTTCCGAAGACCTTCCGTTTTCCAGGTAAGCATCTCTGTTCGCCAAAAATTCTTCAACAGTAAGTCTATTCATACCTGCTTCCTGACCTTCAATTTGTCTTATAAATTCTGCTAAATCGTGATTAATATTCCTATTAAAAGGAGGATCACCAACTACTAGTTCTAATCTGACAATCGTTGCCTCATAAGCCTCCCCATCTCCCTCTTTTTTTGCTGTTTCTTCCCTAGCTGCGTTTGCATCTTTTACACTTTGCTCGTCGCCCTTGTTCTGTTCACCATCCTGAACCGGCTCTCCATCCTGTACAGGTTCATTCTTTTTGGCATTAAGTTCCTCTGGAGCTTTATGGACAGGTGAAAGCAATAAGGCAAGTCCGGTCACATCCTGCCAGCTGGCATTTCCACTCAGGATGTTGGCTCCCGAATGGTACATTCCCTCTTCCATTCCAATTACACCCCTTCCTGCTGCGCTCCAGCCAGATTCACCGGTACTGCCATAATGCTGTAAACCAGCTTGTGCAGCAGTAAGACTACGCAATCCAACGGCTGTTGCTGCTGTAGTGTACGCGGCGGTAGTGCTTGCTCCCGCACCGGCATATCCAAATGTAGCACCTATATTTTTAAGTACATTCATAGGTGCGCTTTTTGCGAATTGCAAGGCAGCTTGTCCAACGCCCCGCATACCTCCGGTAGCAAATGCACCTGCTCCGCCGCTTAGTGCCGCACCACCCATCCCTATAGCAGCACCTGCCATCATACCTTCCATTAAACCGCTAATGTAGTTTGAAGCACCCAAAGCGATTGCCTGGCTCCAGTTTTTAATCTCTGGTGCAAAGGTTACTACTCCTCCAACAGGACAGGTCATTGTATGATCGCCAGTTATTGTTTCTACTCCCTGTACAATATAATTTTTCTTGCTGCCTACCCAAACGCGGGCTTTGGCTGCCAGCTGACCGCAAAGCATGGTGCCAATGATCGCTCCCCAGGCTGCTCCAGCTAAACCCGCAATAGCACCCAATGCAATCAGCGCCGCACCTCCTGTAGCTACAGTTAATGCTGCAATCACTACCACTGCTGCGGCAATTATGGCCATGATCAGCATCATCCTGGTACAGCCAAAGTCTATCCAGCTGCTTGTAGCGGTATCCCTTATCGTAATGTACTTCTCGCCGCTTTTCTTTTTAACCGTTTTTTGGGTCGACTGAAACTGGGCGGGAACCGCACCGCAACTGCAACGCCAAAAGTCTTTCTCGGTGATGATCTTGTTGCCCATAATTAAACTTTTTTCAGTACCTGTTTACGCCTGATAAAACCTAATCGTAGCCGCTCACCATAGCTAATCACTTTTATGCCCAGTGTAAAAACACTGAACTGTTCGCCGGCCCTCTTTGGTGCAGAACCTGCAAGTTTTATCATAAAAGTCTTCGCCTTTACGTCATCAGTTTTTTCGGTCAGTTTCCCTAAATGAACTGAGCAAAAACCAAGGCGTATAACCGTTTGCCACAAGTCTTTCTGCTCTTCCAGGTCGTCTTTAATGATTGATTGTGGTTCCATAAAGAATAATTTAAGCGTTAAAAAAATCTAAATTTATTGCTGCTTTCCTTTTCGGTAGTTCCCTGTGTTTCGGTGCTTTGTTCTTCAATATCCCTATTATTGAAAATTATCCCGCTGTCACTTTTCAAAGTATAAATCAGTTGATTATAAAGCTTGTTTTCTGCTACGATCTCGGATTTTTGCACTGCTGCTTCCTGCAGTTTGCCGCTTTGATAGCTGATAATTCTTGTTTCGTGCTGACTAAGTATGGGCCTCAAATCTTTAAAATCAATTTTATTTGTAAACTGAGCATAAGCAGACCGAATAAAACTCCCATTAATTGCAGTGGCCGGTTCTGCAGTTGTAGTAATAGTTAGCGACTGAACACCGGCTGCAGCAGGCAGTGGAACGGAACTGCCAATATTCAGTCGCCATTCCATATTCTGCGTATTGAAAATATTGGTGCCGGGAATCTTTTTTGTTTCCGGCAACTCCTTATTATATATCTGGCCAAAATAGATGCGAAGAAATTCATTTGCCTCTACAGCTATCTTAATCTTTTCCGGATCGGTAAAAAGGGCGTCATTCAGGATAATTGCATTTTTCAAATCGTCGTTCCCGGCAATATGGTTATCCATTTCAGCCTTTGTTTGCTTCCATTTAGATAAAATAAAGGGTGCATTGAGTACATCTATCAATTTACCGCTATGGTCTAGCAACAGATGAAGTTCGTTATACATGCGGCCAAAAACCTGGCTGATCTGCGCAACTTCTTTGACCATAGGGTTATTGGCTTCAAGCACAATGTTATCCAGCTGTATAAGCCTTACTTCCACATGCTGATGATCAATTCTTAATACATGGAAATCGTACCTCAGCTGCACCGTAGAAGTCACAAATACATCCACCGCATTTACTTCAGATTGAATTGTTAAGGTGTACTGCTCAGAAAAAAGCTCCCTGATCAGGATTTTAGCATCTTTTATCATCATTATTAATTTATAAATACATCACCACCATCAATCTTTGTATTGCCTCCGGTAACATGGTTGGTTCCGGTGATGGTATTGTTGGATCCGGTAATCACATTTGTTGTGGAGGTAATTTTCATATCCGTGGTGTTGACATTGGTAGCTGTACCGTTGATGTCAATTTTGCTCGACTTCGCCCCATCTTTCTGGGCAATTTCAATCTGGTCTGCATGGATAGTGATTTTATCTTTTTCCAGCGTAATGCTAGACGATCCGTTGGTCAGCACCACAGTTTGTTCTGCCGTTACTGTTACCCTGTTTTCTCCGTCTACAATAATATGGTTGCCACCTGTTTTATCTTTAATAGTGATCCCGCCGCCATCATTAAGCTGTACAGTATGTCCGCTTTTTGAGGTTAAACTTTTACTATTATTGCTGGCACTGCCGCCGCTGCCGCTTTTTCCATGAAACACAGATCCTAAAACAATAGGTCTCGCAATATTGCCTTCCTCAAAACTTACCGCCACCTGATCGCCGATTTCCGGGATAAATACAAACCCTCTGTTTTTGCTTACTTTTTCACTGCTTCCGGCATCCGGTGTGATTACCCTGAGCCACTCCGTCACATCATTGGTTTGGCATTGCCATTTAAACTTTACTTTTATTCTTCCCTGTCCCTGCGGATCATTATTATCAACCACATCTGCCAATTGCATATCCGGGCTCGGTTTGGAGAAGTTTCTAACCTTAATCCGTTCGGTAGTAGACACCAATCCTTCGAAAGTATTGTGGTACTTGCCTGTTCCGTCAACGTGGTGGTTAATGCTTGTAATTAAGAACTTGCCCAGGCTTTCCGTTGCAAAGCTGAGTTCTTGTTTTACGCTCATCATAATTTCAGCTAAGCTGCCGATACTCAGCTCTGCATTATCACCGGTACCATTTACTTTCAGCAATTCACTGATGTTTGCCTTCTCCTCATTTTCTACATGGCTTTTAATATCAGTGCCGTTATCCACCCTGATTAAGGAGGGCTGATTAAAAACCTTACTATAAATCGTATTTGAAGCATTAATAGCATGTGCTAAATCCGGATGGCCATCTGGCGTACCCGAACTTTCACTCTGCAGCATTTCATCCAATTTAGGATTATAAGAGAAACGCTTATATTTTATCGGCGATACCTCGATGGCGTATTGCAGGTTTTGTACATCACGACCATAAACCAGCGTTACTTGTTTCTGTTCATCGGGCTTACCGAAATTAAGTTGTTTCCCATCATAAAAAAACCATTCGTGGTATTCTCCGGAGAGGCGGTTCAGAAAATCAAAATCACTTTCCCGGTACTGTATCAGGTAGTCTATATTGGTAGTTCTCGATGCATTGGCTGCAATAGACAAATCATTTGATGGGGTGTCGTTGGTGGCCAGGTTTACAATCTCATCCAGGCTTTTATCCAGGTAGGAACCTAAGTCGGGTCCACGGTCAATTAAAATGGTAGGGCTGTAACCGCTTACAATTATAATCCCATGATAGCCGTGGCTTTGTGCCAGCTCTACTTTAGTCACCAGTCCCGAAAACCCCTGCAACTTTTCCGGAGAATAGCCAAAAAATGCTGTCAGCGTTTTACCGATAAAATCCCTGCTGTCATTTAAACTGATCAATCCCGGCATGCCCATTTGGTCGTGGTTAAACCGAAGCTCGAAATAATGGTGATTGTTAAATCCCTGCTGCAGATTAAATGAAGCAAAATGTGTAATCGCCTGGGCTTCAATATTGATCTCGGTAATGAGTTTTTTTTCCATAATGATGTTTTCTAGCATTTCCAAAGGTATATCCCCGTTGTGCGGGGGTCATTAAAATATTCGCCATACAAACAGGCATTACCATCCCAAAGTGTAAAATGACCGCTTGCAGCTGTGCCGGGAGCATCCTCTCCAAACTTCGTTTTAAAACAGATAATGCCGCTTTTGCCTTGGATCAGTTTTTTAAAATCAGCAAGCGTATGATAAGGGATCATCTGCTGGCGCGGTTCTTTTTCAATCTTCAAATCGAACTTTTTGTACTTATGGTTCATATAATTGAAAAATTCATCTACACGAAAGCAATATCTTTTTTTATCAAGCCCATAGGTAGTAGTAAAATGACTGATGTATTTATAACTTGAAGGGATCGCATGAATTTTTGCCCTTTCCCCTATGGCGCTTTTGTCTTTCGAAAAATCAAACTGACTTCCCGGCTTGTCTTTCCAGTTTGGTGCAGGAGAAAGTTTCCATTCCAGACCGTTGTTGCCCAGGTAATTAAATGCTTTGCTCATACGGATCACACAGCCATTAAGAATATACTTAGCGGATACTCCGCCACCGATGGCCGCCATCATAGATTCGTGACTGGTTAGGGGATAGTTAGCCCGCAACTCATTAAATGTTGGCAAGGATAAACTCATAGTTATGGGTTTAATAAACTATCTAATGATAAATAGGGTTCAACCATCGCATTATCTTCTACTGTGCTGTAATAGATGTTTTTACGGCTGATATTTGATAGTGGATTTTGATGTTTAGTAAGGAAAACTACAACAGTATCTGCAAGATCCTTTTTATATATTTTTTCAGACGAACCGGCATAACTGATTGTATTGCCTTTGGAGAGGATGCCTTTGTAGCTTTTTAATACACTGCCCGAGAATATTTTTGTAGTCCCCGTTACACTGTCCACTTTAGTGAGCTGCACTAATATAATAGTGTTTGCGGCTGTTTTAAGATCGAGGATAAAGGATTCTGGAGGGCTGGGCTCCTGAACTTTTGAAGTCAATGAATCGACAGAAGCAACCGAAGCGGCAGCATCGATTTCCTTTTGCTCAGATTGTGTGGGTCCGCATCCCCAGATCGAAATAAATAAAAGACAAGTCAGGCCCTTCTTTTTTAAAGGAAATGCAAATTGATTCAATACGTAGGTGCGATATAGCCCATAGTTATTTGTGCCTGAAAAATTTAACCTTGCTTTGAAAGCCATAGTTCTTAAATTTAAAGGGTAAAATATAAACTGAAGATTTTGTCTCCTGCCATGAAACTTATCCCCAAATTGTGCGCCATTTATTTTATATCTTGTTGATAGATAGGTCTTATAATAGCGAGGAGGAACAGGAAAATGATTAAAAAGCTATTTAGAGCCACATCCGCTAGTAATAAAAATGTGGAAAATTATTTCTTTATAAGTTGAAAAAAGTCTGGAAAATATGCGCTTTTAGCTACATATTGTTTATTTATTCGACAGTATAATGTCGTGTTAATTGGAAAATGTAGTATCAGCCATAAAAAAAATACCCCTCAGCATGTCACCATATTGAGGGGTATAAACCGATGTTGGAACTAACTAGTCGTTATGCCCTTCACTGCTTTCAAATCCTAATAAAGCAAGCCTTACCGGTCTCGACGAAACTTTGTGTTTAATCACTTTAGAAAAATCCTGAAGGCTGATCTGATGTACCTCACCAGCTGCCGGGATAGCAACATAAGCAAATTTTTCAGTTGCCTCTAATACAGGTTTGTAAGTATCTGTAGATGTTACAGACGAAATAATATTACCCTCCTTCTTTAAAGTACCAGTTGATAAATCGTAAATACGCAGTTTCCCATCCAGTGTTAAGACCAGGAGGTTTTCCCCTGCATAATCTACCTTACATTGGAAAGCATCATTTCCAGCATATATAGGGGTGATTTTATTTCCGGCAATATCAATCATGTAGGCCCCTTTTGTTGCCACATAACCAATAAACTTTCTTGCAGATTCTGCATAATAGATACTTGCTAGTCGGAATGCGCCAAAACCGTCCGGATTTGGGATCAGGCGCTGTTCGCCAGAAGCATTAACCACTAGTACTCCACCAGCATTCGCTGCCGAAGAGGTAAAACCTCCAAATACAGCAATAGTTCCGTTGCCGGCATTACCATGGATAGCACCAATCTCCAAAGTAGAAGCATGTTCCAGGCTGCCTGTTTTATTGATAATCTGTACACGGTTTGGCGATGCACCGTTAGCAGCTGCAACAGTAACCGCATATGTACCATTACTAAATTGGGCCATCGCACCATGGTGCGGTTGGAGACCTGCATTGATCACACCAAATTTTGCACCGCTTGTATGAAAATCGGCATCGTTACCAACGCTCAAAGTACCATCACCATCGTTAAAAATCAAAGATTCAGTGCCTTTGCTTTTAAAGTGAGTAGGTTTCATGCCATTGGCCGTAATCGTTGTCCACTGGGCTACACGGTCTACATCAACATGGTCATCATGAGAAAGCAGTCCGCTGTCAAATACCTCTGCCAGGTTTTGGCTTTGATATAATACTGCAGCATACCTGCCAGATGCAGTACCGTAGAGATTTGCAAGCGGATATTTACCCTGAAAAGCAGTTGTTGTGCCCGAAAAAGGATCTAAGAAACTTAGTTGGGTACTTACCTCGTCACTCACCAGTACGCGTACATACTTGTATTCCTTTGAGGTGTCACCTTGCGGATCAGTTGCAACGGGGTCATTGTCCTTTTTACAAGCTGTAAATGCCAAAGCAATGGTTAACAGCAGACCCAGTTTGTTGAAGTTGTTTTTAATGTACATAGAATTGAAAAAATAATTAATGGTAAATGATTATTTGCTTGGTTGATGTGATTAGATGATTTTGATACTCAGTCCTTTGATTGTCTGCCATCCCTCTTTGTCAGTAAGGCGAATCATAAAATGATAATCCCCAGGATCTACATCGGCAGGAACAGTAATCTCCTGCTCCACATTAAAACTGCGTTGTCCGGCAGTGATCGGATAGCTTTGTATTAGCAAAAAAGGTTTGACAGGTACCTTCACTTCACCCATACTGCAGCTTTCTACTTCGGTGCTATGGGTATGATGGTCAAAGTTGTGATGGATATCGACACTTACAGATCCTAATGCGGCATTATCACTTAATAACGCACGGAAGCTGAACTTTTCTCCACGTTTTATAGTGCTGCATTGTATAGGAAAGGCATTCTGCCCGGTGATATCAATCAGGGGGTATACAGTGTCTATTGAGGTTGTACTGTCTTTTTTACATGCAGCAGCAAAGAGCAATAAGACCAGGTAAAAACAGGGTAGGTACTTTTTCATGTTTGTGATAAATGTGAGGTGGATATTAATTGATTACTACCGGTATTTCGATATATTGGAAATAGCCGATATTGTAGGTGGTATTTTGATAGACCACCCCATAGTAGTACGTGCCCGATTCCCAGGCGTTTGTATTGTTAACAGGATTGGCTTGTGGCAGGTTGTTATCGGCAGCTGCACCTATGATCAGGGGAGGGAAAATGCGGATTACTGTGTTGGTAGACAGATCAAAAGTAGAATTGGAGAAAAAGTCGGAGTTAGCCCAGCTCTTGTGTTCAAATACATCATATACAATTACCTTACTAAAGTCAATTTGGGCAACAGATTCAGGGCGGTGTTTCAGCTTTTTATTGATTAAAAGCAAATACATCTTACCATCACCTTTTACATCAGCAATCGTTACCTGCGAGGTTAATTTATCCCCCTTTTTCAGGCTGGCACCTTCATTTATAAATTTGCCGGCACGGTAGAAGCGTGCATCATTAGCGAAAATATTAAAAATGCTTGCTGTAGGGTTTAGGGGTACATTTTCTGCCGTATAAATAGTTAGGTTTTTCTTGATTTCCAATGTTGTACCGTTCTGATCATTCACGATAATCAGGAAATCATATTTGCCCTCTGCAGCATCAGTCGGGATATCAAAGTGTTTATGTACTGTAGTGTTTTTGGCGTCTTTGTAACTGTCCCATGTGATTTCGTAACTCCATTTTTTTGAATAGGTTTCACCACTGCGCGGCAGGATTTTAATCTGTACCGTCTCTATTTTAGTGGCAGCCAATATATCGGCATTAAAATGGAAGTCTCTTCCAATCACACCGATTTCGTTATTACTTAATCCTACTTCAAGGTTCGTAATTGTTGCTGTTGCCAACTCAGGTGCCGGTTCGTCGTCCTTTTTACAGCCGGTAAAGGTTATGCCAATCAGTAAAAGGGCAAAAATTGTAATTCTTGTTTTCATGTTTGTTAAAAATTGTTGTTTATCATTTGATTAATTGTTTGATATGAAATTGGCCAGATGGCCAATTAGCGTGGTAGGGAATGGATAGTAAAAGGTACTTTCAACGAGAGAATAATATTTTGTCCGGCTTCCGGCAGTTCAATCAACCGATAAAAGCTGGTATGATTCAGGTAACTCGTATTCAAGAGGTTTTGTGCCTGAAGGCTGACCATTACTGCTTGTTTGCCCAAATGGATTTTAGCTCCTGCCTGGAGGTTCACCAGCCCATAGCCAGGTGTCTTTTTTTCGGGCGGGACGATGTTATTCTGAGCAGCAGTACGGCGGTAATCGATAGAGAAGTAGCAGTCTTGCAGAACACCTTTCCATGATGGCGACCAAGTCAGGTTGAGCAGGGCAGAGGCCGGTGGTGAGAAAGGAAGGGTGTACCCTTTTTTATCTGCTGATAGTTGTTTCGCATAGAGGTATTCGCCAAGTATCTCGGTACTCAAAGTGTTGGATATTCTATATTTAAACTGTAACTCCGCACCGTAACGCATCACTCGGCTCTGCGCATATTGAAAAACCTGATTTCCAGCTCCGTAATAATAATCATGATCGGCAGTGGGGTTCAGGTAGATATAGTTGGAGAAGTAATTGACAAATGGGCTGAGCTGTGCCGACCACAGATCGGTGGTCCATGCAAGGGTGACATCCGCCTGGTAAGATTGCTCTGGCAACAAGGCCGGGTTACCACGCTCATAACTAAAGTAATGGTAGTTTACGCCATTGGCAGATAGTTCTTTAGCGATTGGCATCCTGAAACTCTTACCTAGGTTGGCTTTCAGGCTAAAGTTACCTTGGGGGATATAGTTTAGGCCGGCCGACCAGACCAGGCTATTAAAAGTCCGGCTAAGCTCATCGGCCCGGTTCAACTTTTCGGCAACGGTTACCCCGCCGGTAGTAACTGTTGAGTTAAACCAATCCTGGTACGAAGATATATTGATTTGACCGTGGTCATACCTCAACGCAGCATGCAGCAGTATTTCTTCACTTAGCTTATACCTGTCATAAACAAAAGTTCCTGCCGTGGTCTGACGGAAAGCAGGCACCAAAAAACTCCAGCCAAATATACCATTGTCCTGATGCTCAAAATTTGCTCCCACAGTTATTACATGTTTTCCTGCAGAGAACTTATCTCTTAAATTAGCACTGAACACCCTTTTGTCAAACTCCCTTTCCAGGTCGGCCGGCATTTGCAGGTCGGCTGGATATAGCGGCGGCATATAACCATGGTTTACATACTGGCTAAACTCCTGTCTAAAATTATGCTGGTAGCCCAGTTCCATTTCCAGCATATGGTCTGGCACCCGGTATGCTGTATGGTTAATCACTTTAAAATGGTTTACCTGCTGGCTCGGCAGCAGGATATCGCGGCTCGATGCATCATGCAGCAACTCGTCTACCCTTCTCGGCTCCAGACCATGCGCATTGGCAAAAAAGCCGCTTTTATTATAGGTATTGCTCAGATAAAAGATGCTGGTAAATTCTTTACCCAGGTAACCAGTATTCAAATGCAGGTCCGTTTCATTACCCGCTGTATTCCGCAGGTGGTTTTTATCTAAAGTGACAGCATAGTCATAAACAGATACCTGTTCTGCAGGCACCCGGTAATCTCCATAATCCTGATACGTAGCCCTTGCATCGAAAAACCAATGCTGATTACGGCCGAATAAATTTACAGAGGTGCCATATAGCTGATTATTAGTCTTACCAACCAGATCTACCGATCCGCCTGCTGAGTGAGGCACAGGTACTATTGGGGGTTTCACATCTATTGCACCGCCAATCGCGTCAGAACCATAAATAAAAGAGGCTGCACCTTTGATCAGCTCTACCTCTCCAGCAGCAAATTGGTCTATTTCCAGTCCATGGTCGGCACCCCATTGCTGCCCCTCATGTTTTACACCTTTATCAACCACCACCACCCGGTTAAAACCCAGTCCTCGGAT
>Ga0247816_10001098_pt1 | contig 13571 bp, 13 predicted proteins | sample UWRJL209509C1_FD_179930 | JGI IMG/M metagenome (GOLD analysis project Ga0247816, IMG submission 179930) | Plant litter microbial communities from Arlington Agricultural Research Station in Wisconsin, United States - UWRJ-L209-509C-1 | ecosystem: Environmental > Terrestrial > Plant litter >...
TTTCTTCCTGATCGTGAGAAGCCTGAGCTAAAATCTCGCCTTGTGGTCCTGCAATAAATGATGCTCCCCAAAACTGAATTCCTTCTGTTCCTTCGATATATTTTTCTAAACCAATTCTGTTTGCAGCGGCAACAAAAACTCCGTTTGCTACAGCGTGACCTTTCATTACGTTCATCCAGGCACCATATTGGTTTTCGCCATATTGCTCTTTTTCTTTAGGATGCCATCCAATTGCAGTTGGGTAAAACAATACCTCTGCTCCTTTTAAAGCTGTAATACGTGCTGCTTCCGGATACCATTGATCCCAACAAATAAGCGTTCCGATTTTTCCTTTTTTAGTTTCAATTGCCTGAAAACCTAAATCACCCGGAGTGAAATAGAATTTTTCGTAGAAATGTGGATCATCCGGAATGTGCATTTTACGGTACAAACCAGCTTCTGTTCCGTCAGTATCAATGATGTAAGCACTATTATGATAAATTCCAGCCATTCTTTTTTCGAAGAAAGGAACAATAATTACTACACCCAATTCTTTTGCCAATTCGCTGAAAGCAATAAACGAAGTACTGTAAAGTGGTTCTGCTAATGCAAAATTGTCTACATCTTCGCTTTGGCAAAAATAATGACTGCTATATAATTCTGGTAACAAGATTACTTCTGCCCCTTTATTGGCAGCATCTTTTACCCAGCTGATACATTTTTTAAGATTATTTTCGGCAACGTCATTCAGATTTAACTGGATAACGGCTATTTTATATTTTCTTTTCGGCATGACATAAAATTTAGAGTGCAAAAATAGTAATTTTTAAAGGAATGGCAAAGGGTGTTTTGTGTACTTAGTAGTAAGAAAAAAAGAGCCTATTAGGCCCTTTATATTTGCTTTAGAGAATCCCGTTTTGTTGCAAATATCTTAGTAATATAAACAACTTCATTCTCTTCTAAATATAATATTTTATAATCTCTGACAATAATTCTTCTGTATTCTGGCTCAATTTCATCCTTTTGATACTGTTCTACAAAACGAATACCTTTAGTGCTAGACAAAACATCATTTTTCAAATTAATCGCGCCTTGAAGTGACTTCTCTTTATAATAATTATATATCGTCTTTAGTTGATCTTTGGCTGTATTGGTCCAAACTACTTTTCTTATTTTACTCATTACCAATTCTCAGATTCTCGTTCTAAATCTTCCTGCGAAATCACATTGCTATTTTTAATGTCTAATTTAGCCTTTACTAATTCCTCTTTATAAATCGCTCTTGTAATTGGTTTTCCATCGACTGAAAAAGCGACAATTTCTTCTTCCTGATAACTTTCAATAACTGCTTTAACAACTTTTAAAAGACGTTCATCTGCAGTATTTATATATTCTATAACACTATCTCTTAACTCTAAAGCTCCCATAATTATAATCTTTTGATACTTCAAAGATAGTTATTTTGACTCGTTTTTATACTAGTTATATATAAAATCGATCGAGATCTAATTTCAATAAAAAAACCATTCTACAAATATTTTAAACATTTGCAAAATGGTTTCTGACCAAAAATTTATCTATAAATAACCTAATTATTCAATAACTACTTTGGTAGTTATGAATTCTTTATCTGACTTTTTAAATTTGATTTCAAAAGTTCCTTTTGTTGCTGATTTAAATTTATAAACTGTTTTCTTAGGATCCGGAACTTGTTGAGTACAAACTTCTGAAGGGTACTTTGCTTCTATTTGTAATCCTTTTTCTGTTCCTATTGTTACCTCTGAAATTTTACTAAACTCTCCGCAAGCATTATCCACTATAAAAGTTACATCATAACTTAGCTCTTCGTTTACTTTTCCAGTTGCTGGACCTTTTACTTCTGTTACTAACGCCACTTTTGTAGTTGGCTTAGGTGTACTTGGTTTATCATCATCATTACTGCAAGAAATTAATGCTGTTGCTAAAAATAATACTACAAAAACTGATTTAAATCTAAAATTTTTCATATAAAATAATAATTAATTGTTAATTACTATGAAGATGCAGGAGAGTTGCTTTGGTTGCTTTATTAATTTGTTAAATAATTAAACATACACATTAAACTATTGCAAATCAAAATATTAATCGAATAAAAAAAAACACGAAACAACAGTTATTTCTTATGAAATTTAAAATTTCTGGTTTAGCCCCGATAGAAACGATATCCTTTTTAGCCGTTTTTTAACGGACAAAAAGATATAGTGTATAGCGGGACAAATGGTATTTTGAAAATGATTGCTTTGCTTCTAAAAAAAAACACCATTCGCCGCGACGAATAGTGTTTTGATATTTATTTATGTTATAGCTGTTATGCTATTTCTTTCTTTTAAATATTTTTTTGAATAGGTTTACAAATCCTAAAACTACAATTCCTAATGCCAGACCAATTACAAATTCTTTTATAATTGAAGGAAGATTGATTGTAGGTACTATATGATGAAAAAATGGGATATAGTGCACAAAGATTCCCCCTGCTACCAAAATTAAAGCTATTGTACCAATTACGGTTAAGCTTTTAATGACTATTGGAAGGGCTTTTACTAATATATTACCAATAAAATTTGATATACTTTTTTCGTTTTTACTAAATTTAATTAGTTTATAACCTGCTTCATCCATTCTTACAATAAGAGCAACAATACCATATACACCAATAGTTGCAATTAAGGCAATTATCGATGTTACAATGATTTGCTGTATAAGCGGCTCATCAATTACTGTACCCAGGGCAATAATGACAATCTCTACAGATAAAATAAAATCGGTAATGATGGCTGATTTTACTTTTCCTTTTTCGGCTTCCAGAATTTCTTCTTCGGTTAAAGTTTCGGATGTTATACCTGCTGATTCTTCGTGACTGTGCGGAAATATAAATTCATAGATTTTTTCGGCTCCTTCGTAGGCCAAAAATAATCCTCCAAGTACAAGAATGATAATGATTGCAACCGGCAAAAACGCACTTAATAAAAAGGCTATTGGTAAAATAATTATTTTATTAAGGAGCGAACCTTTACTGATTGCCCACAATACCGGAAGCTCTCGTGATGACGCAAAGCCTGAAGCTTTCTCTGCATTTACTGCCAAATCATCCCCTAAAATTCCGGCTGTTTTTTTTGCTGCAATTTTACTCATTACTGCAACATCATCCATAATTGCTGCAATATCATCTAATAGTACGAAAAAACCTGATGCCATTTTATTTTATTTGGTTTTAAAAACTGTGTAATTCACTGGCATTGAGTATCCAATTTAATGCACATGTTTGATTATTTATGTGCGCTAATCTAAGACTTTTTTTGTTTATTTTTTAGTCTAAAATTAACTACATTGTCCTAAAAGTACCCAAAGAACTATAAAAACTATAATAGTTCCAAAACATCCTCCGCCTAATTTTTTTGCTCCGTAACCTGCTAGTAATCCTCTGAAAATATTGTTCATAGTGTTTGTTTTTATGATTTGTTAAATAAATTTACTAAAGTAAAGTTCATAATTTAATCCCTGAATCTATTTATATGACTTTAAAAAAAAGTTTCATGATTTACGGATTTGGTTTTGATAAAAAAAAGCACCAGCCTTACGACTGGTGCTTATCTCAAAAAAATAATAAAACCAAAAAATTATTTTTCGATGTGGGTTTGGTTTCTAAATACCAATTGCCCATCGAAAGCATCTATTAAAATGATGCTGTCTGTAGTGATGTTTCCTGCCAAAATTTCTTTCGACAACTGATTCAGCACTTCTCTTTGAACGACACGTTTTACAGGTCTTGCACCAAACTGAGGATCGTAACCTTTATCAGACAAATACTTGATCGCTTCCGGTGTTGCATCCATTGCAATGCCTTGTAAAGCCAACATTTTTGTAACACTCTTAAGCTGTAAACTCACAATTTTAGAAATATTTTCTACCGTTAGCGGTGTAAACATTACGATTTCGTCGATACGGTTTATAAATTCCGGACGAACGGTTTGTTTCAATAATCCCAGAACTTCAACTTTTGCAGCTTCCGTAGCAGCTTCAATACCACCTTTTAGATTTTCGAATTTATCTTGTATAATCTGACTTCCCATGTTGGATGTCATGATGATGATTGTATTCTTAAAATCAGCCAAACGGCCTTTGTTATCTGTCAAACGGCCTTCATCTAAAACCTGCAATAAAATATTGAAAGTATCCGGATGCGCTTTTTCGATCTCGTCTAACAAAATTACAGAATATGGTTTTCTACGTACGGCTTCAGTCAACTGACCACCTTCGTCATAACCAACATATCCCGGAGGCGCACCTACTAAACGACTCACACTGTGGCGTTCCTGATACTCACTCATGTCGATACGCGTCATAGCATTTTCGTCATCAAAAAGATATTCGGCCAGTGCTTTTGCCAACTCGGTTTTACCCACTCCGGTTGTTCCTAAAAATAAGAAGGTACCAACTGGTTTTTTCATGTCTTGTAATCCCGCACGACTTCTACGAACAGCATCACTCACGGCTTCGATCGCTTCTTCCTGACCTACTACGCGTTTGTGTAATTCATCTTCAAGATGCAATAGTTTCTCGCGCTCTGTCTGAAGCATTTTCATAACAGGAATTCCTGTCCATTTTGCTACGACTTCTGCGATATCTTCGCGGGTTACTTCTTCCTTAATCAAAGAATTACCAGACTGATATTCCTGCAATTGTTTTTGTAAAACATCAAGACGTTCTTGTGCTTCTTTAATTTTTCCGTAACGAATTTCGGCTACTTTTCCGTAATCTCCATCGCGTTCTGCACGTTCTGCTTCGTACTTAAAATCTTCAATTTCTTGTTTTACGGCCTGAATTCCGTCAACAACATCTTTTTCTGATTTCCATTTTGCATAGATTTCGTTGCGTTCTTCTTTTAAGTTCGCCAAATCCATGCGCAGGATTTTCAGTTTACTTTCTTCTTTTTCACGTTTAATGGCTTCGATCTCGATTTCCAGCTGCATAATTTTACGATCCAAAACATCTAATTCTTCCGGTTTTGAATTGATTTCCATACGCAGTTTAGAAGCTGCTTCATCCATCAAATCGATCGCTTTGTCCGGTAAAAAACGGTTTGTAATATAACGTTGCGAAAGTTCAACTGCTGCAATAATTGCTTCATCCTTGATCTGAACTTTATGATGTGTTTCGTACTTTTCTTTGATTCCACGTAAAATTGAAATAGCACTTTCAGTATCCGGTTCATCGATTAAGATCTTTTGAAAACGACGCTCTAACGCTTTATCTTTCTCAAAATATTTTTGATATTCATCTAAAGTCGTTGCACCAATTGCTCTCAATTCTCCACGAGCCAAAGCTGGCTTCAGGATGTTTGCCGCATCCATTGCGCCTTCTCCTCCACCTGCACCTACTAGCGTATGAATCTCATCAATAAATAAAACGATATCACCTTCGGCAGCTGTAACCTCTTTTACAACAGCTTTTAAACGTTCTTCGAATTCTCCTTTAAATTTAGCACCGGCAATCAGTGCTCCCATATCAAGTGAGAAAACGATTTTATCTTTTAAGTTTTCCGGTACATCACCATCAACAATTCTATGTGCCAGTCCTTCAGCAATAGCAGTTTTACCAACTCCCGGCTCTCCTATTAGCATTGGGTTATTTTTTGTTCTACGAGTCAAAATCTGTAACACACGACGAATTTCTTCATCACGGCCAATAACAGGATCCAGTTTTCCGTTTCGCGCTAATTCGTTTAGGTTTTTAGCGTATTTGTTTAATGAATTATAGTTTTCTTCAGCCGAAGCAGATGTTACTCTTTCTCCTTTACGAAGTTCTTCAATGGCTGCTTTTAGGCCTTTTCCTGTAACTCCCTGATCTTTTAAAATCTGAGAAACTTTACTTTTTGAATCGAAAATTGCCAAAATCAAATGTTCGATAGAAACATATTCATCGTTCATTTTCTGAGCAATAATTTCAGCTTCATTCAGCGCTTTATTAGCATCTCTGGAAAGTAAAATATCACCTCCGGAAACTTTAGGAAAGCTTTGAATGGTACTGTCTAATATTTGTAAAAACAACGGAACATTTACATTTAGTTTTTTCAAAATAAACGGCGCTACATTTTCATCTACTTCAAAAATAGCTTTAAAAATGTGTTCGTTTTCTATTTGCTGCTGTCCGTTGCGTTGGGCCAACTGTTGCGATAACTGTATGGCTTCCTGCGACTTAATTGTAAATTTATTTATGTTCATATGTGTACGTTTTAGGTTTGATTTTTAGTTGTAAAGTTCGATACCATTAAAATTACAATTTATTGGATTACATTTTTAACTTTAAATGATATAACTTTGCTTTCGATCATTCAAAAGATATTCCACATTAAAAATACAGACAAAATGACATTTAAAACGTGGTTTTTATCATTTTTTAACGTCAAAAAGTCATAAAACAAGTCAAATATGAGTTTTTTAAATTCAATTTTCGGAAGTTCAGAGAATACAAACTCTCCAAAAAGTAATGTAAACTGGACAGAATTAACCGATATAGCACAATTATTAGAAGTTACCGCGATCTCTAGCGAGAAGCCGGTTGTTATTTTTAAGCATAGTACAAGATGCAGCATTAGCCGTATGGCTTTGAAACAGTTTGAACGTGAATACGATTTGAACGAAACTGTCGATGCTTATTTTTTAGATTTAATCGCCCATCGTGATATCTCTAACGAAATTGCCAGCAGATTTAATGTATATCACGAATCTCCGCAATTAATCTTAATCAAAAACGGACAAGCTGTTTATGATGTTTCTCACAGCGATATTGATGCTGTGGCTTTGAAAGAAAAAATTTAAACATTAAAGTTAAAATATTTCACCATTAAGATATTAAGAAAAATTAAGCTTAACCCTTAATGAAACTTAATATCTTAATGGTGAAAAAATAAAAATGTAATGGTAAAAAAGAACTAAAAAGTTCCCTCTGAACCTCCACCGCTAAAACCTCCTCCTCCAAAATCCATTGGAGAATCCGGAACTTTTGCTTCTGGTTTCATTCCAAAAGTTGAGGCTACTATTAAAGCTTCGGCATTTAAAATCGCATTTGAATTATTGATCCTATCCGGTTTGAATGTTAAACCAACTTCATTCTCTTTTAGTTTTCTAATCGAAAAATAAGCTATTGCAAATAAAACTAATCCGCCAAGTGTTAGGGCTACTTCTATTGGTAAAACTGAATAGTAGAATCTTATGGTATAGATTGAAAATCCGATAGCCAAAAAGCTTATCCAAAGCATGATTCTGTCTTTTGTTTTTAAGGCCTGAACCAAATAAACAGCAGGAACAATAAAAGTAAAAGCATAAAAGAAAATAGCAAACGGAATGTCTTTTCCCGGAGGCACTTCGTTACCTAAAAGCTCTGCCGAAAGCTCTCTAACTACTAAATAATTGCAAGAAAGGTAAAACAAAACCAAGCAAAAACTATTGGCCAATATAAGACCATTGTAGTAATAATTTACGGTGAGTTTATGAAGCACTCTTTTTGTAAAAAAGTAAAAGGCGGCTGAAGCTAACATGGCTACAAATGGCAAAATCGTTTTTCCTGTATCGCCAAATTCAAACATTCCGAAAAATAAAACTCCTGCAGCTGCAATACAAAAAACCAGTAAAGACAATAAATGCAGATATCTTCTGTACATAAAAAAAGAAACAACAGCAACAAAAAGTGCGACTTGTATTTCATAGCCTTCGGTTGTTATGGCAATAGCAAATCCTACATTTAAAAGTGCTCCTAAAATAAAAGCATCGTCTAAACCGTGTCCGTAATATTTTTGATTTGCCAAAAACTCTGCCCCCGCAAAACCAATTGCGGCAAAAATATAACAGCAAACATTAAAAAAATTATGTTCAGAAGTAGAACCTGTCAATCCTATTAATGCGATTACTCCGCATATAGATAAGTACAAAAATGCTCCTAGTAAAAAGAACCCCAAACGTACCAGAATATTACTTTGCCTCTTGAAAGCAGGTAATTCTTTTTTAATTAAATTCTTTTGCTCCTTACTAATAAATCCAGCAGATTCTAAAGAATTAGCTTCTTCGACTAAAGCTAAATTGTCTAATAAATTTTTATCGTATACTATCATGCTGCGATTTCTTTATTGAATTTTTTAATCAACTTTATAAATATTAAAATAGATCCTATAAAATATACCGGAAGGATCATAATGAACAATACCCAAATATCTGAGAAATTAAAGTTTTCGAAAATTCTAATCAGGAATATATTCAGTCCAATATAAGCGTAGACAATCATAAAAACATACAAAGAAATTGCCTTAAGTTCATGGCTAATTTTGTAAAAATAAAAAGACGAAGCAACCAATACGATCAGAAAAAGAAACCAAATTCCGTACTCAAAATAATCAAACAAACTGCTAATAGTGGCAATACTAATAATATGCAAAGCAAAAGTGAGATAGATAATGTTAAAATGCGTTTTTAACTGAATTTTGGAACTATAAATCGTCCATAGAATTAGCAACACTCCCAATATTATAGCCGAATAACTTAACGTCTGATCCTGGTAAAAATTACTATTGTTTAGCAAATCCTGAGGTGTTACCGAAAGTCCAACGTATGCCGCCAAACCTGTAATACCAATAGTGAGAATACTTTTATTATCGAAATAATAAGCACAAAAGAAGCTGACAATGGTTGGGATTAAAGTAGCGAATCTGTAATTTGTTCCAAATGGCTGATACTGAAATTGCAAATATCCTATAAAAATACAAGTCAAAATACTGCCAGCTAAGGCCAGATATTCTACAACCGGATGTTCAAAAGTAGTTTCTTGTTTTTGAAATCCTTTTGAATTTTTAAAACAATAATAAAAACAAACTCCTATTACAATTAACAACAATGAGAGGATTGCAATATGACCGATACTGTCGATATTATTATAGATTAAAATCCCGATTCCTGAAGTAAACAACAAAACAGATAAATAGAGGAACAATTTTAGTTCTGCATTTAGCGAGAAAATATTCAAATTTCGATACGCGCTAATTTCCTGATATTGATTCTCAGTTATTAGATTTTTATCCAAAAGGGATTTCGAAGCCTGGTCATCAAACTTATTCATAATTTACTTTTATACATACCAATCAAAAATAGTCTTTTTTGTTCGAATATCTTGTTAGTAAAAAAATACTTATAAAATATAAAAGATGTAAATCGTTAATATTTTCAGTAAAATGACTGATTGTAAACTTTAATAATTAAATTTGTGTAATCGATTACATTAAATTGATAGATTATAGAAAACCACAAAAAACTAACTTATAAAAATGAAACAAAACTTGCTTTTACTCTTTTTCTTATTGAGTATGTCTTCTGTTTTTGCGCAAAACTACTATATGGAATCTCCGGAAGGATTTGGCGCAGCCACTACTGGAGGAGGTAACTCTACTCCTATTACAGTAACAACTTATACTGAATTGTTATCAAAAATTAAATTAAAATCACCTGCTGTAATTTTAGTCTCAGGAATAATTACTATTCCAAGTGGCGAACCTATTCATGAAGTTGTTACAGATAAAACTATTTTAGGATTGCCAGGCGCCAAATTAGTGAACGAAACACAATCGAATCCCGGAGCAGGTATTTTAAGTTTAAAGCCAGGATCTAATAATGTAATTATCAGAAATCTTGTTTTCGTTGGTCCAGGCGCTTATGATATTGATGGTCAGGATAATTTAACCGCTGATTGCACGAATCTTTGGGTTGATCATTGTGAGTTTCAGGATGGTCAGGACGGAAATTATGATAATAAAGGAAAAACAGATAATGTAACCATTTCATGGTGTAAATTTACCTATCTAAAAGCACCCAAATCAGGCGGTTCAGGTGGTGCAGACGATCATAGGTTTAGTGATCTTATTGGTTCCAACAAAAATGATTTTCCTGCTGACGGGCATTACAGCATTACTTTTAAGAATTGTTATTGGGCCGAAGGCTGTAAACAGCGTATGCCTCGTGGCAGAAATTTAGAAATTCATATTCTAAATTGTTATTATAATACTTCAGAATCTGGTTCTTTGGCCATTGGTTTAGGCGGTGGTGTTAAAAATTCGACTTGCTATGTTGAAGGGACTGATTTTGCAAAAGTAGGAAAGGTTTTTAAAGACTACATAAGTACAGACGGCGGAACGGTAGGAATTGTATTTGATCACTGTCGCAAAGGCCCAATGGATTTTGGCACCAAAGTAAATAAACCATCTTATCCTTACACCACAATTCCTCTTGGAAAAGTAGAGCAATATGTAACTAATTCATCTTGTGGCGCAGGCGCTACACTTCAGGTAAGTTCTGTTGGTGAGATCTCTTCAAGCTGCACAAACAAAAGTTGATCATCATTATAATTTTCATAAAAAAGCCGATTTGTATGGGATACAAATCGGCTTTTTTATTAGCTGAAACGCTTTTAAAGCGCTGCTTTCATCTTGTCTTTGATAGCATCTAAACATAAGTTATTGATACTGCCTTCGTGTGTATGCTTTGTTTCTTTTGGAGATTGATAAGTTCCTGCTTCCAATTGTTCTGCAACGGCTTTGTATGCGTCTCTAAAAGGTATTCCGGCAACCACCATTTCGTTTAAAGTATCAACTGTAAACAGATAATCGTATTTTTTATCTTTTAAGATGTTGTCTTTTACTGTAATATCTTTTACAGAGAAAATCGCAATATCCAGACATGCTTTTAAGTTTTGAAGTGCTGGAAACAATCCTTCTTTTAAAAGCTGTAAATCTCTGTGATAACCGCTTGGTAAATTATTCGTGATTAAAGTAATTTCATACGGAAGCGCCTGAATCTTGTTGCATTTTCCTCTGATTAATTCGAAAACATCCGGATTTTTCTTGTGAGGCATAATGCTCGATCCTGTTGTAAGATGTGCCGGCAAACCAATAAAATCAAAGTTTTGACTCATGTACAAACAAACATCCATTGCAAATTTTGATAACGTTCCGGCAACACTTGCCATCGCAAATGCAACGGTTTTTTCTGCTTTTCCGCGGCTCATTTGTGCTGCAACAGCGTTGAATTTTAGAGTTTCGAAACCTAATTCCTGAGTCGTAAATGTTCTGTTGATAGGAAACGAACTTCCGTAACCTGCTGCAGAACCCAACGGGTTTTGATCTACAATTTTTAAAGCTGCATTTAACATCGTAACATCATCGATGAAACTTTCGGCGTAAGCTGAAAACCACATTCCGAATGATGATGGCATCGCGATTTGCAAGTGCGTATATCCCGGTAATAAAACATTTTGGTGTTTCTCTGCCGATTCCATTAGCAAATCAAACAATGTTTTTACTTGTTCTTTTAATGCTTTTAATTCGTCTTTTAAGTATAAATGAACATCTACCAGAACCTGATCGTTACGAGAACGTGCCGTATGGATTTTTTTTCCGGCATCGCCCAATTTTACGGTCAATAAATATTCTATTTTAGAATGTACATCTTCGAAACTGTCTTCGATTTCGAAATTACCTATTACAACATCTGCAATGATTTCGTTTAATGCATCAACTAAAGAAGTTGTTTCTTCCTGAGTTAATAAACCAATTTGTCCGAGCATTTTGGCGTGTGCGATTGAACCTAAAGCATCGTATTTTGCAAGAACTAAATCCAGTTCACGATCGTTTCCTACTGTGAAATGTTCGATTTGCTTATCTGTTGGTATTCCTTTTTCCCAAAGTTTCATAAGATATATTTTTTTTTGTTTCACAGAGTTTCTCAAAGAAAACTCAAAGATTCACAAAGTTTTATTTTATTACTATGTTTCTTTATTTCCTGAATGTCCTAGCCCCGATAGTAGTGAAAATCCTTTTTCTGGCTTCTTTAGCCAGGAAAAGATTGTAACGGATAGCGGGAAATAGCTCCTAAATAAAAACTAAATTCCAAATATTAAAACCCAAATTCCAAAAAAGGAAAGTCCTTCGATTTCGCTCAGGATGACAAGGATTATAATTATAATTTAAAAAAATCGGTTAGTATTTTGATATACAAGTCGACTCCTTCTTCGATTTCGTTGATGAAAATAAATTCGTCTGCTGAATGTGAACGTAATGTTTCTCCTGGTCCTAGTTTTAATGACTGACAACTTAAAACAGATTGGTCTGAAAGTGTTGGCGAGCCATAAGTTGTTCTTCCTAAAGCGATTCCGGCTTGTACTAAACCGTGAGTAACTGGAATAGATGACGCATTTAAATGCATGGATCTTGGTGTTACTTCGGCGTTTACATTTGCTTTTACTGTTTCAAGAATCTCGGCATTTGTATAACGATCTGTTACGCGAATATCGACAACCAAATCGCATTCTGACGGCACTACATTATGTTGTTTTCCTGCGCTGATTTGCGTTACGGTCATTTTTACGGGACCTAAAACATCTGAGATTTTATCGAATTTATAGTTTTTAAACCATTCCATTACGGGAATTGATTTGTATAATGAATTATCGTCGTTTTGATGTGCAGCGTGACTTGCAGTTCCTTTTACTTTTACATCCAAAACCAACAAACCTTTCTCAGCCACAGCCAATTGCATTAATGTAGGTTCACCTACAATTGCGCAATCCAGCTCCGGTAAATGTTTTAAAACGCTGTTTAAACCACTTTTTCCGCTGCTTTCTTCTTCTGCAGAAGCCACAATTACAAGGTTATGAGATAAGTTTTGGTTCTCGTAAAAATGAACAAAAGTCGCTAATAACGAAACCAGACATCCTCCGGCATCATTACTTCCTAATCCGAATAATTTACCGTCTTTTTCGATCGCTTTAAACGGATCGTTTGTATAAGCTTGGTTTGGTTTTACAGTATCGTGATGTGAATTTAGTAAAAGTGTTGGTTTATTTTCGTCGAAATATTTATTGAAAGCCCACACATTATTATTTTCTCTTTTAAAAGGAATTTCGTTTTGATTGAACCAATTTTCGATTAAAAGGGCTGTTTGATCTTCTTCGCTTGAAAATGAAGGGGTTTCGATCAGGCTTTTTAATAAACTAATTGCTTCCTGGGTAAGCGTTGCAATATTTTTCATAGTTATGGTTTCTTTACCGTGATCCCGATAGCTATCGGGACGAAGTCACAAAGTTTTTAATTAAATCTGTGACGATTTTAATTTGCGCAAATTTCTTAAATTAATATTTAAAATGCCTTGTGCAATGCTCTTTTTTTGCCACAGATTAAAAGATTTTCACAGATTTTAATCCTTTCAATCCGCTAATCTGTCGCTATATCTTTATAATGTAATCGTTGTATGTAAAACGTCTGGGTTTTCAAGCATTTTATGATGTCCAATTTTGATTTTCTGAACGCCGCGAGACAAACTGTTGAAACAATTATCCAGTTTCGGAATCATTCCTGAGTGGATCACTTTTTCGGCTTTTAGTTTGTTGTATAACTCTTCATTTATTTGAGTAATTACAGATGAATCATCTTCTGAATCTTGCAAAACGCCTTGTTTTTCGAAACAATAGGTTAGCGTAACATCAAATACTTCAGACAATGCAATTGATAATTCGCTTGC
>Ga0247816_10001100_pt1 | contig 13568 bp, 7 predicted proteins | sample UWRJL209509C1_FD_179930 | JGI IMG/M metagenome (GOLD analysis project Ga0247816, IMG submission 179930) | Plant litter microbial communities from Arlington Agricultural Research Station in Wisconsin, United States - UWRJ-L209-509C-1 | ecosystem: Environmental > Terrestrial > Plant litter >...
AAAGTCATATTGATTTGCTTATGAATTGTTTTGGACGTAATTTTGCAACAAAAATAAACCTTTTCTAGGCAGTAGGCAATAGGCAATAGGCAATAAGCTTAAAGCCTAATGCATATGGCCTAAAGCTAAAATAAAAGAAATGGCAATCATAATAACAGACGAATGCATCAACTGTGGTGCGTGCGAACCAGAATGTCCAAACACCGCCATTTATGAAGGTGCGGACGACTGGAGATATAAAGACGGAACAAAACTAAGCGGAAAAATCATTTTGCCGAGTGGCGAAGAAGTGGATGCAAATGATGCTCAGACTCCGATTTCTGACGATATTTATTATATTGTTCCAGGAAAATGTACCGAATGCAAAGGTTTTCACGAAGAACCACAATGTGCGGCAGTTTGCCCAGTAGATTGTTGTGTTCCAGATGATGAACACGTGGAAAGTGACGAAACGTTATTAAATCGTCAAGCGTTTTTACACGGCGAATAATCTAGATATTTAACCATAAATTAAAGTTGCAGAGAAAATCTTGCAACTTTTTTTTTGCTTTTAAAACAAAAAAACCGGAGGGCATCACTTCTCCGGTTTTCTCAAAAATATATAAACTAACCTGAACCTACATATTAAAACATGCCGCCACCGCCTTGTTTAGTGTTGTCTTCGCGGTATTTACGTTGCATTGCTCTGTTTTTTCCGCCACCAAACATATAATTTATTCCTAGATATAAGCTTTGGCTTTCCCACATAAACTGGCCGCGATTTGGATAAGGATTTGTTCCTTCAAAACCAAATTTCATTGTGTTGAAAACGTCATTGAATCGCAAGCTGATTGACATTTTGTTGTTTAATAACGAATATCTTGAACCCATATCCATTTTATACATTTCTTTTGTGTCATTTTGAACTCCATCAACACCGCCTCTGTAAAATCCGAAAAGCAAGAAGCTCAATCTTTTGTTTGCTTTAAAATTACTGTTCATTCTGGCATTGAAAGCATTGGCATTAATTTCTTTTTCTACAAAATCAAAATCATTTACAGTTCCATCTCTTAAAACAGAAATAATACCTTTTTGAGAAATGCTAGAAAAATCGATCGAAGGTTGGATATCCCACCACTTTGTAATCTTATAATTTGCTGATAATTCAAAGCCAAAAGCGGTATTGTTATCAAAGTTGTCAAAACTCATGATCAAATCATCTGGATTGTCAGTCGTTTCATTAGGATATAAAACTCTGTTGATTTCATTATTGATCAATCTATAATAAACTCCGGCTGTGATTGAACCTTTGTCTAGCGTTTTTGTGTAATTTAATTCTACCGAGTTTGTAAATTGAGGCTCTAATTCTTGGTTACCAAAGCTTGTTACCAATGGTGTAGAAAACTCTCTAATCGGTTTTGTTTGCTCCAAACTTGGTCTGTCCACACGACGGCTGTAGCTCAACTGAAACATGTTTTTCTCGTTTAAGTTGTACGTCAAATAAGCCGATGGATAAAGTGTTAAATAATCATCTTCAAAAACAGTTGCGCCTTTATTTAAGTTTGCTTTAGCTTTGTAGCTTTCAAAACGCGCTCCTAATTGGTAACTGAATTTATCGAATTTTTGTCCAAAAGTTACATAAGCCGAATAAATATCAATATCATAAGTGTAATTTGACATTCTGCTGGCTTCGTCAATGGCAAGATTTCCTGTCAGGTAATCATTTTCAGTTCTTGTCAATCTTGCTTCGGCTCCTAATTCAAGCGTTGTTTTATCATTCAACGGATTTACATAATCTAAATTGAAAGTAGTTAACTGTCTTGAATCCTTTATTTTATCAGAATAAATTATGTTTTCAGAAGGCGTTGTGAAAGTAGTTGTATTGAAATTAGCATCTTGTGTTTGCTCATAATCATTGTAATTTCCTTCAAAATCTAACGTATGGCCTTCTTTTGCAAATTTATGTTTGTAAGCCAAATTATAAGCTCCTGATTTGTTATCTGTCAAATATTCAGCAAATTGCAAAACTCTTGGCTGTGTAAAACTTAGATAATTAATATCTGTACTGATATTTCCTTTTCCATCGCTTGCATTTTGATTGGTGTAAAACGAAAGCGTATTATTGTCGTTGATGTAATAATCCATACCAATTTTATATAAGTAAGATTCGTCATCATTCACGATATCTAAATTTTGGCGAGAATTGTTGTCAAAACGATTAATTTCTCCTTCGTTTAATCTTTTTCCAAAGTTGCTTCCCACGTTTCCAAAGAAATTTACTTTCCCGGTTCTGTAGTTCATGTCAAGAGAGTTGTTGAATTTTGGCTCTTTTGCAAAAGTGATTCCGGCATTCAAGCTTCCGTTAAAACCGTCGCTCGCATTTTTGTGCAACACGATATTGATAATTCCAGACATTCCTTCTGGATTGTATTTGGCACTTGGATTTGTAATCAATTCGATTTTCTTGATAGAAGTCGAAGGAATTTGTTTCAATAATTGCGCCGGGTCAATGTTTGTTGGCCTTCCATCAATCAAAACTCTAACATTTTGATTTCCTCTTAACGAAATTTTTCCATCTTGATCCACATTTACTGACGGAATATTGTTCATGATTTCAGAAGCAGTAGCGCCGGCAGTCGTTAGATCTTTCCCAACGTTGATTACTTTTCTGTCAATTTTTTGTTCAATTGTTGAACGTTCTTGAACAATTTCGACTCCTTCAAGTTGTGTTGATTCGTCGGCTAATACAATTTTATTTAAGGCTAAAACTTTCTCGCCAGAAGTTAGATTTGCATTTCCAACATAAGGCTTGTATCCAATAAATTGAATCTCTATCGTATAATTTTTAGGAGCAAGGCCTTTTACTTCAAAGTTACCATTGTCATCTGTAATGCTTCCGGTAATGACAGTTCCGGCTTCTTTAACCGTAATTGTAGCATAAGGAATCGGCACATTTTGTTTGTCAGAAACTTTTCCTGTGATGCTTGAATTGTTTTGTGCATTTGCAGTTAGCAAAAACATAAAAAAGCTCAGGAATGTTAATTTTAATTTCATTGTTTGAAAAAATTTGATTGATGTTTGATTGTGCAAATGTATTTCTTTTTTTGATAATATGTATTGCATAGTACTTTTTTATGCAAAATATAACATTTGATAGTATTTGCTATTTGATACAATAGACTACCAATTTGAAAATATGTTACATTAATTATTGTATTTATATTTATTCCAAACAACAAAAGGCTTCCGCAGGGAAGCCTTTTATATATGAAACGAGCATTTATCTTTTTAAAGTAAAGTGTGCCCTAAATGTTTTTGTAACTCCTTTTTCGGTGTAATAGACAACAAACCAGTAATCTGTAGAAAAATGAGGTTTGCCATTGTAATTACCATCCCAGCCTTTTCCTGAAGGTTTTATCTGCTCAATAAATTTTCCATATCGGTCAAAAATATTGATGTAAGATTCAGGCTGGAAATCTAAATCAGTAATATTCCAAGTTTCATTTATGCCATCTCCGTTAGGTGTAAAAAACTTTGGATAGTTTACTACAAAAGCACTGATGTAGCTGTCTTCACAACCATTTTTATCTCTAATTGTAATTAAATGTTCACCCGAAGAAACGTTATAAAAAACATTGCTACTTTGAAAAGCGCCATCATCTAATTGAAATTCATAATCGCCACCAACTCCTGTTGCAGTAACGGTAATTGTTTGATGTTCATCAAAAAAGGAATCTGTGACTGTTACAGAAACTCTTGCAGGTTCAGATTGTTTTACTTCTACTGTTGCTGGATTTGAGTAACATCCGGTGGCACGGCTTCTGGCAATTACAGTATAAAAGCCTGGAAGGGTTGCAGTATATGAATTTTGAACCGCTCCGGCAATCGGTCCATTTTGATTAAACCATTGAAAAGTATGTGTTGCCATGCTCAATCCTGTTTGTATGGTATGTGTTTTTAAAGATTGATTTGTTTCACTATTAATACACACAATTCCACCCAAAGGTGTTGGCTCTGGAACTAATAATACCGTAATTGATGTTGATCCAACAGTAAAACAATCAGCTGAAATTAGGCTAGAAATCCTGATCCAAATGGTTTGTGTTCCTGCTACCGTAATAGGATTTATCTGTGCATTAGCTTCTGCTTCTGAAGCATAAAAAGCAACACTATATTCCGAAGCCGGTTGAGTTCCAAGAGCTGCTGATTCCAGATCAGTACCAAGGTTTGTAAATCCATCATTCACCGCGTCGTTATCACAAATTGTTCTTGTGGCAATTGGAATTGAATTGATTACAGGCTTTTTTACAATCGTAATATTAAATGGATGTTCGTCTGCGCAAAGAACACCTCTAGAAATAATTTGGGCATAAATATAAAGTGTCTGGCTTGATCTAATTATTTCGCCTGCAGGAATTTGGGTTCCTAGTCCGTTTTGTTGCGTGAAATAATTACCAACATTCAAAGAAGGCAAGACATAGCTTTCACAAGCAATTACAGGAGCCGGTGTGTCCACTTCAATATTGATAATTTCAATAGTAAAACTGCTTTGAGAGGCACAAAGTGCATTGGCAGAAGCCGTTGCGTAAATATAAATCCTCTGGCTCTGCGTGATAACTGTGCCTGCTGGAATAGGGCCAACGCCATCTGGACTAGAATAATAATTTCCTACGGATAAAGGTGTCAGCGTATAAGTTTTGCAAATTGGACCAATGTTTCCACGGGCATCAATTTTTGGGTAAGGCGTTACTGTTACCAAATAGCTGATTTCATTCGTGCAATTTTGACCAGGCTGAGGTCGTTTGTAAATGTAAATTCGCTGTGTTCTTGTAATTTCTGCACCTGGTAAAAGTGCTGTTCCAGTTCCTAGAGGGCCTGTAAAATAATTTCCAATTGTTAACCCAGGAAGTATATATTTACCACACGCCGCAACATCATTTGGAATTATGGTAAAAGGATCAGAAATGGTTACATCAAAGAAAATATTGTCAGTGCAATTTGGGACTTCTGGCGTGTCAACATAAATATAAATTCTTTGGCTAGAATGGATTATGGTTCCTGCAGCAAGCTGTGTTCCTGTTCCTGCAGGTCCCGTAAAATAATTTCCTACGGCAAGATTTGGAAGCGTATAACTAGAACAGTTTTCAGCATTTGCTGGCGTTTGAAGACCGATGAAAATTTCAAATGATTTGCTGTCTTTGCAAATTCGATTTTCAGCATAAACATAAATTTTTGTAGAAGTTGTAATGATTCTTCCTTGTGGAATAATATTTCCTTGGCCATTTGGGCGATCATAATAATTACCATTACTTAAAGTAGGCAACTGATAAGAATCGCAATCAAAAATATTTTCAAAATCGGGAAGTTCCTCAAAATCAATTATGGTTATGCTAAAATTCGTATCGACAATACAAAAAGGCGATTCTGGATATTGGTAATAGACATAAACAGTTTGCGAATCTGTAATTAATGTGCCAAAAGGAATCATTGTGCCGTTACCGCCGGCTTCTGTAAAATAATTTCCAAATTGAAGTCTTGGCAAACGGTACTCGTTACATTTTTCGGTATCATCTGGCGTTATTTCATCGGGATCAATAATCGTGACCCTGAAACTGCTTTGGTTGGGACAATTTGGATCACCACCAGATTCATTATAAATATAAATTGTTTGAGATTTTATAATCACATTTCCAGCAAAAAGAGGCGTTCCGCCACCATTTGGCATTGTAAAATAATTCCCGTTTGTCAAAGCTGGTAAAATGTACTCTTCACATCGAACCACATTTGGCAAAATATCAACTGGAGGCAAATCTTTGACAAAAATTTCAAAACTACTTATGGCAAAACAATTTTTATCGGTCTTGTTTTCTATTCTCGCATAAATCGTTTGGGAATCAGTGCCTAAATATGCTGTCGAAGATAAAGGATCGATTCCACCTTGGGCGTTCGGCTGAGAAGAATGATAAGTTATTGTATAAATAGAATTATCTGATCCGTTTAAAACTGCAGTATTTTGTTCTTCAAAATTAAAAGATCCATTAGGAGAATTGAAAGACACGGCACATTCAGTCATTGGTTGCGGAGTTCCTGCAGTTGGCGGTTGAATTAAGGCCAAACTAAAAGATTTGATAGTGTAACAGCCAATTGTGTTTTCTATTCTAGCATAAATTGTTTCAGTTCCGTTTCCTGAAAATGTTGCGGGCAATTCATTTTGATCATTTTCAGCTTCTGTTTGTGAAGAATGATAAGATACTGAAGTTCCAGCCGGAAGACCTTCAAGTAAAATTGGCGTGTTGTACGTCAAATCAAAATCATATGAAGTCGCGCCAATGTCGCATTTGTAAATGGCACTTGGGCTCGGAGTCATAAACTCTGGGTAATATTGCACAATAATAGAATCGGTTACTGGAGAATTACAAGGCAAATTAAGACTTGTGTAAGTTACCGTATAAGTTCCTGGAGTTGAAATTTCAAGATCTGGTCCGTTTTGTCCAGGAATTGTGCTGTTATTTCTTTTCCACGAAAAGCTATATTCAGAAGGATCTAAACCTGTTTCTAGTGTAAATCGTTCGCCAAAACAAATAGCCGAATTGTTTTCTAAGGTCAAGTCAACGCCCAAAACTTCTTGCCCTAAATTAAAACTACTTGCGGCAATAAATATTGCAGAATCATATTGATAATCAGTTCGATCAGCAATGACAAGTTTTATATGATAAGGCGTATTTGGTGTTAAAACTGAGGAAGCCTGAAGCAAAACCGTTTGTCCGTTATAATTTATAGCGGAAGCGTCAGCCGCGGCACCGCCATTGAATCTTCCAAAATATTGCGGATTGGCAGAATCACAAAGCGAATTGTATAAAAAATCTCTAATAGTCAAAACAGAAATCGGCAAATTTGTGTTGGGAACAACAGCCAAATTTGTAGTAACTCCAGTGTTTAAATTTGTGAGTAAAAAAGCAAACGCATCTGAAAAGTCACATTGAAAATTACCATATTCTTCAGAAGCAAACAAAAAATCAAAGCTAAAAGTGGAAGAAATAGGCGTGAAATCAAACTCTAAGACTGTTGCATTAACTGATGCCATTTCAATTCCTGAATTGCGAAGAACTGTTTCTAAATCAGTATCTCCGGGCCAATTTGCATTTCCGTCACTAAGTTCAGAAATATTTGGACCAGGCGCATTTAAAGCATTTCCTGTGGTAAGGATAATTCCGTTTTCCATAGGAAAATTTGGATTGGTATTTTCAAAATATCCAATTCCGTTTTCCGATCCAAAAGAAGTGCCAGTTTTCCAATTAATATTGTTCGCACTTGTGCATGGCGAATTTATCAAAATTGAATTGACAAGCTCGGGAACCGAGTAGGTGGTTACGTCAACTTGAATAGCCTGACTAAAAGCCATAGAAGTCATAAGTAACATAAAGAAAATTGGGCCTTTTCTCATGTTATTTTAATTATTAGAATAATAAATCTTATGCTATTCTTTGCTAATCGATTTGGGGTCTTTTAGTTAAGAAATAACTAAAACAAATATCGACCATTTATTGATAAAAAACAGGAATTTAATAGAATAAATATTACAGAATAATGGTTATTTATTACACAATTTTATTTTAAAAAAATCCCAATCTTAAATTAGAATAGCTTACTTAATTTTCAACGAATTACTATAGAATGTTTATCTTTGCACGCTTAAAAAAAATAATTTAAAATGATACTTACGCAAATTCTCACGCCGCAGATTGAAAAAGCCATTAAAGCTTTGTTTGACATTACTATTGATAAAGTAGAATTTCAGGCAACTCGCAGGGAATTTGAAGGTGATATTACCATGGTTATTTTTCCACTTTTAAAACTTGTGAAAAGCAATCCGGTAGAATTAGGAAATAAAATTGGAAGCTATCTTGTTGAAAATGTGGAAGCTGTTGAAAAATTCAATGTGGTTTCAGGATTTTTGAATATTGTGATTTCAGATCAATATTACTTGAATTTTTTCAATGAAATTAAGGATGAAAAAAGCTTTGGTTTCGTGACTCCAAATCCAAAAGAAAAAGCAATTCTGGTAGAATATTCTTCGCCAAATACAAATAAACCTTTGCATTTAGGTCACGTCAGAAACAATCTTTTGGGATATTCTGTGGCTGAAATCATCAAAGCTTCTGGTAAAAAAGTATATAAAACGCAAATCATCAATGACAGAGGAATCCATATTTGCAAGTCAATGCTGGCTTGGGAAAAATTTGGAAACAATGAAACGCCAGAATCTTCAGGTTTAAAAGGCGATAAATTGGTTGGAAAATATTATGTAGAGTTTGACAAAGCCTATAAAGTTCAAATCAACGAATTAATTGCCGAAGGGAAATCTGAAGAAGAAGCTAAAAAACAGGCTCCGATTATTTTAGAAGCACAAGAAATGCTATTAAAATGGGAAGCTGGCGACAAAGAAGTAAAAGCACTTTGGAGCAAAATGAACGAATGGGTTTATGAAGGTTTTGCTACAACATACAAAAATTTAGGCGTTGATTTTGACGCTTATTATTATGAAAGTAACACGTATTTATTAGGAAAAGACGTTGTAGAACAAGGACTTTCAAGCGGTGTTTTTTATAAAAAAGAAGACGGTTCGGTTTGGATTGACTTGACAGAAGACGGCTTGGACGAAAAATTAGTGCTTCGTTCTGATGGAACTTCCGTTTACATGACGCAAGATATCGGAACGGCAATTCAGCGTGTGAAAGATTTTTCAGATGTTGGAGGAATGGTTTACACCGTTGGAAATGAGCAAGATTACCATTTTAAAGTATTGTTCTTGATCTTGAAAAAACTCGGATTTGACTGGGCGCAAAATCTTTTCCATCTTTCTTACGGAATGGTCGATTTGCCTTCCGGAAAAATGAAAAGCCGTGAAGGAACCGTAGTTGATGCGGATGATTTGATGACTGAAATGTCACAGACAGCGCAAGAAATTTCAGAAGAATTAGGCAAATTAGATGCTTTTTCAGAAGAAGAAAAAGCTAAATTATACAAAACAATCGGGCTTGGCGCTTTAAAATATTACATATTAAAAGTAGATCCAAAAAAACGAATCTTGTTCAATCCTGAAGAATCTGTAGATTTTGCTGGAAATACTGGTCCGTTTATTCAATATACTTACGCCAGAATTCAGTCGATTATCAGAAAAGCAGATTTTGATTTTTCAAAACCAATGGCAATTTCGTTGCACGAAAAAGAAAAAGAATTGTTGAAACAGTTGGCGCTTTTTCCAGAAGTAATCCAAAATGCGGCTGAAAATTTCAGTCCAGCTTTACTTGCTAATTATACGTATGATTTGGTTAGAGAATATAATTCTTTCTATCAAGCTGTGCCGATTTTAGGTTCTGATAATTTAGAAGAGAAGATTTTCAGAGTGCAATTGTCGAAGAAAGTTTCAGAAGTAATCGCTTCTTCGTTTAAACTTTTAGGAATTGATGTTCCGGAAAGAATGTAATTCATTTGAGTTATGAATTATAAGTTATGAATTATGAGTGAAAGTATTATAAAGAATAAAAGTTTTGCATTTGCCGTTAGAGTTGTGAACTTTTATAAAGTACTTACTTCAGACCCAAAGGAATTCGTAATGAGTAAACAATTTCTTAGATCAGGAACTTCGGTTGGAGCAAATGTAAGAGAAGCGATAAACGGACAAAGCAGAGCTGATTTTATACACAAATTGGCAATTGCCCAAAAGGAGTGTGACGAAAGCATTTATTGGCTAGAACTCTTAAAAGAAACAAAATATATAAGTGAAACTGAATTTATAAGTATGAATAACGACGCTAGCGAATTATTAAAAATAATACGAAGTATTATAATGACCAGCAAAAGCAACTCATAACTCATAATTCATAACTCATAACTAACAAAGTGAACACAAAGTCTTATTTTTTCCAATCTTTTGCAATCGTGCTTTTGGCAACGGTGGCTTTTATTGGTTTCAAGCAATTTCTTCCGAAGAAGATTTTTTCTGAAAATGGTCCAGATTCAAAGAATGTTTTGATTGACAGTTTGCTTTTGGAAGCTGTCGGGGCAGACAGTTTGGCGGTTTCAAAAGATACTTTGGTCAATAAAAAAATTGTCTTTGATGAAACGCTTGGAATTAAATTTCCGGCTGAAAACTTTGATGAATATAAAGGTTATCAATACCTGATTCCGTTTTATGAAAGCCTTTTTCAATTGGAAAATAATCCGGAGAAAAAGGTAAGAATCGCTTATTTTGGAGATTCAATGACTGACGGAGACATGATTGTTAAAGATTTGCGTTCTGATTTCCAAGCAAAATATGGCGGTAACGGAGTCGGTTTCGTTTCCATTACGTCAGAATCTGCCGCATCAAGAAGTTCCATCACGCACCAATATTCAGGAAACTGGAAAACGCAATCGTATTTGAATGTAAAACGACCAAGAAGTCCGTTTGGCGTAAACGGCCACGTATTTTTTGCCAACGATACCGCACACATTGAATGGATTCGATTCAAAGCAAACAATGTAAGATTCGCAACTTCTTTAGATAATCCAACACTTTTCTACGGAAGATCTGGAAATATGTCTGGAAAAGTAGAAGTCATTGTTGGAAAAGATACCATTCATAAAAAATTATCGCCAACAAGTTTGGTGAATATTTTAAATATTTCTTCAACGAGTTTAAAAGGCTTCAAGGCTGATTTTATCAAGGCAGATTCGATTCCGATTTTCGGATTTAATTTCGATGACGGAAAAGGTGTGCACATCGATAATTTCTCACAAAGAGGAAATTCTGGCTTGCCGATTTCTACTTTCAATCCGTCGGTAATGCAATCTTTCAATGCAAAATTGGGTTATAATCTGATCATTTTGCACTACGGAACCAATGTTTTAAATTACGGAACCAAAGATTACACTTGGTACGACAGAAGTATGACAAAAACGATCAATCACCTGAAAGAATGTTTCCCAGGAGTTTCAATTTTGATTATTTCAACGGCTGATAAATCGACCAAATATGACTTGGCCATGAAAACAGATTCGGCGGTTGTTCCTTTGACAGTTGCTCAAAAACGATACGCTTTAAAAACAGAATCAGGTTTCGTAAACCTTTACACTTTAATGGGTGGCGACGGTTCGATGGTAAAATGGGTGGAAGAAGATCCGGCTAAAGCCAATAAAGATTATACGCATTTCAATCACCGTGGCGCTAAAAAAATTGCAGAATTGTTATACGAACAATTAAATACGGGTTACGAAAAATACAAAGTTTTAAGACAAAAAAGAAAACCAGCAGTTCCTAAAAAAGCAGATTCAACGGCCACAAAAAACGACAGCGTAAATGCAGAATAAATTCTTTTTCTTGATCACTTTTGCGCTTCTTTGCATCAATTGCCAAGGACAAACACCTGATTCGCTTTCTTTAGAAGTAGATTCTTTGGACCTTGATTTGGTCGATGAGGTGATTCCTGAAAATAATTTATATAATGTAAAAGTTTTAAAACCTTTCTTTGAAAAGTTAAAACAGCTCCAAAATACAAAAACAGGAAAAATCAATATTGTTCACATCGGAGATTCGCACATTCAGGCCGATTTGATGACCAATTTGATTCGTAAAAAATTACAGGAAGAATTTGGAAACGCCGGCCGAGGTTTTATTTTTCCGTATAGTTTGGCCAAGACAAACGGTTCTTATAACGAAAGATTTTCTTCCAACAGAAGCTGGGAAAGTTACCGAAATATTTACGCTGACAAAGGAAATCCAGTTGGTTTGAGCGGTATCGGTTTGTGGACAAAAAGCAAAGATTTTGCCGTTGAAATCAACGTCAAAGACAGTTCGTATGATTTTAATCGCATCAAAGTCATTACGCCGAAAAACCAAAATCTTTTTGACTTTGCTACTTCGTCAAGAACAATTGTGATGGAATCTACGGTTCCGAAAAAAATCACGCACAAAATCAAAAAAGGTGAAGCGATTTCTATCATTGCGGACAAATATAATGTGTCAGTTGCGCAGTTGAAAAAAGTGAATAACTTACGTTCAAATAACATTCAAGCCGGAAAAACTTTGAAAATTCCGACAGGAGAAATGCAAGCCAAATCAATTTCTCGATCTGAATTTATGCCGCTGGAAATGCAATCTGATAAACTTTCGCATTATTATACGTCGGAAACTCCTCTAAATAAAATTTACCTGATTCCAAATGAAGGCGTTTCAGAATTCGCCTTAAACGGATTGGTTTTAGAAAATAACAATCCCGGAATTACGTACAGCAGTATCGGCGTGAACGGAGCAAAATTCTCTGATTACAACAAATATCCTTTGTTTTTTGAGCAACTGAAAGCTTTGCAACCTGACATGATTGTGCTATCTTTAGGTACAAACGAAACTTTTGACAAGATGATTTCATCAGAATATATGGTGCAATTGCAACTTTTTATTGATAATATGAAAGCGCAAGGCATTGTGATTCCGATACTTATTTCCACACCGCCGCCATCCTTGTTTAAACGAAAATTTCCAAATACATTTGCAGCCGATTATTCAGAAAATATAATTAAAACTTCTGAAGAAAAAGGTTTTGCCGTTTGGGATTTGTACTCGCAATTCGGCGGATTATATGGCGTGAACAGAAATGCTTCGCGAGGTTTGATGGCGGGCGATAAAGTGCATTATTCAAAAGCGGGCTACGAAAAACAAGGAAATTTATTAGCAGAAGCAATTCTAAAAGCATACAGCAATTTTAAATCGGGCAACGAGAATTAGACAATGAACATACAAGATTGGTTTACGCAGGCTTTTGGCACAATCACTTTAGAACAAGTGCAAAATTGGTTTATTTATAATCCAAAAGAGCCTTTATTGTTCAATACCGGATTATTCTTGGGATTATTCCTCGTTTTTTACTTGGTTTATGCTTTTTTACGCAAAACATTTTACCTTCGTTTAACGTATGTGATTCTGTTTTCGCTGTTCTTTTATTACAAATCGAGCGGTATTTATTTTCTATTATTACTACTTTCTTCGGTCGTCGATTATAACCTGAGCAGTGTTATTTATAAGGAAAGCAGGGAAGGCTGGCGCAAGTTTTACATCATCATCAGCGTTATTTTGAATCTTGGGCTATTAGGTTATTTTAAGTACACCAATTTCATGATTGGAACTTACAATGACTTGTTTCAAGGCAATTTCGAGTTGCATAAAATCTTGCTTCCGGTCGGTATTTCGTTCTATACTTTTCAGTCAATCAGTTACATTATTGAGATTTATAGGAAGGAAATTGTACCTACAAATAACTACGTTGAATATCTGTTTTTCGTGTCGTTTTTCCCGCAATTAGTCGCAGGTCCGATTGTGCGAGCAAAAGATTTCTTGCCTCAAATTTACCAAAAATTAAACCTGACAAAAGATGATGTAAACAACGCTTTGTTCTTGATAATTGGCGGGTTATTAAAGAAAACTGTAATTTCAGATTACATTTCCATCAACTTTGTTGATCGTGTTTTTGACGCGCCGATGAGTTATACAGCGTTTGAAAATTTAATGGCTTCGTATGGTTATGCGATTCAAATTTACTGCGATTTCTCAG
>Ga0247816_10001101_pt1 | contig 13562 bp, 13 predicted proteins | sample UWRJL209509C1_FD_179930 | JGI IMG/M metagenome (GOLD analysis project Ga0247816, IMG submission 179930) | Plant litter microbial communities from Arlington Agricultural Research Station in Wisconsin, United States - UWRJ-L209-509C-1 | ecosystem: Environmental > Terrestrial > Plant litter >...
ATGCCTGATAAAGAGGAGTAGTATATCTAAGATATGCATAAGATATAACTAAAGAAATTATCACTGATAAAACAAACCATTTCCAATGAATAAGATATTTTCCTAATTCATCAAATATGTTAAAATCAGATTCTTTATCTTCTGGGGAGTAGATTTCGTTCTTTTTATTCATGGCTATCTAACAGTTATGGCTATTATTGTTGCGGCTAATGAGAGAAGAGAAACTATAAGGGAAACATTTGGACCAATTGCCGCTGAATTGATTCGAGTTCCATTGGGTTCCACATAAATTATATCATTATGAGCAAGATAGTAATAAGGCGAATTAAAAAAATCAGTCTTTGTTATATCTACTCTTGTCGCAGTTCTTTTACCACCCGACTCTCTAATGATCAATATATTGTCTCGCTTTCCAAAGATTGTTAAATCCCCAGCCTGTGTCAATGCCTCAGGTAATGTTATTCTTTCCGTAGGAACTGTGAGCACTTTTGGCAAATTTACTTCACCCTGTACCGTAATTCTGAAATTCTGAACTCTAATTTCTACTTTAGGATTAACTACGTATTTCCCAATCATCGTTGCTAATTTCTGTTGTGCTGATGACTTTGTCAAATTTGAAAGTTCTATTTTCCCTAATAGAGGAAAATCTATATATCCATTACTATCTATTAAATAGGTATTAGGCAAAGCCGCACCTGTCGCCATTACTCCTGGCGTTGCAGAAACCTGAATGAATGGTTCAACTGCTTTAACACTGACAGCATCCGCAAATTCTGGCCTTACAATAATTAACAGCATGTCGTCAGGCTGCAAAGTTGGCTCATAATTCACCATTGAAGCAACACTATTGCTTTGGTCAATTCCATCATAATACACAATCTTCTTTTTTAGTGAGCATGAAGAAAGCGATATAGCAAAAACTCCTAAAATGACAAATTTAGTTAAAAAGGCGTATTTCATTTTTCTGGTTTTATATAATATTGTTGTCTAATGTTTCAAATATAGAATTTAAGCTTTTGAATTCTGGCACGATAAATTTCATTTTGGCAACAATTTCATTATTTGAGGTTAGTTCTGAAATATCAATTAAGTCATGAATTGCTACATTAACGTTCTCAAAATTTTCAAAATAGTCTTCTGCAATCATTATTTTTTCATGATGTGTGGGCAATGTTTTTGATGTATCGTTCAGCAGTTCTTCATACAATTTTTCTCCAGGCCTCAATCCAACAATTTTTATTTTCACATCACTATCAGGAACAAACCCGGCTAACTTAATCATTTTTTTTGCCAAATCGATAATTTTTACTGGCTTGCCCATATCAAATATATAAATTTCGCCTCCATTTCCCATTGCGCCAGCTTCAAGCACTAATTGACAAGCTTCTGGTATGGTCATAAAATATCTGATAATATCAGGATGGGTTATGGTTATCGGACCTCCTTCTTCAATCTGTTTTTTAAACAACGGAACCACAGAACCATTTGACCCTAATACATTTCCAAAACGAGTAGTTATAAACTTCGTTGTTGCAAAATCTCCATCTTTTTTATGCTTATAATGAAGCGATTGCACATATTTTTCAGCAATTCTCTTACTTGCACCCATAACACTACTTGGATTCACAGCTTTATCAGTTGAAACCATAACAAAGCGCTCCACACCATATTTTTGAGATAAATCAGCAATATTTTTTGTCCCTAAAACATTGGTATAAATAGCCTGAGAGGGATTTTCTTCCATCAATGGAACGTGCTTGTAAGCCGCAGCATGATAAACAACTTGGGGTTTATAAAACTTGAATACTTGTTTCAAAACTTGTTTGCTTCTAATATCAGCAAGCACATTTTTTATTTCAATATTTGGATTGCAGTTTGCAATTTCCAATGCAAGACTATGCAAGGGCGTTTCTGCCTGATCTAAAATAATAATCGTTTTTGGATTAAAATTAATAATCTGTCTTACAATCTCACTTCCAATGGATCCAGCCGCTCCAGTTACTAATATTGTTCTTCCAAAAAGTTTTGAAGAAATAGACTTCATGTCTAATACAATTGGTTTTCTTTCCAACAAATCTTGGATTTCAAAACTTTTAATATTTTTAGATATTTCAGCTTGGTTTTCCCAATCTGTTATCAATGGAATTGTGTATACTTTATAGTTATATTCAAGGCATTCTTCAACAATGGTTGAGCGCTCTTCCTTTGAAAGACTTTTATCTGCAATAATTAAAGCTTCTACCCCAAGCGATCGCATAATCACCGGAAGTTTCTTTTTCAACTGAATTATTGGAAGGTCTAAAATTCTTTTAGAAGTATTATGGCTTAATTTATCAATAAAACCAACAAGCTTAAAACGACTTGGATTTTCAGAACGCAAAGCATTTGCCACAGCAATGGCATTATTATCAAAACCATAAATAATAGCCTTTACTTGACCTTTATTTTTAGATATATTTATGTATTTTTCAAAGGTTTGCTTTACTACAATTCTGTAAAAAAACAACAATGTAAAAGAGAGCACAACATTAATAAATATACCAGTACTTAAAAATATCTTGAAATCATGATCGATTAAAAACATGAAATTCACGCCAATAAGCATAATTAGAGTACAAAACTGCGCAAAAAATAGTTTTACTGCATCAATATAAGATGAATGCCTAATTATACCCGAATACGTTCGGAAAATCCAAAAGAAAAAAGTATTTATTAAAACATACAGCAGAATGCCATATAACAAATAATCTGTAGGAATATAAGTTAATTTAATTCCTTTTAATAAAAAATAAGTTGTCATTGCACAAAAAAGCACAATACCCAAATCTAATAATAGCACAAGCCACCTAGGAAGAAACCCCAGATTATTGAAACTAAACCGTTCTTTTAAACTCGATATAAAACGATCTACATCAGAGTTAAAATTCTTTCTAGAGAATCTATTCAACTTTCAAAAATTTTATGAGGGAAATGCTTTTGTTAGTACCGCAAAGTTATACAAAAAAAGTCAATGCTAAATATTTATTGAAATTTTATACAAATAAAACTGCACTTTTTCAAACAGATTTTATAGCAAGACAATTATAAATCAATCGCGTTATCCCAAGAAAAATTGCTTCAAGATTTTATATATCCTATTTCTATCTTCTTCCACTAAATTAGAACCTGAAGGAAGGCACAATCCGTTTTCAAAAAGATTCTCTGAAACTTTTTCTCCATAATAAGGGTAGCTTTCAAATACAGGTTGCAAGTGCATTGGTTTCCACAAAGGTCTGCTTTCGATGTTTTCTGCTTCTAGAGCCAATCGCAAATCTTCTCTTGTTTTTCCTTGTGTTCTAGAAGAATCAATCAAAATTGCAGAAAGCCAATGATTAGAATAAAAATCTTCATTGGGTTCTGAAAAAACTGTAATGCCTTTAATTTTTTTAAAAAAATCTTTATAAAATTGATTCATGTTTCTCCTTTGGAGAATTCTTTCTTCCAAAACCTGCATTTGTCCGCGACCAATTCCCGCAGAAATATTACTCATCCTATAATTAAACCCAATTTCAGAATGCTGATAATGAGGTGCTACATCGCGTGCTTGAGTCGAAAGAAATATTGCCCTGTCTTTTGTTTTTTGATTTTTTGAAACAATTGCACCACCTCCAGAAGTCGTGATAATTTTGTTACCATTGAAAGAAAGAATGCTGATATCTCCTAAAGTTCCGCATTTTTGATTTTTGTAAGTGCTTCCTAAAGCTTCTGCACTGTCTTCTAAAATCGGAATCTGATATTTCTCAGAAATCGCTTTTATTTCATCATATTTATAAGGCATTCCATAAAGTTCAACCGCAATAATTGCTTTTGGCTTTTTACCTTTTTTAATACGATCTTCAATAGCTGTTTCTAAAGTTTCCGGACAAATATTCCAAGTATCTTTTTCGCTGTCAATAAATATTGGCGTTGCTCCTAAGTACACTACAGGATTCACCGATGCAATGTGTGTATGCGTTTGAACCAAAACCTCATCACCTGATTTTATCCCCAATAAAATCAAGCCTAGATGAATTGCGGCGCTTCCCGAATTCAACACTGCAACACAGTTATTTTCAAAATAATTTTCTAAATCGTGCTCAAATCCAGAAATATTGCTTCCCACTGGAGCAATCCAATTAGTATCAAAAGCTTCGTTGATATAAATCATTTCCTTTCCGCTCATGTGCGGAGACGACAGCCATATTTTGGAACTTTTCTCTTTCATTTTTGTAACAGCTATCTAAATATTGTCTTTAAAATAATTTTTATATCGCCAAAGAAACTGTGATTATAATAATAGTCCAGATTCATTTTTACCTTATCAGGAAACAAAACAGTATCATTATATTCCAAAGGATTTTCTTTTTTTGACAAAATTTGTTCTTCGTTTTTATATTTTATGGAAGCCAAACTTGTAATCCCTGGTTTTAACTCTAGAATCTTTCGTTCTTCACCTTGCAATTTATCATAATATCCTGAAATATCTGGTCTCGGACCAACAAAACTCATTTCACCGATAAAAACATTCCAAAGCTGCGGCAATTCATCCAATTTAGATTTTCTCAAAAAACTTCCTAATTGAGAAATTCTGATTGTTTTTGGATGAATCGTTTTTAGCTTAAAAATTGTAAATAATTTCCCATATTTCCCTACTCTTTTTTGGCGAAAAATTCCATTAGAACTAGTGTCAATACTTGCTAAAATAAATCCGAAAAGAATTAATTCAAAAAGTAATGCCAATAGCAAAAAGGAAAAAATAATATCAAAAACTCTTTTAACCATAAATCTATATTGATTCAGTTATCCAGCTTCCAGCAGGAATTTCGACTGGTTTTGAAAGCACACAATTTGGACTAACATAAGAATCTTTACCTAAATTAGCACCACATGTAATTCGAACTCCTGGCATCAAAACGCAATTATCGCCAACAATCGCATCATGATTTATACTCACTGCTATATTCAAGAAACAAAAATTACCGATTAAAATATCGGTAGTCAAAATGCAACCCTGAGTAATATAAGTTCCTTTTCCAACTGCAATTTTAGAGCAATCGTGAAACGAAACATCTGGATGAATTATCGTTGGAAAACTAAATTTAGTATCTAAAAGTTGATCAATTATTTTTCTTCTGACTTTTGGATTCCCTAGAGCTATTATTATGTTTGCTTTTTCAAGTGCTAGTAAATACTTTATTCCACCTAAAACTTCTATTCCATTTATGACAGTTGCAGCTTCAATTCCATCATCAATAAAACCTGAAACATCATATTTTTCATTTAGCGAAGTATGTTGAAGTACGGAAAGAATTTCCCTCCCGACACCGCCAGCGCCAATTATGAAAACAGATTCTTTCATGCTGTGATTTTCTTTTTTACGCTATTTCTAATTACAAAATAAATAGCTGACAGAACTACTAAAATTACTGCAGTTCCAAGCCATGACATTTGGTGTTTTTCAATCAAATAAATTGCTGCCATACTGATAAAAAGCTGTACAAATGCAAATAAAAAGGAAACTTTTAAGTGCGACCAACCCATTTCATTCGCTAAATATTGGTACAAATGACTGCGATGAGGCTTCAAAATATTTTCTTTGTTCTTTAATCTGTATAAAATTGTAATCGCTGCATCAATTCCATAAACAGAAAATAGTAGAATATAAGCTACATTTTCCAATTCAAAAATGGCTTTTAGCATCATATATCCAAGGAAAACTGCCATAGCAACACTCCCTACGTCGCCGGCAAAAGTTTTAGCTTTTTTTCGGATATTAAAAAATCCGAAGACTAAGCAAGCTAATCCCATGATAATTAAAAGTTCAAAAACTGCATCATTTTGAAACAAATAAGCAAAAGCTAAAATTGAAACGAAAGCATATAAAACAGTAATTCCATTAATTCCATCCATGAAATTAAAGGCATTTATCCAGCCAATCATTCCTATTAAAATCAATGGCAAAAACCATAAATTTCCTTCAAAAAGCCCAAGTTCATAAGACACTAAAATAGTTGCAAGAATATGCGCTCCAAATCTTGGAAATGTTGGCAGAGGTCGAATATCATCTACAAAACTTACAATTCCAACCACCAAAACAGCCGTTGTAAACAATAGCGAAGCATCACCTAAAACGCAGGCAATCAGCATTGCTATTGGAAAAATGATACCGCCACCACGCAAAGTAATATCGGTATGCGACGATCTGTGATTTGGCTTGTCGATGATATTGAAACGGTCTGCGATTTTAAAATAAACCAACTCCAAAACAAAAAGAAGCAATAAAATAATGAAATAATGCATGTTTATTTATTTATGAAACGATTCAAATGTTTTCAATAATCCTTCTCGGGAAGAAACAGGAAATGATTTTCCCATTGCTTTTACGATTTTGTCGTTGCTGACCACATAATTTTCGGTCAGTTTTTGCAAACGCTCTGAATTTAAGGGCAATTTTAGGCTGTCTCCAGCTTTTGCTGCGGCATCAATCAAAGCTTTTGAAATCTTCCACATTTTTGTTTTTTTGCCGAGACTTTTTCCTGCCAATTCGATCACTTCATTCGTCGATAATGATTCGTCATCGGCAAATTGATAAATTCCAGAAGCAATATTTTGAACCAAAAGCTGTTCCACCGCAAAACAAAGATTTTCAATACTCAAAAAAGAGCGTTTGTTTTCATAAGAAGCCAATGGATAAGGCAGTCCTTTTTTGGCAAAGCCATACAAAAGATTTAGATTTCCTTTATTTCCTGGCCCGTGAATCATACAAGGCCTGACAATAAAAACTCTTTTTCCTTGTGGCAATTCTTTTGATAAAATATATTCTTCCGCTTTTAGCTTTGAAATTCCGTAAGGCGTTTTTGGATTTGGCGAAACATTTTCGTCTAAAATGCCGCTTACTGTATCGGCTGCCGCTTTTACACTACTGAAATAAATAAAATCTTTTGCTTCGCTTTGTAAAAAAACATCGAATAATTCTTTTGTAAGCTCTGTATTTATTTTGAAATAATCAAAAGCTTTACTTGAATTTTTAGTATCGTGCGCTTTCCCAGCCAAATGAATTATCGCACCAGCTTTGGAATCAAAATTAGTTTTCCAGTCTTCTTTTCTAAGAGAAAGCGATGATGTCGAAAAATTATGATTCTCTAAATAATTTAAAAGATTCTGGCCTACAAACCCTGTGGCTCCTGTAATTTGGATTTTCATCTTAGTATTTTAAATTCTCGGAAATGTGATTCCAAATTTTAGATTCTTCAAAATTCGCTCTTACAAACTTTCTGCCGTTAGCGCCGTGTTCTTTTGCAATTTCATCATTATTCAGATAGAACAATATTTTTTCTGCAATATTTTTTGGTTCATGCGTTATGAAAACACCCGTTATATTTTCTTGAATTGATTCTGTACAACCTGTTGCTTTGGTTATAATCACAGGAATTTCCATTGAAGAAGCCTCCAGAGAAACCGTCGGAAAACCTTCGCGATAAGTTGGCAGTATAAATATATCCATTAAACTGAAATAGGGCGCTGAATCAAGCACAAAATCCGTAAAAAGTATCGATTCATCAGAAAATATTGTATTTTTTGTAGCTTCAGAAATTGAATCTTTTTCCTCAATCGGACCTACTAAAAGAAGTTTTACATTTGGATATTTTACTTTTATAATTTCCCAAGCTTCAATTAATTCTTCGATTCCTTTGTCTTTTACCAAACGCCCGACGTAGCCTATAACTTTGTCGGCTTTCTCGATTTTTAATTGCTTTTTTAGTGCTTCTACTTTATTAATATCTGCAAATTCTGGATTGAATTTAGATTCTGTGTCGATTCCATTGCAAGTTCCCAAGCCTAGAATGATATTCTTTTTCGGATCATTCAGCTTGTCTTTTTCACTTCTTTCTCGAACTGATTTGCTTACGCAGACCACTTTTGTAGAAAATCCTCCAGTAATTGCATCAATATTTTTCAGCAGAAATCTTTTGAAACCTTTGCTCGTTTCATAGATAATTCCGTGTCGGAAATAAATTCGCTTCGAAATATTTGCAAAAAAAGAAGCGATCATCGCAACCATGCCACCTTTTGGCGTATGTCCGACAACAACATCTATATTATTGGCTTTTATATATTTATAAATCTTAATAATCGCCTTTAAATCTTTTATCGGACTGATATTTCGAGTAATTTCTACTTCAAAAGGAATATATCCTAATGGCTTAGACAATTCTAAAAATTCTTTTGAGGGAGAACATCCTAAGTGATATTCATTTCCTATTTTGGCGTTTAAATATAAAAATTGCTTGCCAAAAAAATGATTGATGACAAAAGAAACTGTGATTATATGGAGAACTTTTTCTGTTTTCATTAGTTTTTAATAATAGAATCATATAATTGAATATGTTTTTCAACCATTTTAGAAATATCATATTCTTGTGCTCTCATCAAGCATTTTCGAACTGTTTCTTCATAATGAGGCGAGTTTTCCAACAGCGCTATTATTTCCAAACTCAATGCTTTTTCATCTCCAACTGGGAACAAAACACCAGCATCTTTCACAACCTCATGAAGTCCTGGAACATCCGAAGCTATAAATGGCTTACCTGACGCCATTCCTTCAATACTTGAAAGAGAAAGTCCTTCATATTTGGATGATAAAACTACGATATCTACATTTTTCAGCAACTTAGAAACATCCATTCTTAAGCCTAAAAACAATACTCTTTTTTCAAGTTTTAGAGAAGCAACTAAAACTTCACATAAATTTTTATTTATTCCATCTCCAACTAAAAGTAATTTTATGTTTTCTGGCAAAAGATTTATGGCACGTATTAGTGTTTGCTGATCTTTTGGCTCATGAAAAGAAGAAACCTGTATTACAAATTTTTCATTTCTATCAAATTCAGGAAAAAAATCAGCTTTTGATAAAGGTGTAGCGTTTCTATATTTATCTACATTAACACCATTTAAAATTATGTGGAGATTTTTTTCAGAAAGTTTTGTATGTTTTTTTACCACATTTAAAACCTTTGGTGTTATACACACAATCTTGTGGTATTTTTTATAAACAAAACGATCAATATATTTAAGCCAAGAACTTTGTATTCTTCTATTTGAAGTACTGTGTTCTGTAAAAACTAATTTCGTCTTAGAAAAGGAAATCAGCTTTGCAATGACAACCCAATATTGTGCGGGAAAAAGATGTACATGCACTATGTGATATTTTTTCAAATAAGCGATAATCTGAAAAAGATGCAACGGGTTATAAACAGATTTTTGTCCTAAAGAATAAATTTTACAGCAATTCAATGCCTTTAACTCCTTCATAAATGGATATTCATTGCCATTCATTACTAAAAGATCCATTTCTATTCCACTATTATTGTATAATGGTAAACTTTCAAGAAGTAATTTTTCAGCACCTCCAGTTTCTAAACTATTTATAATTTGAAGTACTTTCATTAATTATTATTTTTTTTATCATTAACATACATCGCATATCCAATTGGTAAGCCAAAAATGGAAATAAGCTTAGATACCATTTTTATTTTTTTAGAGAGACTATAATTGCTATTAAAAGAAAATCTCCAAAAATTAACATTTGCTTTTATTTTTTGAATGATAGGAATAGAATAACTTTCCAATTCTGAATAAGTAAGCATGGAAGCAACTGGTGATGTCATTCTTATTTTTACAATTTTTGAAGTAAGTCCATCTGCAAGATATTGAGTAGTATAAATACCTTTATTAAAAAATAATAATTTATATTTTTGTGCAATTCTGTTCCATAATAACGCCTCAGGACAAAATTTTTCTCCCTTTATTTCAGGAAACAAAAATTTTTTGAGAATTTCTGTCCTAAAGATTTCCACTAAATCTCCAGTTACATTAAATTTATAACGAATTTTTAAAGAGTCGGTAACAACTTCAGTAAAATTATCACTGCCCACGATTTTGCCTCCTTTAAACATTCTTCTTCCTGCAACTCCAATGATATTTTGTTTATCATCAATGCCAGCATATTTTTCTTCAATCAGTTTGAGTGAAAAGTCAGGCAATTCATCATCACTGTCTAAAATGAGAAACAATTCTCCTTGCGCAAGAGAAACTCCTTTATTGACAGCAAAATGTTTTCCTTTATTTTCTTGATAAAAATAAGTTACTTGCAGTTTATTTTCTACAATAAAACTATGAACCACCTCTTTGGTATTGTCAGAACTTCCATCATCCACAATTATCCATTCAAAATCTTTATACGTTTGAATTAATAAGGAATTATATAAATTTTCAAGATTATAAGCTCTGTTATATGCTGGAGTAAAAATTGTAAATTTCATAGGCTATCGGTATTCGTAATGTTCCCACATTCCATTTCTTCTGAAATCTTGGAATATTGATTTATATGGCATAAGGTCACCTTCGTCATAACTAATTAAAAGCCTAAAGAAAAGTAGGCTGTAATAAACAAAAACTAGTGTCTTAAATTTGCTTTTAAGTTCTTTATCATCAATTAGCGTATACATATATGGTAAAGCTATCGCTAAGAAAATAATATAATACCATCCAAATCTAATAAATGATGCATTGGTCAGTGCCATTATATTAATAACTATATATCCAAAGAGTCCATTTAGCATTAAAATTCCGAATTTAGTTTTATAAAAACCAGATCTAAATTTCACCATTAAATATATTAGTAAAGCTGCTTCTATGAGATAAAAAATATTAATTGCTGAGCTTTTATCTGCATAAACCATTAATTTTTCGTCACCCGAGTTTTCAGCAATCATACCTAAAAATAATGTTGAAAGTGGCGAAAGAGAAATTATAACAGCTCCAAGAGCAATTAAAACCATGTTCACATTTTTAAATTTAATTGTACTAATAAAATATATTGGAAAAAAAATGATTGAACTTTTATGGAATAAAAAAGCTAGAGCTGCAAATGCGGTAAATTTTAAAAATTTCCTGTTCAAAATGTAAGGGATACTTAACCAAAAAATCCCCATAGCAATACCCTGTCTTAAATACACAAAAGACATTAGAAAAAACTTACAAAACAAAATGAAAATTGAAAAATAAACTATGGGACTACTTTTTTTCACTGCAAAAAAATGAAGTGACATTATTATTGCAGCAGTCACAAAAAACATAAAATGCCTATCAGTGCTAAAAATTGTCAAAAAAAGAAAATAAAACCTAAAGCCTATTTCAAATGGAATATATCCCATAAGAAATTCTTTTGTTCCTTCAAAAACTTCGCCATAAATGTAAACATCAAATCCTCCAATCATATCTCGGAAACCTGAAAACAGTATCAGTAGACCTAAAAAAAAATAAAATTCTACAGACACTTTTTCTTTAAAAAAAAGAAAAGTTGCAAATAGATAAATTATAATATATGGAATCATTAAATTGTTTTATACATTTTGTAAAGCTAAACTATTTCAGTCTCAAGATATTTTTGTATTTAAGTAAATTTCATTTAAAAAACAATTATAAATTCATTTTTTTAATATTTTATACATACTACAAACAAACAAAAATGGCCATTGCCTATTTACCATTGTTTGCAAAACTTTAATTTTAAAATTTGCTGTTTTAGTATTTAATGGCAAAATTTCATATTTTTTATATTTGGCAAAAACCATCTTTATATAATCTTGAGGATACTTTTCAACTAAAAGACTATAAAAAAAACCCAACACCGAATGTTCTAGGCGTAAGTTAAGAACATTGTATGCCCTTGTTGATTTTGCATAAGTATTCTTTAACTTTTGTGTTTCTCCGTGCACATTTATAGAGCTTTGCCCAAGTTTCATCAAATGATCTAAACTTTTAGTTTTTGATATAGAATTTTCATTATAGCAATAACAATATAAACTAGAGTCCAAATATTTTACGGTTGAAGCATTAGAAAAAGCATTCAAATTAAAAAGAGAATCTTCAAGACTGACAGATTTTGCTAGAAAGCTTAATTTATTTTGGGCAATAAACTTTGCATTATATATGTTATTCCACAAATATAAGCGACCATCATTGTTTTCTAAGAAAGTTATACCGTCAATTATATTTTCATTTTTAGGAGGAAAAACAACAGTGGAAGTTCCATTAGTATTTTCTCTAACATATCCAAAATTCAAGATGTCAGGATAATCATTCCTTAGCTTTTTTTGTACCAATTGCAAAGCATCCGGAAAAATGTAATCATCTGAATCTAAAAACCAGATATAATCGCCTGTAACTTTTGTCAATGCAAAATTTCGAGTTTTATATACTCCTTGATTTTCATTATCATAAACCTTAATCTCCTGATGTTCCGTTTCTAATTTTTTGAGTATTTCAAGAGAATTATCCGATGAACCATCATTACAAAGAATTATTTCAAGATTAAATCCATGTTCTTTCTGTTCAAAAAGGCTTTTGACACACCGCTCAATAAATTTGGCTGCATTATATACTGGAATGATAATCGAAATATTCATAATTAGATAAAAATTTACAGTTCTAATTTTTAATTTTTAAAAGAAGCTTAAATAAAATTTCTGAATTAAAAACATATCGCATTTTTTTTTGAAATGATGTTTTTAAGGGTCCTTTTATCGGATAAAGTTTTTGAGCTTTTAGCGTTGCCAAACATTGCTTTTTAAACTCAAAATCAGTTTCTTTTGGTTTAGTCAAAAATCTTAACAAAAGGTTCCAAACAATTGAGTTATAATTTTTCTGAATTGCAACAATTGTATCTTGATCTTTTACGCCATATTTTACAAGAGTATTTTTTACTGATGACGCAACAATAATCTCATCAGTAAGAAGTGTTTTCAATTTTTCTTGAGCGGTAGGCTTGGTTATTGATCCCTGTCTTTGCAGATAATGATAAATTATCTTATCTACAAACATGATTTTTTTTGCCAAAAGCATCATTCTTGAAGTAAATTCCACATCCATATGTGTAATTTTAGGCATAATTCGCAAAGAATTGTTGTTCAAAAACTCAGTCTTAAATAAAAAGACACATATAGAAGACGGATTAAACCCTTCAACTAATGCTTTTTGCCCAGAAATAATTTTATCATGAGTTACATTCTGCCTTGATCTTTCTCCTAAAACAGTTCCTTTTTCATCAACATAATCTAAGCGGTAAGAAATCGCATCTAGATCGAGTTCTAAAGCCTGATGCAACAAAGTTACCATATTCTCAATATCAAGATAATCATCAGAATCTAAAAACTGGATATATTTTCCTTTTGCAATATCAATTGCGGTATTTCTTGCTCCCGAAGAACCTTTATTTTCTTGAGAGATTACTTTAATATTTGCATTATGACTCTCTATTTTTTTTAGTATTTGAAGACTTTCGTCGGTGGAGCCATCATTCACATATATAATTTCAAATGCAATATTTAAGGAATATAACTTTTTTAATTGTTCAAATCCAACTAATAAGTATTCACAACAATTATAAACAGGAATAATAACAGATAATAGCATAATTTTTTATCAAGGCAGAATTGCCTAATTTATAGTGTTTTCTAAAAACTTAAAATAACCTTCATTTT
>Ga0247816_10001102_pt1 | contig 13551 bp, 12 predicted proteins | sample UWRJL209509C1_FD_179930 | JGI IMG/M metagenome (GOLD analysis project Ga0247816, IMG submission 179930) | Plant litter microbial communities from Arlington Agricultural Research Station in Wisconsin, United States - UWRJ-L209-509C-1 | ecosystem: Environmental > Terrestrial > Plant litter >...
GGACGCCAGGTTAGCCGCGCTGGGCCAAGGATGGCCCATCGCGGCGGCCCACGCTCCAAAGCCTGCGTGAGGGCACACCGAGCCCAAGCGAGGTGCCGAGTGGTGGGGCACAGACCTTTTGGTTACTTTTGGGGCGTTTGCCAAAAGTGACCCGCCGTAAGGGCGGAACCCATATAAGCCCTGACCGCAGCAACGGATATGTACCCCACCCCACCCACAAAGGATTTTGATCAGCCTGCAAGAGTTATGTAGACACCTATGCACTACAGCATCAGCCCAACACTTGCGCCGCCACCTGATCGATCGCGCCTTTGGTGATGTCGACAATCAGGTCCGCGTCTTCCTTGGTCAGGATCAGCGGTGGCGCAAAACCGAGGATGTCGCCGTGGGGCATGGCCCGGGCGATCATGCCGCGTTCCAGGCAGGCGGCCGAGACTTTCGGGCCAACCTTCAACGCAGCATCGAACGGTGTGCGTTGCTCGCGATCAGCCATGAATTCCACGGCGGCGAGCATCCCGTCACCGCGCACTTCGCCCACCAGCGGGTGGCCTTCCAGGGTTTCGCGCAAGCGGCGGTTGAGGTAGCCCCCGACGTCCTCGGCGTTCTGCGTGAGGTTTTCGCGCTCAAGGATGTCGAGGTTGGCCAACGCCGCTGCTGCGCAAATCGGGTGCCCTGAATAGGTCCAGCCGTGGCCCATGGCGCCTTCGTGGGTCGAGGCTTTTTCAATCACGTCCCAGACTTTTTCACCAATGATCACTGCCGACTGCGGCGCGTAGGCACTGGTCAAGCCCTTGGCGGTGGTGATCAGGTCAGGGCGCATGCCGTAGCGCTGGCTGCCCATTTTCGAGCCCAGGCGGCCGAACGCGCAGACCACTTCATCGGCGATCAACAGCACGTCGTACTTGTTCAGCACCGCCTGAATCGCGGCCCAGTAACCAGCGGGCGGCACCACGATGCCGCCGGTGCCCATCACCGGTTCGCCAATGAACGCGGCGACGGTGTCGGGGCCTTCGGCGAGGATCATTTTCTCCAGCTCATCGGCGCAGTAACGCACAAAGGCCGCCTCGTCCATGCCGGCCGGGGCCTTGCGGTACCAATGCGGGCAGATAGTATGGGTGATGCCTTGCTCGGGCAGGTCGAAATGCTGATGAAATGCGGCCAGCCCGGTGAGGCTGCCGGTCATGATGCCCGAGCCGTGATAACCGCGATCGCGGGAGATGATTTTCTTCTTCTGCGGGCGGCCCAGCACGTTGTTGTAGTAGCGCACCAGCTTGATCTGGGTTTCGTTGGCATCGGAGCCGGACAGGCCGTAGTAGACCTTCTTCATGCCTTCGGGCGCCCAGTCCATGATGCGGCTCGACAGCTCGATAATCGCCTCGGTCGAGTGGCCGACGTAGGTGTGGTAGTAAGCCAATTCCTTGGCTTGCTTGTAGATCGCGTCGGCGACTTCGGTGCGGCCGTAGCCGATGTTCACGCAGTACAGCCCGGCAAAGGCGTCGATGAATTCGCGGCCTTCGTGGTCACGAATACGGATGCCTGAAGCGCTCTTGATGATGCGCCCCTTGAGCGCGCCGCTGGCGTGGTCGTGGGCGTGGGTCGACGGGTGCATGAAGTGCGCACGGTCTTGTTCGAACAGGCTGTTGAGTTCTTGAGTCATAGCGAGTCTCCCTGGAATTGGCCCTGGTGGTGCAGGCAAAAGTATTTGGTTTCGACAAAGGCTTCGAAGCCTTCGCTGCCGCCTTCACGGCCAAGCCCTGAGGCTTTCATGCCGCCGAACGGAATCGGATGGCCGGTGAATTTCACCCCGTTGACCGCGACCATCGCGTGGTCCAGGCGGCGAATCAGCGGGTAGATCAGGTCCAGGCGGTTGGAACAAATGTAGGCGGCCAGGCCGTATTCGGTGTCGTTGGCCATTTCGATGGCTTGCTCAAGGGTGTCGAACGGCAGCACCCCGGCGATCGGCGCGAAGTTTTCTTCGCGGTAAATGCGCATCTGCGGCGTGACGTCGGCCAGCACCGTCGGCTGGTAGAACAACCCGCCCAAGGCATGTGCCTCGCCGCCCACCAGGCGTTGCGCGCCGAGTTGCAGCGCGTCGGCCACGCGTTCAGCGGTCACATCGAAGGAGGCCTGGTGCATCAGTGGGCCTATGTCCACGCTTTGCTCCTGCTCGCCCACCAGCGCCGGGCCGACCCGCAGTTCACGGACAGCGCCGGCAAAACGGCTGAGAAAGGCCGGGTAGATCGAGCGGTCGACCATGATCCGGTTGGCCGCGCAGCAGTCCTGGCCAGAGGTCTGGAACTTGGCCTGCACCGCGACTTTTACCGCGAGGTCAAGATCGGCATCGGCGCAGACAATGAATGGCGCGTTGCCGCCCAGCTCCAGCGACACTTTCTTCACGTCCCGGGCCGCCGCTTGCAGTACCAACTTGCCCACCCGGGTCGAGCCAGTGAAGCTGACGGAACGTACGCGGGTGTCTTGCACCAGGGTTTGCATCGCCATCTGCGGCTCGCCCAGCACCACGTTGAACACGCCCGGAGGGAAGCCGGCCTCTTCGGCGAGTTGCGCCAGGGCCAGCGCAGAATAGGGCGTCTCGTGGGCCGGCTTGACCACCACCGTGCAGCCTGCGGCGAGTGCGGCGGCGGCTTTGCGGGTGATCATCGCCGAGGGGAAATTCCACGGGGTCAACAGGGCACAGACGCCTACCGGTTCTTTGATCGTGCCCAAGTGGGCGCCAGGGATGTGGCTGGGGATGTTCTGCCCGTAGAGGCGCCGGGCTTCTTCGGCGAACCAGGGAATGAAGCTTGCGGCATAGGCGATTTCACCACGTGCTTCGGCCAGTGGTTTGCCTTGTTCGAGGCTGAGAATGCGCGCCAGGTCTTCCTGGTGTTCGAGGATCAGGGCGGCCCAGCGCCGCAGGATGGTGGCGCGGGCATCGAGGGTTTGTTCGCGCCAGTGAGGGAATGCGCGGTGTGCGGCGCCGATTGCGGCGACGATCTGCGGTTTTTCCAGCATCGGTACGTGACCGATCAGCTTCTGGTTCGCCGGGTTATGCACGGCGACGGTGCTGGCGCTGTCACTGTGTACCCAATGGCCGTCGACGTAGCACAGGGCCTTGAACAGCAGCGGGTGTTTGTAGGTCATGGGGTTCTCACTCCAGATCGTCTGAGTGAGCGTAATGCTAGGGCAGGGCAGTGCCTTGGATTGCTGGTTTGGTGGGGGTAGGGCAGTGGTTTTTTTCTGATTGCCTGGGGTTAAACAGCGGTTTTTGCGGTGGAGTCTGTGGCGCGGCCGTCTATACCCGCTTCTGCAAATACACTTTCGGCGAACACCCGGTTTTCTGCTTGAAACACCGATAAAACGTCGACAGAGAATTAAACCCCGAAGCATTGGCAATCTCATCAACCCGCGACGCCTGACCTTGGGCATCCAGTCTTCTCAGCGCCTCATCCAGGCGCAACTGATTGAGAAACGCATAAAAGCTCTGCCCACGAACCTGATTCAGAAAAAACGACACCTGATTGCGCGTATACCCCGTCGCCGCCGCCACATGTGACAAATCCAGCTTGGGGTCCAAATAAGGTTTGCTCTGCTCAAAGTACTGCTGCAAATCATTAGCCAGCGCCCCCACCTGGCGTGCAGACAATCCCAGGCGACTGACCGCCTCGGTGCTGTACGCCGGCCGCGTCACAGCAGGCGTCTGACTGACCAGCAACGCATGTTCGTTAACCTTGATGATCAGCCCGTCACGCACCGTCAGCGCCTCAACCGTGCGGAAGGACACCAACCCCTGGCTGCCATTGAGTGTCACCCGGTACTGCAAAAAGGCCGTATCACCATCGATGCGCAAACGGTCGGTGTATATCTGCAACTCCTGTGACCCCACCGGCATGCTCGCCGCCAGGTAGTCGCGCAACTGCGAATGCTCAATGCTGCGGTTCTGGAAAAAATCGTTGTACTCGATCGCCGGGTGATAAAGCGCCATCACCGCGTCCAGGTCGCGGCGTTTCCAGGCCAGGTGATAGCGCACGGCAACTTCGTGGGTCTGCGTGCTCGACGGGTCAGCCTGGAAGGTTGCGGTGGTGGGCAGGTCAGGTACTTCCACAGCGGACTCCATGGTGCAGATCAGGGCGAAGACCGGAGTATTCCAGAAGCCGAAGTTTTCCGCCCGTGTCCGCTGCGATGTTTGCCAGCGCGTTGTGCCTGTGAAAGCACCGGTGATTGCTTTAGCGTCGGCCCATGAAATTCATGGAGCATCAGTGCATGACACTCAACCGCGCAAATCAGTCCCTGGCCGAGGCCAGGCCTTATCCGGTCTGGCAGGAAACACGAACCCAGGCGAGCGCCGCACCTAGGCTCACAGGTGACATAAGTTGCGACCTCGCGATTGTCGGCGGTGGTTTTGTCGGCTTGTGGACCGCGCTGATGGCGCGTCAGCGCTGGCCGGACGCAACCATCGTGGTGCTGGAAGCCGGGCAGTGCGGTGGCGAGGCCAGCGGGCGCAATGGTGGGTTCTGTGCGCCGAGTATTTCCCACGGTGTTTCCAATGCGCTGAAGCGCTGGCCCAGGGAAGCCGAGCAACTGGTGCGGTTGGGCCGGGAAAACCTGGTGGCGTTCGAGCAGGACCTGCAACGCTATGGCATGGAGGTAGCCTTTGAACGCTCGGGAAAACTGAACGTCGCGAGCCAGCCCTGGCAAGTGGATGGGCTCAAATCCATGCAGCGCAATTACGCGCGTTTTGGTATCGAGTGTGAGTTTCTGCAGGGCGAGGCGCTCACGTCGCGCCTTGATTCACCGGTTTACATCGCCGGGGTTTTTGAACCGAATTACGCGCTGCTGAACCCGGTGAAAATGGTCGCGGAATTGCGCCGCGTGTGCCTGGCGCAAGGTGTACAGCTGTTTGAACACTCGCCGGTCAGCGCGCTGCGCCAGGACGGCACTCATCAGGTCCTGGAAGCCGGCCTGGGCTCGGTCAAGGCCGCGAAAGTCGCGCTGGGCACCAATATCGCGCCGCCGTTGCTGGGTGAGCTGAAGTCCAAGGTCATCCCGATTTATGACTACGCGCTGGCGACGCAACCCCTCGACAACGCCCAACTGCGCGCCATCGGCTGGGTCGGGCGTTACGGCATTGCCGACAGCGGCAATCAGTTTCACTACCTGCGCAAAACCGAGGATAACCGCATCCTCTGGGGCGGTTACGACGCGATCTATCACTTCGGCAGTCGACGCGACGAAGCGCTGACCCAGCGTCCGGAAAGCTTTGCGACCCTGGCCCAACAGTTTCAGGCGGCTTTCCCAGCCTTGGCGGATGTCACGTTCAGCCATGCCTGGGGCGGCATCATCGACACGTCCGCGCGCACCACGATGTTCTGTGGCACCTCCGCCGCCGGGCGCGTTGCCTATGCCCAGGGCTTCACCGGGCAGGGCGTGTCGGCCAGCCGTTTCGCGGCGCTGACCATGCTGGACCTGCTTGAGGGCAAATCCACCGAGCGCACGCAACTGGCCATGACCTCGACTGCGCCCTTTCCGTTTCCCCCTGAACCCTTGCGTTATGTGGGCGTGTCGCTGGCGCAGCGCTCGCTGGCCCGCGAAGACCTGACCGGCCACCGTGACTGGCTGCTCAAAGGTTTTGACGCGCTGGGTATCGGCTTTGATTCTTGAACTGGAGTGAGCATTACCATGAGTAAACCCCGACACATCATCGATTTTGCCAACCCCGATTTGCCCGTTGTGGAGCTGCAAACCAGCGACCCCGCGCTGGTCGATACCCCATACAGCAGTCGCAGTTGGCGGCACTTTGTGGCCCCGGATAAAAAAGCCGTGGGTGGTATCTGGGAGGCGCCGCAACACCTTGAGCGCTGTGAGTGCGACTACGACGAACTCTGCCATTTGCTCGAAGGCCACGTGCGGTTGACCGACAGCCAGGGCATCAGCCAGGAGTTCAAGGCCGGCGCTACGTTTGTGGTCGCCGCGGGCTTCAAAGGCACCTGGGAAAACCTCACGCCGGTGCGCAAGGTGTTCATGATCCTCAAGGCCTGAGGCCTTCAGTCCACACGGGCGATCATTTCCAGCTCACGCATCAGCCAGTCCGAGAAGGCCTTGGCCAGATCATTTGCGCCGCGCGGCGGCATGATGATGAAGTACGGATGTGGGGCTGGAAACTCGATATCGAACAGCCGGATCAACGTGCCCTGGGCCAGTTGTTCGCCCGCCAGAATGTGGTCGCTGATGGTCACGCCGGTACCGGCAATCGCCGCATCGATGGTCAGCGCGGCGTTCGGTAAATAGATGTTTTGCCGGCCTTGAAGGCTGGGAATGCCCGCCGCCAGAAAGTAACGACTCCAGTCATAACCCTCATCCTCGTGCAACAACATCTGGCGCTCCAGGTCTCGCGGCTTGCGCAGGGGCTCGCTGCCATTGAGCAAGCGCGGGCTGCACACGGGGAAGTACATGATGTCGCCCAGGGCCGCGATACGCAGGCCTTCGACCTGGCTGTCGCCGAACGAGATCACCATGTCGACGTTCTGGTTGGCTTGATCAAGGGGCAGCAGGTACAGCGACACGTCCGGGTAGTCCCTGAGGAAGCGATCCAGTATTTTTGAAATGCGCGCCAGCAGTGCCGGGGCGCAGGCAATGCGCAAACTGCCGGAGGGCGTGGAGGTGGGCAAGGCGGTTTGAATATCGCGCAGTTGCTCGAAAGCGCCGTTGACCAGTTGGCTGAGTTTTCGGCCGGCAGAGGTCAGGTGCACGCCCTTGCCGGGCCGTTCCACCAGCGCGACTTGCAGCTCTTCTTCGAGCTTTTTGATCTGATGGCTGATTGCACTGTGCGTCACGTGCAACTCCAGCGCGGCGCCGCCCGTGCTGCCCTGCCTGACAAGCGCGTCGAAGGCCCGCAGGGCGATGAGAGAGGGCAGTCGACGAGTCGCTTTCAGGGCCATGATGGAGAACTTTTCGGTTAGTTAAATTCACATGAAAGCTAGAAAACAAATCATTTGATGTCAATCTGATTTGTCCTGAAGATGGCGACATGCCTTACTCACTTATCCGGTTTTGAACGAGGGATATTCGATGTCGGTTCAGCATGAGCACTTTGTCGATTTGTTGCGACTGGGCAAGTCTTACGGTGAAACCCGCGCACTCAGCGACCTGACCCTGCATATCAAGCGCGGCGAATTTCTCACGTTGCTCGGGCCGTCCGGCTCCGGCAAAAGCACCACCCTGATGATGCTCGCCGGCTTTGAACAGCCCACCGAGGGCCGCATCGAACGCAACGGCCAGGACATCACGCATTTGCCGGCCGACCAGCGCGATTTTGGCGTGGTGTTCCAGGGCTATGCGCTGTTCCCGCACATGACCGTGGCGCAGAACATTGCGTACCCGTTGAAAGTTCGCAAAGTACCGGCCGCGCAGATCACCGAGAAGGTCGGGCAGATGCTCGAGCGGGTGGGCCTGGAAGGCAAAGGTAATCGCGGCATCAAGCAACTCTCCGGTGGGCAACAACAGCGCGTGGCGCTGGCCAGGGCGCTGGTATTCGAACCTTCGTTGCTGCTGCTGGATGAGCCGTTATCGGCCCTGGATCGGCGGCTGCGCCAGGAGATGCAGGTCGAGCTGGCGCGCATGCACAAGGAGTTCGGCACCACCTTCGTGTTTGTCACCCACGACCAGGAAGAAGCCCTGGCGCTGTCTGACCGGGTCGCGGTGTTCAATCACGGGCGTCTTGAGCAATTGGGCACGCCCCAGGAAGTCTACGAGCGACCGGAGAGCCGTTTCGTCGCCAACTTTCTCGGCGACATGAACCTGCTCGGCGTGCAAGGCATCCGTCGCCAGGAGGACACGCTGCTGTGCGACTACCAGGGTCATTCGCTGACCGTTGACCAAAGCCTCGACAAGACCGCCGTGAGTAACACCGGCCAAAGCTGGCTGGCGATCCGCCCCGAGCATGTCGACCTGCAACCTTTTGCCCACGCCGGCGGCGGTAACGGCGTGGTGGCGCGAATGGAGAAGCTGACCTACCTGGGCACTCACGTCAGCCTTGATATGCGCCTGGCAGATGCACAGCCGATGGCGCTGCGCATACCCGTCAGCCACCCGATGTTAAGCAGCCTGGAACGCGGCCAGCCTTATTGGTGTTCCTGGTCCCGGCAGCACGGCCATCTGATTTCCAACTAAAAAAATCAAGAAAAGCACCTAACAAGAAAACTGGTTCGATCACCTGCCCACAACCTTTTGCATGGGATACCGAGGATGAAAGACAAACAGCGCTTTATCGACGACACCGTAGAAATAGCCCGCGAGCGACTGGAAGCGGGAACCCTCAGCCGCCGCAGTTTCAACCAGGCGCTGATGGTCGCCGCCGCGATGGCTGGCATGGGGCCGTTGCGCAGTGCCTTCGCCGACGGCGGATCGCTGGTAGTGTCCAACTGGGGCGGCGACGCGGTTCCGGCGTTTGAAAAGAGCTACCAGGGTTTCAACGCCGCCAGTGGCCTCAAATTGAAGATCGACGGCAGTGGCCCCACCGAAGGTGCGGTCAAGACTCAGGTCAACAGCGGCGCCGTGCGCTGGGATGTGTGCGACGGCGAGATGTATTCCTCTTACCGCCTGGGCAAAGAGGGCGTGCTGACGCCGATCGACTATTCGATTGTCGACAAATCGCTGATTGGCTACGGCGACATCCACGAATTCGGCCTGGCGAACTACACCTACAGCTACGTGATCGGCTACGACGCCAAGCGCTTCGGCAAGAACCCGCCAAAAAGCTGGGCAGACTTCTGGGACGTCAAGAAATACCCCGGCAAACGCACGCTCTACAAATGGATGAGCGCCAACCTGGAGTGCGCCTTGCTGGCAGACGGCGTTGCGCCCGACAAGCTGTACCCGCTGGACGTCGACCGTGCGCTGCGCAAGATTGAAGAACTGATGCCCCATGTGGTCACGCACTGGTCCACGGGTGCCGAGTCGCAACAACTGCTGCGCGATGGCGAAGCCGTGATGGGCCAGCTGTGGCACACCCGTGCGGAGCTGGTGAAGCACGACACTGGCGGTGCAATCGACTGGACATTCGATAACGCAATCGTCGCGCCGTCGGTGTGGATGGTGCCGAAGAACAACCCGGCAGGCGCTGCCAACGCCATGAAGTTTATCGCCTATGCGCTGCGCCCCGAGGTTCAGGCGAAGCTGATGGAGGTCTACAACATGGGCCCGGTGGACTCCAAGGTGAACGCCTTGCTCTCCCCTGAACTGCAGCGCATCAACCCCACGGCGCCGGACAACCTGAGCAAGCAGGTCTCGATGAACAACCTGTGGTACGCCGATCACTACGGTGAAACGCTCGACCGTTACCTGGCTTTGATCGGTGGCTGATATGCGAATCAGTTCCCAAGGCACGTTGCGCATCTATGCACTGCTGATCCTGCCGCTGCCGCTGATCATCCTCGTCGGTTATCTGCTGCCGACCCTGGGTGTGTTGGGCTGGAGCCTCAGCCTTCCGCAACCGGGAGTGCAGCACTACGCAACCATCATCGACAGCGCGACGATTCATGCGGTCATCTGGCGCACCCTGCGGATCTGCCTGCTGACCACCTTGATCAGCGTCGCCATCGCGTACCTGATCGCCTATCGCTGGCGATTCGCGTCGGGGCGTGGGCGGCAGTTCATCGAGCTGTTCGTGCTGCTGCCGTTCTGGCTGTCGATGTTGATTCGGGCATTTGCCTGGCTGGTGTTGCTGCGCAATGACGGGCTGATCAACCAGAGCCTGTTGACCTTGGGGCTGGTCGATGAGCCGTTGGCACTGGTGCGCAATGAAGTCGGCGCACTGATCGGCATGGTGCACTTCATGGTGCCGTACGCCGTGCTGCCGTTGTTGTCGTCGATGCGCCAGATCGACGACGGCTTGCTCAGGGCCGCCAGCAGCCTGGGGGCGGGGCGCTGGGCCACGCTTAAGGATGTGTTCCTGCCATTGACCTTGCCGGGTGTCGCAGCGGCCTCGGCGACGGTGTTTGTGTTCAGCCTGGGCTGTTTTGTTACCCCGGCCCTGTTGGGCGGCGGCAAGGCGGCGATGTTGGCGGAGAGCATCTACATCCAGATGTTCCAGTTATCCAATTGGGGGCTGGGTGCGGCGCTGAGCATTGTGCTGATGTTGATGGTCGCGGTTTGCGCGGTGGTGTTCGGCAAGCTGGTGGGTTTTGGACGTTTTACCGGGAGAGCCGCATGAACACGGTGCCTACAGTAAGCCAGCCGGCTGCACAAAAAACCGCGGCCAAACGCTTCACGCCGCGTATCGATATCGCCAGGCTGTTGTCGTTTGCCGGTCTGCTGCTGGCGGCAGGGTTCTTGTTGCTGCCGATCCTGGTCATCGTGCCGCTGTCGTTCGGCGACCAGCGCTACCTGGCATTCCCCGAGGGCACCTGGTCGTTTCGGCACTACCTGGAACTGCTCAACGGCGCGTGGCTGAGTTCGATCCTGCAAAGCCTCGGGCTGGCCGTCGCGGTCGGGCTGGTCAGTACTGCACTGGCCTTCCTGTTCGCCACCGGGATCTGGCTGGAGCCGCGCTACCGCGTCGCCCTGACCGGCGTGGTGCTGCTGCCGATGATCGTGCCGCAGGTGGTGTCCGCCATGTCGATCTACTACCTGGGGGCGAAGGTGCAGCAACTCGACACCTTGATCGGGGTCGGGTTTGGGCACCTGATGATGGCGCTGCCGTACTCGTTGATCGCGATGCTGGTGGCCTACAGTCGCCTCGATACCAGCCTGTACAAAGCCTCGCGCTCACTGGGCGCGGGGTTGTGGATGACCATCCGCCAAGTGCTGATGCCCAACGTGAAAGTCGGCATGGCCGGCAGCTTTTTCATGGCGTTCATCATGTCCTGGGAAGAGGTGGTGGTGACGTTGTTCACCAGTGGCCTGAACGTCATTACCTTGCCCAAACGTATATGGGACGGCCTGCGCTACAACCTGGACCCGGCCATCGCCGCCGTGTCCACCGTGATGATCTTTATCACCCTGGTGGTGTTGTTGGTGCGCATGTACCGGCACGACAAAAACGCTGATTCACCGGGTCGCTAGCCGACCCGCCATCTCCCTGCATTTCATTGCTTACCCGTGCACCTTTTCCCTAAGGAGGGATACCCCATGATGACTGCATTTCCCCTGCGCACTTATCGTCAACGCATCGAGGCGGTCAAACGCCGCATGAGCGAGCGCGGTCTGGACGCCCTGGTGATCAATTACCCGGACAACATCAACTACCTGACCGGTTTCGACAGCCTGGGATTCCTCTGGTATCAGGCGCTGATCATTTCGCCAAAACTGGCTAACCCGATCTTCCTGACCCGCACCAGCGAAGAGCCGTGCACCTATGAACTGTCCAGCCTGGAAGAGGGAATTTTCTACGACATCGCCAAGCAGGACCCGCTGCGGATCGTTGCCGACTCCCTGGAAGGCCTGGGACTGAGCCAGGGCCGCATCGGCCTGGAAATGCAGGCCTCGACCTTCAGTGCCTTGCAATACACCACGCTGCTGCGGCACATGCCCAACGCGCACTTCGAGGATGCCTCGGTGGTGGTCGCCGAAGAGCGCCTGATCAAGACCGCGGAAGAAATCGAGTACCAGCGCAGTGCCGCGCGCATGGCCGATTACGGCATGCGTGCCGCGTTCGAAGCGCTGCGCCCGGGCATGTCTGAAGTGCAAATCGCCGGCGTAGTTGCTAAGGCGCTGGGCGACGCCGGCAGCGAGTACTCGGCAATCAGCCCGATGTGTGCCACGGGGCGTCGCAGCACCATGACCCACGCCATGCCGCACCGCCTCACCATCAGCCCCGGCGACGTGGTGATTCTGGAGCATGCGGGGGTGTGCAACCGCTACCACGCGATCCTGATGCGCACTGCCGTCATCGGCAAACCAACAGCGCGCGTGCGTGAGGTTTCGGCCTTGCTCACCGAAGCGTTCAACGCCGCGATTGATGTCGCGAAACCGGGTACGCCGGTGGGTGAGGCGAACCGGGTGTGCAACGAAATCCTCGACCGCATCGACCTCTCGCGTACCCGCGTGCACCGCATCGGCTACAGCCTGGGCCTTGCGTACCCGCCGACCTGGCTGGAAGCAATGATGGTCGATGAAGCCGATGACCACGTGTTCCAGCCGAACATGTCGTTCTCCATTGAGCCGAACCTGTCGCTGTATTCCGAAGGTTTCGGCCTCAAGCTGGGTGACACCGTGCTCTGTGAAGCGGGCGGCTCGCGCAGCCTGTCGGAGATTCCACCTGAGCTGACGATCATCGACTGAGGAGCACCTTATGCCTGCATTGATGGACGTTTTCTGGCATGACGATGTGCTGCGTCATGACACCGGCTACGGGGTGTTCGAGGCGCCGCCCAGCGACCTGCTGGAGACACAGACCCAGCACCCGGAAAGCAGCCCCCGGCTGATCAACATGCGTGCGATTTTGCGTAACGGCCCGGTGGCCGGGCAACTGCACTGGCACACCGGCCGCCATGCGACGCGTGCTGAACTGCTGCGCTTTCATACCGACGATTACTTGTCGACGATCGAGGCGGCGGATCATCAGGGGCGGCGGTTCAGCAGTACGACACTGATCAATGCAGGCGGGATGGCGGGGTTGCTCGCGGCTGCCGGGACCAGTGTCGCGGCGCTGGAGCAAACCCTTCGCGAGCGGCGTCCGGCCATGGCTCTGGTGCGGCCGCCTGGGCACCATGCGGCGCCTGACATGGCCGATGGTTATTGTTTTTTCAACAACGTCGCGGTGGCCGCGCGGGCGGCCCAGGCGGCGGGGATCGAGCGGGTGGCCATCGTGGATTGGGATGTGCACCACGGCAACGGGACGCAGGCGGGGTTTTACCAGGACCCGACGGTGTTCACGGTGTCGATGCACATGGATCATGGTGCCTGGGGGGCCAGTCATCCGCAGACCGGGGGTGTTGATGAGCGCGGTGCCGGGGCTGGGGTTGGCAGCAATCTGAATATTCCGTTGCCGATGGGGTCGGGGGACCTGACTTATGAGCTGGCGTTTGAGCGGTTTGTGGAGCCGGCGCTGAGGGCGTTTGCGCCGCAGTTGTTGATTATTGCCAATGGTCTGGATGCTTCGCAGTTTGATCCGAACGGGCGGCAGTTGTTGACCATGGCCGGGTTTAACCGCCTTGCACAGCGGGCGCGGCGGTTTGCGGATGAGCATTGTGAGGGGCGGTTATTGGTCGTGCAGGAGGGGGGGTATAACCCGGCTTATAGCGCGTTTTGCTTGCATGCGGCGGTGCAGGGGTTTTTGGGGCAGGCATCGACGCTGGCGGATCCGTTGGCTTATATGCCTGGGTTTGAGGGGCGTAGTCGGGAGGATGTTTTGGCGCTGGGGCGGGCGTTGGGGGAGGTTGGGTGGGGGGTTTGAGCTTCTTTTTTTGGGGTATATCCGTTTTTTGGGCGATGGCTGGTAATGGTTCCGCCCTTACGGCGGCTCACTTTTGATAGAGCGCAAAAGTAAGCAAAACGCTCTTGCCCCACCACTCGGCACCTCGCCATGGCTCGGTGTGCCCTCACGCAGGCTTTGGA
>Ga0247816_10001103_pt1 | contig 13545 bp, 13 predicted proteins | sample UWRJL209509C1_FD_179930 | JGI IMG/M metagenome (GOLD analysis project Ga0247816, IMG submission 179930) | Plant litter microbial communities from Arlington Agricultural Research Station in Wisconsin, United States - UWRJ-L209-509C-1 | ecosystem: Environmental > Terrestrial > Plant litter >...
AGTCGTCACGGCGTGCGAACACGCCTGTCGTCCGGTCGGACGCACGTAGCGCCGACCTAGCCGGCAACTATAGCAATGCTAGTTGGTCAGGAGCTGGACTCGCTGGACCCCGTACCCGAGACGGATGCCAACACCCTGGCCGAGTCGGAGTTCGGGTCGAGTTCGATGACCCCGTAGTCCCAGCCCTTGCGCCGGTAGACCACGCTGGGCCGGTGGGATTCGGCGTCCTGGAACAGGTAGAAGTCGTGGCCGACGAGCTCCATGAAGTACAGGGCGTCGTCCACCGTCATGGGGGCGGCGGAGAAGACCTTGCGCCGGATGACCACCGGGCTGTAGACCTCCTCGGCCTCGTCGGTCTCGTCTGCCTCGTCCGACACCACCTGGATCGCCCCGGTGCGCACGCGCTCCAGGGTCTCGCCGTCGGCGGGCACGATGTCGATCACGGCGAAACCGGAGGACGACGCGTCGTGCAGCGACGTGGGTCGGTGGGCGCCGCCGCGGTGCACCTTGCGGCGGTCCTTGGCCCGACGCACCCGCTCGAGGAGCCGGCCGAGGGCGATGTCGAAGGCCGCGTACTTGTCGCCACCTTCTGCTTCGGCCCGCACAACGGGCCCCTTGCCGATCAGCGTGAGTTCAACGCGGTCGTTACCGGCGGCGCCGCTCTTCTCGGTGTGACGACTGACCTTGATTTCCAGGGCGAGGGCCTTATCGGCGAGGCCGGCGATCTTCTCGGCCTTCTCCGTCGCATATTCCCGGAAGCGATCAGTGATCCCCAGGTTCCGTCCAACGATGTTAGTTTCCATGACGACCTCCAGATCTGGCGAACCGCCCCTGATCCGGGCGATTGGTACGCGCCTTTGGCACCACCGTAGTCGTGCCAGCTGGATAAGTCACAGCTTTTGTCAATCCGATTTGCGTGAACGGTGAGTGTCGGGATGGAGTCTGCGGGTTTCGGCGACGGTCGCCGCGCCGACAACCTCTCCGCCGGCCTGCCGGATGGCGCGCGCGGCTTCGAGCAGGGTGGCGCCCGTGGTCACGATGTCATCCACGAGCAGAATCCGGCTGCCCGCGAGCGGACGCGAAGCCACCAACGAGCCGCTGCGATTGTCGAGGCGCTGCTGCCGGCCCAGCCCGACCTGGTCGGCGACGGAGCCGGACGGCCGCAGCAGCCTGCGTCCGCGCAGTCCCGCCCGGCGCAGGAGCAGATCCACCGGATGGAAACCCCGCACCCGCCAAGCCCGGCGGGAGGACGGCACCGTCACCAGCACGATGCCGCCGGTGATCTGTGTCGGGTCTGCCGGGGCCGCGGCGGTCAGCGCCGCCGCTACGGCCTCCCGCAGCGCCGCGGCGAGCGCCGGCGCTGCATCCGTGCGTCCGCCGTCCTTGTACGCCACCAGCACCCGGCCCACCACCCCGGAGTAGTCCAGCGCCGACCAGACCGCGAGATCGTCGCGGTACGCTACCCGAGGCGCGGCCCGCAACGCGCACAGGCAGGCGGCACAGAGCGCCCGGTCCGGCGTGCCGCAGCCGCTGCAGTCCGTGGGCATGACCACAGCCCAGGCGTCCAGGACCGCGGTGCGGGCGGCGTTCCGCGCCGCGTGCAGCATCCGCCGTTCGGTCATCACCGGGCCAGACTGGTGCGGTGACGCCGGCCAGGGGGCCGGGCCACGCCGCCTGTGCACAACCCCGCCGTTCCCTCCCTGGGGAGGACCGCCGGATCAGCCGCCTGTGCCCGTCTGGGTGGCCACCAGGGTGACCCCGTCGATGCGTTGCTGCCAACCGATGCCGCGCTGCACCAGGAGCGATCCGCCCGCCGACAGCGCCCGCAGGTCGCGCAGAAGATTGCTCCCGGTGATGGAGGTGATCCCCGTCGACGACTCGAGCTGTTCGCTCCGCCCGCCGATCTCATGGGAGACGATCCGGTCCACTCCGTCGGGCTGCCGGCTCACGTACGCCACAGTGCTCTGGTCGATCCAGGTCGCATCGACCGGGGTTCCGGTGTCGGTGGCCAGCTGCACCGGATCGCCCAGGCCCACCGGAGCGCCGTTCTCGCGCAGCACCGCGGCCACCACGAGACGCAGCTCGCCGGCCGCGTTGAGCAGCGCGATCACCCGGGTGCCGTCGCGGGAGACCTTGAGCGCGGTGATCGCCGAGGTGTCCGGCCACGGCGTCGGAACGGCCTGTGCCGCGCCCTGCGTGTTGTAGACGAAGAGCTCGCCCGGCCGGTCCGCCGGCACCGACCAGACGTACCCGGAGCCGTCGATGGACGGAGCGATGAGGTTCTGCCGCGGGTCGAGCTGCCTGGCCTCCTCCCCCACCCTGACCCCGTAGACGCCGTTGGCGGTCAGAGCCGCGGCAGCCGTCTGCGACGGCGACAGGGTCACGGCGCTCGGCGCGAGGGCGGCGACGGACTCCGACAGCCCGGGCAACAGGTTGATGCTCTTTCCGGTCGCGGCGAGGAACCCGAATTCGCCGTCGCGGAGCACGAGGGCCCTGGCATCCACCCGGGGGTTCACCTCGGGTTCGTTGGCACCGAGCGCGTCGATGTCCTGGGAGTTCTGGTTGATCGTGATCGTGACCGACAGCCCGCTGGGCAGGCTGTTCTCCAGCTGGCTCTTCATGCGTTGCAGGGTCACCGCGTCTGCGCTGAGCGCGTCACTGTTCAGATCCACCTTGGCGTCTCTCGCGACCACGGTGACGGCGTCTGCGGTGAGGGCGGTGCCCTCAGGAAACGCCGAAATCACCGCCCCGGCGAGCCACTCGCCCGGCCCGTTGAGCACACCGTTGACGATCTTGGTCGGGGTGGATGCCCCGCGCGGGAACCAGCGCACGTCCGGCACCAGGTAACGGAAGTCCGGATCGAAGAAATACAGCGATTGTGCGCTGAAGACGTCTTCGAAGGTGTTCTGGTCGAGCACGGTACCGTTCGGCGCCGCGCTGATCCGCCATTCGCCATCGTCCTGGGTGAATTCGTAGCGGAGCTGCACCGCCGCGGATGCGATGTCTTCGTGGTACTCGCCGATCGAGTTGACCTCGGCCACCGGGCGCACCGAAACGAGCATCATGCTCTCATCGACCGGAGCGATGATGCGCCCGGATCCGTCGTCGACGGTGACGTTCGTGTCCGACTTCCAGGTGTCGCTGAATTCGTTGGTCAGGAATTCCCTGGCGATCTCGTAGTTGTTGTCCGGGCTGGTCGCGGCGCCGATGAATCCGGTGAGGATCTCTTCCATCGTGGCCCCGTCCCTGGGCCGGTCGGGCAGGAAGACAGGTGCCGGGTTTTCCCCGGTGACGGCGTCCTGGCCGGCCTGCACGGCGCCGGTGCGCGGGATGCTCGAGCACCCGCCGAGCATCAGCGCCACAGCGGTGATGACGGCGAGGAGCCTGGCCGGGCTACGCATGGTGGTCTCTTCTCGGTTCGGCGTGCGGCGACACGTATCCGGGGCTCTCGGCATCTGCGGGTGGCAGCGGGTTGGGCGACACCGTCAACGTGACGCCGGTCGCGCGGGGCAGCGTCAACCGGAAGCAGGACCCGGCCCCTGGGCTGGACCAGACCTGGAGCCAGCCCCGGTGCGCGGCGGCGTCTTCGAGGGAGATCGCCAATCCGAGCCCGGTGCCGCCGATGGTGCGTTTGCGGGACGGGTCCGCCCGCCAGAACCTGTCGAACACGTGGGTGATCTCGGCCTGGGTCATGCCCATCCCGTAGTCGCGCACCGACAGCGCCACCGCTGATTCGTTGCTGTCCACGGACACGACGATGGGTTTGCCCTCGCCGTGCTCGATGGCGTTTCCGATGAGGTTGTTCACGATCCGGCGCACCCGGCGGGGATCCACCTCGGCGGCCAGGTGCCCGCCCGGTGCGACCATCCTGATGTCGCTGCCCTTGGAATCGCCCAGCGAGCGCATGCCGTCGATGACGTCCTCGGCCAGGTGCACAAGGTTGGTGGGCTCGGACTCGAGCTCCACTGAGCCGGCGTCGTACCGGCTGATCTCGAGCAGGTCGGCCAGGAGCAGCTCGAAACGTTCGACCTGGGTGTGCAACAACTCCGCGGTGCGCTCGGTGGCGGGCGGGAACGTGGCCCGTTGGTCGTACAGCAGGTCGCCGGCCAGGCGGATGGTGGTGAGCGGGGTACGGAGCTCGTGAGACACGTCGGAGACGAAGCGCTGCTGGACCTCGGACAGGTCGGCGAGCTCCTTGATCTGGCTTTGCAGGCTGTCGGCCATGCCGTTGAACGAGCGTGCGAGCGTCGCGATCACGTCCTCGCCCTTCTCCGGGATGCGTACCCCCAGGTCGCCGGAGGCGAGCTTCTGGCTGGTCTCGGCGGCCACCTGGATCGGGCTGACCACGAATCGCACGACGATCCAGGTGACCGCACCGATCAGCACGATGAGCGCAAGCCCGGCGCCGCCCAGGGTCCTCTGCACGAAAAGCAGCGTCGACTCGGCGTCAGCGAGGCTGTAGCCGATGTACAGCTCGTACTTCCCCGCAACCGGCACGGCGATCTGGGACCCCACGACGATGCCGGGAATCGTCGATCCGTCGTCGGAGGCCAGGGTCACCGATTGCCAATACTGCCCGTCGGCGTCGTCCTGCACGGCGTTGCGCAGCTCGGGTGAGATCACCTCGGTGGAGGTGCCGAAGGTGGATGAGTCCTGCGGGGCGACGGTCGACGACTCCTGGCCCGGCACCCTGAAAACGGCGACCAGCCGGCTCGACGACGCGGCGGAGATGGACGTGCGCGCGGACTCCAGCAGCGTTTGGACCTGCACCCTGTCGGCGGCATCCGAGGAGTCCAGAATCGCCTGGGCGGCAGTGGTGGCGCGGTTGGAGTCCACCTGCACCTGGGTCAGCCTGGACTGGAACAGGTCGTTCCCCACGCTGACCGACATGTAGACGCCGACCAGCCCGATGGCGGCACCGGAGGCCACCACAGTGATGGCCACGGTGCGGAACTGCAGGGATGACCGCCAGCTGCGACGCAGCTGCCGGGTCAGGCGTCGCCACGATCCCCACGACCGCCAGCCGACCTCGTTCATCTCGAACCGCGCAGCCACCTCAGTCCTAGCCGGCCGCGCCGGCCCGGTAGCCGACACCGCGCACCGTCATCACGATGCGGGGGTTGTCCGGGTCGTCTTCGACCTTGGCGCGCAGGCGCTGCACGTGCACGTTCACCAGCCGGGTATCGGCCTTGTAGTGATAGCCCCACACCTGCTCCAGCAGCATCTCGCGGGTGAAGACCTGCGACGGTTTGGACGCCAGCGCCAGCAGCAGGTCGAACTCCAGCGGAGTGAGGTTGATGCTCTGATCGCCGCGCTTGACCTCGTGGCCGGCGGCGTCGACGACGAGGTCGCCGATCTGCAGGCTGGCGGGAGACTCCACCGGTACCGGGCGCAGCCTGGTGCGAATCCGGGCGACGAGCTCCTTGGGGTTGAACGGTTTGACCATGTAGTCGTCAGCGCCGGATTCCAGGCCCTTGACGACGTCGGTGGTGTCCGACTTCGCCGTCAGCATGATGATCGGGGTGCCGGATTCGGCGCGGATCAGGCTGCACACCTCGATGCCGTCCATGCCGGGGAGCATCAGGTCCAGGAGTACCAGGTCGGGCACGACGCTGTGGAACGCGTCCAACGCCTGGGATCCGTCCGCGCAGAAGTGCGGCTCGAAGCCTTCGCCCTGCAGAACAATGCCGATCATCTCAGCGAGTGCGGGGTCATCGTCGACAACCAAAATGCGTGAGTTCATGAATCCGTTTTCCGCCCGGTCACCGGGCAATAACGCGCACGACGCGGGCAATCTCTGGCACAAGAGTAGTCGACACGGCACCGAGTGTGCTGACAGGCCACACCGAGGACTCCGGGTATGCCAGCATGGAGGCGTGACGGACCCAGACTGGCACCCCCCGACCAACACCCCAGGCGTTCCCCGCTACGGCGAATACGCCCAGGGAGGTGCGCCCGGAAGTCCTCCGCCACCACCGCCCGGCGGCAGCTACCGGGCCGTTCCGCCGCCGCCCGCGTGGACGCCGCCGCCCAAGCCCGGTCTGATTCCGCTGCGCCCGCTCGGATTCGGCACCCTGCTGGGTGCTCCGTTCCAGGTCTTGCGCCGCAACCCCAAGGCCACCTTCGGCAGCGCCCTGATCGTGCAGGCCGCCACCCTCCTGGTCACCCTCGTTGTCGTGGGTGTGGTGAGCTTCTTCGCGATCAGCCGGATCGCCTCCGCGCCGGTCGACGAACAGGATGCCGTCGAGGCCGGCGCGATGCTCACCATCGTGCTGTCCGCCCTCGTGCCTGTCGCCCTGGCCATCGTCGCCTCGGCACTGCTGCAGGGCGTGATCGTGCTCGAGGTCTCCCGCGCGACTCTGGGCGAGAAGCTGCGCCTCGGCGCGCTCTGGCGTCAGGTGGGGAAGCGGGTGTGGCCGTTGGTCGGCTGGACCCTGCTGTTGTCAGCAGCGCTCCTGATCGGCGTGCTGCTCATCGGCGGTGTTGTCTTCGTGTGCGTGCTCCTGGGCGGCGGTTGGATCGCGCTTGCGGTGATCGTCGGCGTCTTCGGCGGGCTCGGGCTGGTTGCGCTCGGCGCCTGGGTGAGCACCAAGACAGCGGTCGTGCCCAGTCTGATCGTGCTGGAACGATTGAGCATCGGCCGAGCGATTCGACGCTCGTGGTCGTTGACCGGTGGGTTCTTCTGGCGCACCCTGGGCGTCTTGCTGCTCATCACGGTGATCGTGAACGTCGTCGCCCAGGTGGTGACCACCCCGCTGAGCTTTTTGTTCGGCATGGTCATTAGCCTGATCGACCCGAACGCCGCCATTGAGGCGTTCATCCCCGCCGCCGTGCTGTACATCCTCACCCTGTTGATCGCCCTGGTTCTGGGCGCCGTGACCGCGGTGGTGCAGTCGGCCGCCGTGGCCCTGATCTATATCGACCTGCGGATGCGCAAAGAGGGCCTGGACCTCGAGCTCCAGCGCTTCGTCGAAGCGGCCCCTGGCGCCCAGACGCGTGATCCTTACCTGCCGCACACCGCGCCGGCCGGCGCCGACGGCGCACCTCGGCCCGACCTGGGGTCGCCCTGGGCATGACGGCACAGTAATGACAACACAGTGGGGGCTTGTTCTGCCGTGGGTGGGGATCCCGGTCGATCCCGACGCGCCCGACGCGCAGCAGTGGCTGCGCGACGAGCTCGCCAAGGCCCCCTATCAGGCTGCCCAGCCCACCTGGTTCGACAGGCTCTCCCAAGCGATTCTCGAGTGGTTCTCCACCCTCTCCTTCGTCGGAGACGGCAGCAACGGCTGGATCCCGCTCGTGGCGACTCTGATCGGCATCGCCCTGCTGGTCGCCGCCGTGCTCGTCTTCGGGTTGCCCCGGCGGGCACGCCGGCGCCGGAGCGCAGCGGGGCTGTTCGCCGCCGACGATCGGCGCACGGCGGACCAGCTGCGCGCATCCGCCGCCGCCGCGGCAGCAGCCGGAGACTGGACCCGCGCCAGCGAAGAGGCCTTCAGGGCCATCGCGCAGGGATTGGCCGAACGCACCATTCTGCGGCCCACGCCTGGCACCACGGCGCACCGGGTGGCCGAACTGGCTGCCCTGGCCTTCCCTGACGAACAAGACCGGCTGAGAACCGGTGCGGGCGTCTTCGAGAGCGTGCGGTACCTCGGCGGAGCGGGAACCGAACAGGGTTACTCCGAGTTGCTCAGCCTGGACACCGACCTGCGGGCCGCGCGCCCCCGGCAGACGGCCACGCCGGTGGCCTCGTGAGCGCCGGCCCCGCCCTCGCACCGGCCCGCCCGGCACCGCGTGATCGCTCCAGCACGCCCACGATCCGGGCGGCGCTGCGACGCTCCTCGTTCTGGATCGTCGCCGGCGTCGGCGCCCTGCTCGTCTCCGTCATTGCCTTCGTCGTCACCGGCTCTGGCACCGCCGCCGGTCCCCGGCTCGGGGCCGACAACCCGGCCCCGATCGGCGGCATGGCCGTCGTCGAGGTGCTGCGGCAGCAGGGTGTGACCGTGCTGCCCGTGGACACCCTCGATGAAGCCGCGGCCGCGACCGACGCGGCCGGGAACGCCACCCTGTTCGTGTCCGACGAGTCCGGCTATCTCAGCACCGACCAGCTCGGCCGGCTCGGCACCCTGGCGCCCCGCCTCGTCGTCGTGGACCCCGACTTCCGTGCCTTGCAGGCACTGGCGCCCGAGGTCGGCTTCGGCGGGATCTCGACCGCGGACTCGCTCAGCGCCGAGTGTTCGGTTCCGGCCGCCGAACGCGCCGAAACCCTCGCGCCCGGCGGCAAGACCCTCGGTCTGCCTCAGGGCACGGCGGGCTACACGGGCTGCTTCCCCAGTGACGACCAGACCTACTCCGTGATCGAGCGGGTTGTGGACGACAAGACCATCACCCTGGTCGCGGACACCGCGGTGTTCGCCAACGACGAGATCGCCACCTACGGCAATGCCGCCCTGGCGCTCAACCTCCTCGGCAGTACCGACACGCTGGTCTGGTACCTGCCGACGCTGGCCGATGTGCCGGCCACCGGCCCGCCGTCCCTCGGTGCGCTCACGCCGGGTTGGGTGACACCCGCACTGCTGCTGCTCATGGGCGTCGCCGTCGCCGCCATGGTCTGGCGCGGACGTCGGTTCGGCCCGCTGGTGGCCGAGAACCTGCCGGTTGTCGTACGGGCCAGCGAAACCATGGAGGGGCGCGCCAGGCTGTACGCCCGCGGCAGCGCCCGGTTGCGGGCCATCGACGCGATCCGCATCGGGGCGGTGACGCGGATGGCTCAGACCGTCGGTTTGTCTCGCACCGCTTCCCTCGACCAGGTGATCCGCTCCGTGGCCGCCCTCACCGGCCGGTCACCCGAGCGGGTGCACGCCATCCTCGTCGGTGACGTGCCGGGCGGCGACGCGGCCATGATGGAACTGTCTGACGCGATCGACGAGCTTGAACACGCCACGGTCCTCGCCGCCCGCCCGCCGGGCGCCGGCCCCTCCCCCGCCGCACCCCCGTCAACCGGAAGAATGGAACCATGACCAGTCACGCCTCGACATCCGCCGAGATCAGCCCGGCCGACGGCTCGACCGACAGCCTGCGCCGCTCGCTCGCCCAGGTGCGCACCGAGGTGGGCAAGGCCGTCGTCGGGCAGGACGGTGCCGTCACCGGGCTCATCATCGCGCTGCTGTCCCGCGGTCATGTGCTGCTGGAGGGCGTGCCGGGTGTCGCCAAGACCCTGCTCGTGCGTTCCCTGAGTCACGCGCTGAGCCTGGACACCAAGCGGGTGCAGTTCACCCCCGACCTGATGCCCGGCGATGTGACCGGGTCGCTCATCTACGATGCGAAGGCCGGCGAATTCGAGTTTCGCAACGGGCCGGTGTTCACGAACATCCTGCTCGCCGACGAGATCAACCGCACGCCACCCAAGACGCAGTCCGCCCTGCTCGAGGCGATGGAGGAACGTCAGGTCAGCGTGGACGGTCTCTCGCTCCCGTTGCCTGAGCCGTTCATCGTTGCCGCGACCATGAACCCGATCGAGTACGAGGGCACCTACACACTCCCGGAAGCCCAGCTGGACAGGTTCCTGCTCAAGCTGGTGCTCGACATTCCCGAGCGTGACGTGGAGCTCGAGGTGCTGCGCCGGCACGCGAACGGATTCAGCCCCCGCGACCTCACCGCGGCAGGGGTCACCCCCGTGCTCGGCGCCGCCGAGCTGGCGGCCGCGCAGGCGTCGGTCGCCGCGGTCGGGGCGAGCCCGGATGTGCTGGCCTACATCGTCGACCTGGCCAGGGCCACCAGGAACAGCCCGTCGGCCAAGTTGGGTGTGAGCCCGCGCGGCACCACGGCGCTGCTCGCCGCTGCCAAGGCCTGGGCCTGGCTCAGCGGCTACGAGTCGATCACCCCCGACCACGTGCAGGCCATGGTGCTGCCGGTCTGGCGGCACCGCATCCAGCTGCGTCCGGAGGCTGAACTCGAGGGCATCACCGTCGACACGATCCTGCACGGCGTGCTGCAGCAGGTTCAGGTTCCGATCTAACCGATGACTCCGACCCGATGACACTGACCGGCCGTTTCGTTCTCCTCGTCGCCCTCGGCGTCGTGCCCATCGTGCTGTTCGGCGACTCCACCGCGGCGGCACTGGCCATCCTGGCCGGGTGGTTGGTGCTTGTCCTCACGTTGGGAAGCATCGACCTGGCCCTCGCCGCGTCACCGCGGCGGCTGACCCTGGCCCGGGTGCTGCCGGCCCGGGTGCGCCTGGGCGAAGCAGTGACCAGCGAGCTCTACCTCACCAACGACGGCTCCCGCCGGCTTCGCGGCATCGTCCGCGACGCGTGGCAGCCCTCCGCGGGAGCGGGCAACAACCGCACCGCGGTGACGCTGCCGCCGGGCGAACGCCGCCTGGTCGAGCTCACGCTGCGACCCACCAGGCGCGGAGAGCGCACGGCGTCGCACGTGACGGTGCGATCGGTGGGTCCGCTCGGGCTGTGGGCCCGGCAGGCCACCCTCACCTCACCCGCGCACATCAGGGTGTTGCCGCCGTTCCATTCCCGCAAGCACCTGCCGAGCCGGATCAGCCGGCTCAAGGAGCTCGACGGCCGCACCAGTGTTCTGGTCCGCGGGCAGGGCACCGAGTTCGACTCCCTGCGTGAATACGTTCGCGGCGACGACGTGCGATCCATCGACTGGCGCGCGACCGCCCGGCGCAACGACGTCGTGGTGCGCACCTGGCGACCCGAACGGGACCGGCGCATCGTCATCGTCATCGACACCGGCCGAACCTCCGCCGCCCGCGTCGCCGACGAACCGCGCCTCGACACGGCGTTCGAGGCCGCGCTGCTCCTGGCCGCGCTGGCATCCAGGGCAGGCGACCGCGTCGACTTTCTGGCCTGGGACCGCCGGGTCCGAGCCCGGGTGCAGGGCGCATCCGGTGCGGAGCTGCTCAGCCGGATGGTGGACGGCATGGCCCTGATCGAGCCCGAACTCATCGAGATGGACTGGACGGCACTGCCCGGGCAGATCCGCGCGATCACCGGCCAACACGCCCTGGTGGTGCTGCTCACCCCGATGGATGCGCCCGGCGCGTCGACCGGCCTGCTGTCGGTGCTCGGCCAACTCACCGCCCGGCACACCGTACTGGTGGCCTCGGTCACCGACCCGTCGGTCGTCGACCTGGTTCGCAGCCGCGGCACCCGCGAAGACGTCTACCGTGCCGCGTCGGCCGAACGCACGATTCTGGACGCCGCCAGGGTGGCGGCCGCCGTGCGGCAGCTCGGTGCCGACGTCGTCACCGGCCCGCCCGAGCAGCTGCCCCCGGCTCTGGCCGACCGCTACATCGCTCTCAAGGCCGCTGGCCGGCTCTAGGGGTTCGCCGGGGCCGGCGAAACCTATCCGGCGAAGACCCGGGCGCTGCCCGCTTCGAACTCGGCCAGATCGCCGGTCTCGCCGGCGCGGGAGGCCCGCCCACCGAGAACCAGCATGTAACCCAGGAACGCGAGCAGGGCTACGGCGCCGATGCCGATCTTCACCGGCCAGGGCCAGGGCGCCGGGGTGACGAAACCCTCGATGATGCCGGACACCAGCAGCACGAAGACCAGGCCGATCGCCACCGTGAACAGGGCACGGGCGTCCTCCGCCAGGGCCTGCCCGCGGGTCCGGGCGCCCGGAGCGATCCAGGCCCAGAAGATGCGCAGTCCCGCTGCCGCGGCCACGAAGATGGCCGTCAGCTCGAGCAGGCCGTGCGGAGCGATGTACAGGAAGAACGTGTCGCCCTGGTCGTAGGCGAACATGACTGCAGCGTTCACGCCGAGGTTCTGCGCGTTCTGCAAGATGATGTACGGCACGTAGACGCCCAGGATGCCGAACGCGACACACTGCGCCGCGATCCAAGCGTTGTTGGTCCACACCCGGCCGGCGAACGATGCCGCCGGATTCTCGGAGTAGTACGACACAAAGGTCTGGTTGGCGAGTTGCTCGAGCTCGGCGGGCGTGCCGAAATTGGCCAGCACATCGGGGTTGTTCGTGGCCCACACCGCGTAGAGGGTGGCCACCACGGCGGTGACCGCGGCCATGACGAGGGTCAGCCAGCGCAACCTATACAGCGCGGCCGGCAGCTGGCTGAGGAAGAACCTGGGCAGCTGGGAGAGCACGTTCGTGCCGGCGCCGGTGAAGCGCAACCTGGCGCGGGACAGAATCACCGAGAGCCTGTCGCCCTGCATCGTCGAGCCGGCCGCCGTCTTGATGACGGAGAGCTGGGTGGCCCCGGCCTGGTACGCCTGGATCAGTTCGTCGGCCTGGGCACCGCTGAGCTGCCGCCGGTGACCGAGTTCGGCCAAGCGGTCCCACTCGGCACGGTGCGCCGCTGAATACGCGTCAAGATCCATCTGCTTCAATAGTAGACATGGCGGAGCCCTGGAAAGCAGCCGATCACGGTGAAGATTCCCTGATCGAGCGCGAACTGGTGACCGGAGAGGCCGTTGCGCTGGATGTTCGACCTGCGAGCGTGATCCTGCGCGGTGCCGGGACCATGATCGACTGGGTGGCCTACATCGGGTTCTTCCTGCTCATGGCGCTGGTGGTCTCCACCCTGTTCGGCGACGACATCGACCAGGCTCTCGCGCAGGCCCTGGCCATCGCGGGCCTGGTTTTCTCGCTCCTGATCGTGCCGATGCTGGTGGAGACGCTCTCTCGAGGTCGGTCGTTGGGCCGCTGGGCGGTGGGCGCCCGCATCGTGCGCGACGACGGCGGAGCCACAGGCCTTCGTCATTCCTTCATCCGGGCGCTGATGGGCGTGATCGAGATCTTCCTCACCTTTGGCGGGCTCGCGGTCACCTGCGCGCTGCTGAACTCACGGTCCAAGCGTCTCGGCGACCTCTTGGCCGGTACCTACAGCCAGCATGAGCGGGTTCCCCGGTTCAACGAACCCACCTTCGTGCTTCCGCCGGTTCTGACCTCCTGGGCCGCCACAGTGGACGTCGCCCGCCTACCGGACCGGCTCTCGCGCCGGGTCGCGCAGTACCTCAGGCAGGCACACCAGCTCTCCCCCGACACCCGGCTCCGGCTCGCGGAAAGCCTCGCGGCCGAGGTGGCCCCGTTCGTGTCGCCACTCCCCCCGGTGCCGCCGGAGTACCTTCTCATCGGCGTGGCCGAGGTGCGCCGCAACCGCGAGTACGCCGGGCACCTGCTCGAGCGTGGGCGTCTCGAGAGCCTCTCCCCCGTTCTCACCGGCCGCCCCCACGACTTCCCCGAACGCTGATCCCTCTTACCCGACACCCGGTAGCGGGCCCGCGGGCGCCCGTGGCTCGAGCGTGTCGAGCGGTGCGCCGGCAGCACCGTCTTGCGCGGTCCCGACAGTCTCGACCAGCGGATGGGCCGGGTCGTGGAGTCTCATCCGGGTGAGCGGTTCCATGGACCCTGCCCGCCTCGTTGGTGGAGCTGGTCGAGGCCGGGTGGCGGGGGCGGGGGACTTGGGGGTTAAACGCAGAAAAGCCACCCCGTGGGGTGGCTTTTCTGGTGTTGCTAAGTTAAGTCCGGCGGTGTCCTACTCTCCCACAGGGTCCCCCCTGCAGT